>JAEIGA010014129.1_pt1 | contig 12144 bp, 11 predicted proteins | sample 9270691 | NCBI WGS metagenome assembly JAEIGA01 (sample SAMN17057246, study PRJNA624740) | gut metagenome | biome: biome; isolation source: fecal sample | host: Bos grunniens | place: China: Xizang | collected 2019
AGTCCACCAGGATCAGCGAAACCAAGCCCAAGAGCAGTACCCCGGCGTAGCGCAGGTAGTACCGATTGAGGTGTTTTCCAAATAGCATTCGTCACCCTCCTTTGGAAAAGAAATAAACAATATATTATTATAGCACACTTTCAAAGGGATGTCAATTCCTGTCGATGCTTTTTTTCAAAGAAAACGCCACGGAAGAGGTGCTTCTTCCGTGGCGGAACGGGGATTTTAGGATTGGGGAACACCGGGAAACTGCAGGTCGGCCAGAATGGGGCAATGGTCGGAGGTATAGATGGTCTTTTGGGTGCCGTCGGCGGCGGTGATGGTGGCCTTGCCCGAGCAGGTGCGGTAGACTGCTACGGTCCATCCTTCGTTTGAAATAAAGATATAATCCAGCTTGTTTCCCCGCTTGCTTTCGTTGGGGGAGGGATAGTTATCTCCCTCTTTGGCATCCTCAAAGGCCAGGTTCATGGAGCTTTGGGTGTAGCCAAAGGTCTTCTTGGCCACCAAGGATGTATCGGTGTAGAGCTTGGTGACCTCCTTGTGGATGTCCGAGTTGGGAATGTCATTAAAATCTCCCGAGATGGCGATCAAAAGACTTTCGTATTTGGATTGGATCTCGGTGATCTTCTTTTGGATCAGATGGAACTGCTTGATGCGCTCCAGGTTTCGCAGTTGGGTAAAGGCCGCGGTGGCGTAATCGGCGTTGGGGCTTCGATGCTGCAGGTGGGTATTGACGTAGAGCACGGGCTGCCCTTCGATCTCAAATACGGCGTAGGTCACGCGGCGCTGATTGAGATACTGGTAGCCGCCGCAGGATTGCAGAGCACCACTATCGTCAATGTAATTGCGGCGCGTGGAGGTTAGAAGCACATCGGAGGAGCTGGCAGAGAGCTGCAACTGTGCCATATGCGCCTTGGAAAGCTGATAGGGGCCGTTTTCTTCCACCAGATCCTTGATGGTCAGGGCGGCGCCGGGAGTGCCTGTGTCGGTGAGCCAGGCACTGCCGCTCTCCAACAGCTTGAGATCGCTCTTGTACCAAATGGCGCAGTTCTCGCCGGTGGTAATGCTTTCGTCGCAAAGGAGGGTGTAGCCGTACTCCTCCAGATCGAGAACATCCAGCCAGGTGGAATTGTCCTCCTGCAGGCCAAGCACGTCGGGGGAGTGATTCAGGATCTCCTGACGCACGGCGGCAATGCGGTTTTTGGCGGCGTTGGAAAGGGATCCGTCGCCGTTGCGAGAGAAGGAGCCCCACACGTTAAAGCTCATGACCCGAAGAGAACCCGTAGTAGGAGAGGGATCCTCGGTGGGCGCTTGGGTCACGTTCTCGGTCGTGGTGGAGGCGGAAGGCGTTGCTCCTGTTGCGCAGGCGGTAAGCCCCAGAAAAGCAAGGCAAAGCAACAGCGCAGAGATTCGTTTGAGCATGGGGAAGCTCCTTTCGTTGTGAAATGGCAATGTATTTTCTTCATTATACCAGTTTCCTTTTGGAATTGCAACTTTTTTTCATAGGTTTCGGGAAATGAGGCAAGAAAGTATAAAAGGACAACATATTGCAAGAGATATTTTAAAACGATCCCCCGGGGCTTTTTTGAAAAAACTCTTGCAATTCGGTGGCAAGTATGGTAAAATGAATAGCGTTAGAGCTGTGCAGAGAGGAGGATGGATATGTTTGTTATGGAGCTGGCAGGGGTTCGGATCCGTGTGGAGAACCGGTACTCCTTTATCGAGCGGCAATGCCGTGGCTATCTTTGCTCGGGCGAGGACTACGATTTTGCGGTTTCGGTGACCGGGGACGAGATCCTGGAGGAGCAAAAGCACGGTGAGTTCTCCGACGGCTATTGCGAAAGCGTTTGTATGTACCGTCACATTTGCGAGAAGATCGCCGCCTACAACGTATTTCTACTCCATTCCTCGGTTCTGGAGGTGGACGGACAAGCCTATGCCTTTGCCGCCCGCAGCGGCGTGGGAAAATCCACCCATACCGCCCTTTGGCTCAAGAACATTCCCGGCGCGCGGGTGCTCAACGGCGATAAGCCTCTGTACCGCCTGGAGGAGGATGGCTCCTTTACGGTGCACGGAACGCCTTGGAACGGAAAAGAGGACTGGGGAATGAATCTTTCGGCACCCCTGGCAGGCATCTGCTTTTTGGAGCGGGGAGAGGTGAATTCCATTCGTCCCGCCACCGAGGAGGAGACTCTGACCCGTTTGATGCATCAGCTGTATCTGCGCGGCGCGCGGACGTCGGTGAATCAGCGACTGATCATGATGAACGCCATGATGGCAAGGGTGCCTTTCTACGTGCTGTCCTGTACCATTTCGGATGAGGCCGCCCATCTTGCTTACAATACCATGCATTCCAATGGAAATAAGGAGAAGTAATATGAAGATCAATCCGGATTTTACGATTCAAAAGGTAGGTGCTTCCTACCTGGCGGTTCCCGTAGGGGAGACCAGCAAGCAGTTTCACGGCATGATCCGTTTGAACGAAACGGGTGCCTTTCTTTGGAATTTGATGGCTGAGAAGGATTGCACCGAGGCCGACCTGGTGGAGGCGCTGCTCGGGGAATATGATGTGGAACGTTCGGTGGCCGAGACCGACGTGCATCGCGTGGTGGAGCTGTTGCGGGAGCAGCATTGCCTGGTATGAGCCTGCACATCGAAGAGCAGCTTCGGCAGGAGGGCGTGTACGTCAGCACCACGTCGGGGTTTAGCATGTGGCCCATGCTGCGGGATCGGCGGGATCGGGTGATCCTGCGCGCCAAGGGCGAGGAACGGCTCAGGAAATGGGATCTTCCCCTGTATCACTGTCCCGACGGCCGTTACGTGCTGCATCGGATCATTGACGTGAAGGACGATTGCTACGTGATCCGCGGTGATAACACCTACACCAAGGAGCGGATCCCCGAGGAGTGGATCCTGGGCGTGGTGACCGAGTTCTATCGGGGAAAGCGGCACGTGATGACCGATTCCCGCGGCTATCGCCTTTACGCGGCGGTGTGGCAGGGCATTTATCCCTTGCGTTACGCCGTGGTCAGGGCACGAGGCGTTGCGGGAAGGATCAAGCGTCGCATATTTCAAAAAAAGAAATAAAAAAGGAAGTTGGTGCTGTCCAATTTCCTTTTTGTATTCGGAGGCAAAGGAGGGAAGGGAATGGAATATCAGCTGATTCGCAGTCACAGGCGGACCCTGGCCATGGAGATCGGCTCCAAGGGTCTGGTAGTACGGGCTCCCTATGGGACCGACCTTTCCACTGTGGAGCGCTTTTTGGCGGAGCATCGCACTTGGATCGAAAAGCATTTGTCCCGTGCGGAAGAGCGCAAGGAGGAAACGCAAACGATCCCATCCCTTTCCAAGGCGGAGCGAAAGGCTCTGATAGACAGAGCCAAGCCCATCTTTGCCGCCCGGGTGGCGTACTATGCCGAGCGCCTGGGAGTGACCTACGGGCGCATTACTGTGCGCAGTCAGCGCACCAAATGGGGAAGCTGCTCGGCCAAGGGCGATCTGAGCTTTAACGGTCTGCTTCTGCTGGCACCGCCGCAGGTGCTGGATTGCATTGTGGTGCACGAGCTTTGTCACCGTAAGGAGATGAATCATTCCTCCCGCTTTTATCGGGGGATCTATCGCGTGTTCCCCGAGTACGATACCTGGCACCGCTGGCTCAAGGAGAACGGCTTTCGTCTTCTTGCCCGCCTGCCCAAAGAGTAAAACCGACCAGGACGTGGCGTCCTGGTCGGCTTTTTCTTTTATTTGAAGTAGTAGAGAAAGCTCATGTCGTATTCCCGGTATTCCTCGGGGGTCAGCCATTTGTCGTTGGAATCGTCAAATTCTTTTTCAGCATCGTTGTAATAGGACACCGAGTAGCAGTAGAGATTGGTTTCGGAGTAGAAGGTGATGGAGGCACGGGTTTCGGGAACCAGCACACCGTCCGCAGTCCAAAGATACTTGGTGGTGGTATCGGTGGTTACGGTGGCGGCCTGCACGTCGGCGTATTCCTTGTCCTGACGGAAGGTGTGGGAGAAGGCGAACACCGCCTGCAACTTTTCGTCGGTTTGGATGTTGCACAGCCCCGAGAGAGCCTCCGATTTTACGTAGCTTCCGCTTTCGGGATCCTTGAGCCAGCATTGATAGGCTTGGCAATCTCCGGCCACGGAGGTGACGATCATCAGATCCGGATGGCCGTCAAAGTTGAGGTCAAGAACCTCAAATCCGTAGGTGCCCCGCAGGGTCCCCACTTTGCGGTCGACCTTGACCGAGGTACTCCACAGAATGGTTTCGCCCTCCTTGACCACCAGCTGCTTGACTCGGGTTCCCGAGCCGCGCACACAATAGGTGATGCCGTCGATCTCCCGGGAGGAGAGCAGATCGTGTCGTTCGCCGCCGCACGCGGTGAGAGTGGGGAGGAGAAGCGCCGCGCAGAGAAGAAAAAGAAGGATTCGTTGTTTCATAAAATACGTCCTTTTTCGGGATTTGAATGAGGGATGCAGCTCCGTCTGTAAGCCGGGTTCTGTCGAGGGCGGTCATCAATCTTCGCATGCCGTCACCGGAATGCTTCGGGGCGAACCCCGTGCCACCTCGGAACATGTGCCGGACCGGCGTTCCCTGGGGTGTTGCTTCGGATAGGGTTTACAGCGGACCTATGTTACCATAGGAACGGGTGAGCTCTTACCTCGCCTTTCCATCCTTACCATTTGCATGGCGGTATATTTCTGTTGCACTTTCCCGACGGTTACCCGTGGCTGACGTTATCAGCTATCCTGTCCTATGAAGCCCGGACTTTCCTCACGGTAATACCTTTCGGCACCATACCGCGCGATCGCCCAACGAAGCTGCGTGAATATTATACCGCATTTTTTCGGGTTTGTCAAGGCATCCAAGCAAAAACCACCACGGGGGAGCCCCGTGGTGGTTGTGATTATGATTTTGTTGGCGGTTCCTTGGGATAAAAGGTGGCAAAATACTTTGCGATGGGCGTGCTGAAATACCATACGAAGGAGATCAGCATACATCCAAGTCCCACCCAGACCAGCTCGGAGGCCGTCAAAAGGGAAAAGCCTGCCAGGATGGCACCGGCGATCAGAAGAGCGGAGAAAAAGAGCGTGTTCTTCATTCCTCCACATCCTCCTTGGAAATCTTGATGGGCTGGGTGATGATCCGCTTGATCTGGGGGATCTTGAAGAGGATGGCACCCATCACCGTGGTCAACACCGTTTCGGGCAGCATGTAGATGCCGTTGTAGCAGATCGAGTAGAGCACGGGGCGGTTGATCCATTCCTTGCCGAAGGCAATGAATTCCTCCAGATTGGCCCAGAGCACCACGCCGGCCACAAAGTGTACCAAAAAGCGCAAAACGCAGACCAGAGCGATCCCCGCGATCATACCCCAATAGCCCTTGGAGCGGAAGAGTCCTGCCAATCCCAGCACGGTAAAGGCCAGGATGTAGTCCAAAAACAGGGATGCGATGAGCATGGTGGGAGTCAGACCCCAGGCAAAGACGCCCCCCTGGAGGATCTGGAACCAGGAGTAGCAAAAGGCGGTTCCCAGGCCCCACTTGAGCCCGTATTTAATGGATACCAGACAGATGGGGAGCATGGAAAAGAGGGTGATGGAGCCGTCAAAGGGCAGCTGCCAGAATTTGATGTAGCTCAGCACCACGGCCAGAGCCAGCATCAGGGCACATTCGCAAAGGGTGATGATCCTTGTAATGCGCGACGCGAGTTGTGTGTTCATACGAACTACCTCCAAAGAAAAAATTGACCGCACGAAATCTCCGTGCGGTCAATTCGCTATGACGAAGAAAAAAGCGTCGACTTTCTTTTTTCGTCCATCTATGGAAATCTCCCTACGCCGGTATTATCCGTATCAGGTAAAAGGGTTCGGCTTTTGCCATCTCAGCCCTCCATTGCAGGAGAGCACCCCCGATTTTATGCGGTTCGGGTGTATTATAGCACATTGAGGGAGCCTTGTCAAGAGGGTTTGCAAAAGAAAAATGCGCGGGAGGAAAAATCCCCCGCGCATTTTTAAATCAATAGTAGTAGTTGATGCCCACGCCCAGCATATCGGGGGTGGCGGCCCAAACCTTTTCGTTCAGCCGGATATCGCCGTAGTAGGATTGGCAGAGCTCTAGGAAGAGGGCGTCGATGAGCGACGTGTTAAAATCCTCAAACCAGGCCGTGTTTTCTTCCTTTTCATAGGCCTTTTCGGTGTGAGGGTATTTTTTGATCACGTGGAAGCCGTAGGTGGAGGATACCAAGGCCACGTCCCCGTCCTTCATGGTTTCCAGCTTTTTGATGATGTCGTTGAGGTATGCGTAGTCCTCTCCGGAGGCCTCGTAGTCCAGCCCCGATTTCAGATAGTAGCCGTCCAGGTACTCATTGGGAGTGCCCATGGCGTCATTCTCCTCGGTCATGATCTTTTCAAAGTTCTTGTAATCAGTGCTCTGGAGGGTGGTGTTCAGAGCCTCGGCCTTCAGGGTCAGCTCTTTCAGTTCTTCCTCGGTGAGGAATTTGGTCTTGTAGGATTTGCCATCTTTTTCCATAACGTGGGAGGGAATTCCGTGGACGCTATCGTAGGCGATGGTCTTGAACTGGCCGTCGTTTACAAAGTAGACGGTGTCGCCCTTTTCATCGGTGATGGGAGTGCCGTCCTCCTTGGTGCCGGGAACGCCGTTGCCGGTATCGTAGCAGATATGGCCCTTCTTGGAGCTTTCCTCATCGTAGTAGTAGATGGTATCGCCGTTCTTGTCGGTTTCATAGACGTAGCTGTACTTGGGAAGGAAGATCTGGTGAAAGTGCACGTAGTTCTCGTTCAGATATTCCTCCTTGACGTTGGCACCAATGAGGGAGGCGTTCTTGCCGTAGAGGTGGATCTGCAGAGCCGAGATCTTTTCCTGCATCAGATAGATGCCCTCCAGAATATCGTAGTTCACGCCGTAGGCAGCCAGGAGAGAATTAAGCTTGGTTTTGGAGCCGTCGCCGTCGGTGCGGATCAATTCGTCCATCAGATCGGCCACGTTATCGTAGGCCTCCTGGGAGAGCTCCAGTCCCTCGGCCTCAAAGAGGTAGAGGGCTACCAGGTAGTTGCGGCAGTTGTTCAGCACGCTGGCCTTGTAGTATTCGTTCAGCGTTTGAAAATTGGTGCCGTCAAATTTATCCTTTTGATTCCAAAAGCTTTGATCGTTCACCTGATATTGGTATTGGGAGAGGGTGCCCTTGATGCGGCTGAGCATCAGCTCGTACTCGTTGACCGAGAAGCTGACCGAGATCCCGTCCCGATCCAAGGAGAGCAGGGTCTTGCCCCGTCCCGCGCAGGCGCAGAAAGAGGAGAGCGCCATCACGGCAATCAGAAGCAGGGAAAGCAGGCGGAGGGTATATCGTTTTGTCATCGTTTTGTTTCCTTTCCAAAGGGTAGTACTATTATACAGGATTTTTGCGGGTTTGTCTATCCCTTTTCGTGTCCGATTTCCAGATATTTTTCAAATATTTTGTGAATGAGGGTCAGAGGCGCATCGCCCTTTTGCAAGCGCAGGCAGAGGTGCACATCCCCCGACATCAGGATCCGCAACCGTCCGGGGAAGAGATCGGAAACCTGGGACCAGGTATCAAAATCCAGCTTTTGGGGATAGATATGGATCTCGTTGTTGTCCTGGCGCACCGAGGTGATGCGGCACTGAACGGCGGTGGTGTGGATCAGGGCGATCTGCAACAGGTTTTGGGTGGCCACGGGGAGCTCACCAAAGCGATCCAGCAACTCGTCGGTCACGTCGCTCAGATCCTCCCGGGTGGCGATCAGAGCAATCTTTTTGTAGAGTGCCATGCGCTGGGCGGGGAAGGGAACGTAGGTATCGGGGAGGAAAGCGTCAAAGTTCAAGGATACGGTACATTCTACCTCGGGCTGAGTTTCCTCGCCCTTTTCTTCCAACACTGCACGGTTGAGGAGCTTGATATAGAGATCGTATCCAATGGCATCCAGATGTCCGTGTTGCTCGGCGCCCAGAATGTTGCCCGCACCGCGGATCTCCATATCCCGCAGGGCGATCTTGAAGCCGGCACCAAACTCGGCGTATTCCCGAATGGCCTCCAAACGCTTTTGAGCGATCTCGGGGATGGACTTGTAAGCGGGGAAGGTGAAATAGGCGTAGGCACGTCGAGAGGAACGGCCGATGCGTCCGCGGATCTGATGGAGCTGGGAGAGCCCCAGCTTGTGGGCATTGGACACAATGAGGGTATTGGCGTTGGGAATGTCCACGCCGGTTTCGATGATGGTAGTGCAGACCAAAATGTCGATCTCTCCTGCCAGCATCCGTTCCCAGATCTTTTCCAGCTCGTCTTTGTCCATCTTTCCGTGGGCCACGGTGATCCGCGCCTCGGGAATGGCCGCCGAAAGACGGGCCGCCAGGCTGTTGATGGTTTCCACCACGTTGTGCAGGTAAAAGACCTGCCCGCCTCGGCGGAGTTCCCGACGAATGGCCTCTTCTACGATCAGCCCGTCCTCCTCCAGCACGTAGGTCTGGATGGGGAGGCGATCTCCGGGGGCGTCGTCCAGGATCGAAATGTCGCGGATGCCGCCCATGGCCATGTTCAAAGTGCGGGGGATGGGGGTGGCCGAGAGGGAAAGAACATCCACACCGTCACAGAGCTGCTTCAGCTTCTCCTTTTGAGCCACGCCAAAGCGCTGCTCCTCGTCGATCACCACCAGACCAAGATCTTGGAAGCGAATGTCCTTGGAGAGGAGGCGGTGGGTTCCCACTACAATGTCTACCTCGCCTCGCTCCAGGCGACGAAGGGTTTGCGCCTGCTGCTTGGGGGTGCGGAAGCGGGAGAGCATATCCACGTTGACCGCAAAGGAACGCATGCGGCTGAGGATGGTTTGATAATGTTGAAGAGCCAGGAGGGTGGTGGGCACCAGAATGGCCACCTGCTTGCCTCCCAGCACGGCCTTGTAGGAGGCGCGCAGGGCCACCTCGGTCTTGCCGTAGCCCACGTCGCCGCAAAGCAGACGGTCCATGGGAATGGCACGCATCATATCGCCCTTGATCTCGCTGATCGCCGAGAGCTGACTCTCGGTCTCTTCGTATTCAAAGGCGTCCTCAAAGGCCTTTTGATAGTTATCGTCGGCAGGGAAGGCGTGACCGGGGCGGCGCAGCCGCTCGGCGTAGAGTTGGATCAGCTCCTTGGCCATGTCCTTTACGGCGGCCTTGGCGCGCGCCTTGGATTTTTTCCAGGAGTCGCTTCCCATTTTGGAGAGCTTTACCAGGCCGTCGTCCGAATGGGCACCAATGTATTTGGAGACCTTATCCAGCTTCTCTACAGGCAAGAAGAGCTTGTCGCTCCCCGCGTAGCGAATTCCAATATAATCTCTGGTCACGCCGTCGCAGGTTAGGGTCTCAATGCCGGTGTACTGACCAATACCGTAGGTTTCGTGCACCACGAAGTCGCCCACCTCCAGCTCGGCGTAGGAGAGAATGCTCTTGGTGTTCTTTTTCTTCTTTTTTCGTAAGGGACTTTTGGCGGCAAGGGAAAGACTGCCTCCACGCACCTCGGGATTGACCGAGAGTACCGCGATCTTGGGGACGATCAGCTCAAAGCCCGGCATGGTCTCCTTGGAGAGCAGGGTCACCGTGCCGCGGCCGCGATCGGTCAGCAGAGCCTCGCTCGAGGAAAGCACAAAGCCCTTTTCCGAAAGGGTTTGCTCCAGCAGGCGGGAGGCAGTGTCGTTTTCGGTGAGCACCACACAGCGGTAGCCGCTTTGCACGTAGTTTTGCAGATCCTCCAGGAAGAGCTCCTCGTTCTCGGCGTAGGACACCGTATGACGGGTGCGGAAGCCGAACAGTCCCGCCAGATGACGGTCGGAGGCCTTGTAGGCAATGGAATCGGCGTGGAGGGTCACGTTGGCATCGTAAAAGGCGTCCAGGGCTCCGTTGGGCTTGGCGTAATCGGTGTATTTGGAGGCGATGGTGCCTCCCTCCATCAGTTCCACCACGGTTTGATCCAGGTGCCAGCGGGCGGCCTGAAGTCGATCGTGGATGGCGTTGGTGCCCCGCAGGATCACCAGATGCTTTTGATCAAAGTAGTCCAACAGGGAGGTGCGCTCGGGGTATACCAGCGAGATATATTTATCCAGGAAATGAATGCTTCCGCCATGCTCCCGGGCGTTGTCCACGGCGTGGGCTTCCTTAATCAGCTCCTCGCAGATCCGCTCATCGTGGGTCTGCCGAAGCTGAAGAGCAATGGCTTTTTTCAGCTTTTCCAAAAGGTCGCCGTTGGCCAAAAGCTCGCGTGCGGGGGCAAAGGCGGCCGAGGCAATGTCCTGGGTCATGCGCTGGGTATCGGGCTCAAAGAGCCCCATGCGGTCGATCTCATCCCCAAACAGCTCAATGCGCAGAGCGTGAGCACCCAGGGTCTCGCCTCCGTCGCTGTCCAGAAATTGTCCGTTGGGAGGAAAGATATCAATGATCCCGCCGCGCAGGGCGAACTGTCCGGGACTGTCCACCAGGTCCACCCGGGCGTAGCCGCAATCAAGAAGCTTGGCAGAGAGCGCCTTGGGATCCAGGAGATCGGTATCGGCGATGGCAATGGAGGCTTCCCGCAGGCGTGCGGGGGGGATGGTGTAGCCCAGGGCGGCGTCGGGGGTGGTGACCACGGCGTCGTAGGCACCGTTCAGAAGCCCCGACAACACGTGAAGCCTCTCATGCTCGTACTCATGGGAGGCGGTAATGTTATAAAAGGTGAGATCCCTGGCCATATAGAAGCCGGTGCGCAGACCAAAGCGCTCCAGAGTGGCCGCCAGGTGAACGCAATCCTTTTCCTCGGGGCAGAGGATCAGGGCGCAACGGTTGCCCCGCGCCCTTCGGCTATCCTCCAAAAGTGCCGCCAAAAAGATCTCGGTAGCCCCCTCGCAAAGTCCCGAGGCCACAATGGGAAGGGGCTTTGCTGTAAAATCTCTCTCCAGGGTTCGCAGGAGCTGGAGGTATTCGGTATCCTTGCGGATGGTTTGGGTCAGAATGCTCATGGATCAGTGCTCTGTGGGAAGGTGGGAATTGCAGATCTGCATGGCTCCGTCAAAATCTTGGTTTAGGATCTTCTCCAGCCCCTTCCAGGCCGCGTCAAAGGCGCCTCGCAGCAGAGCCAGCTCGTGGGGAGGGAAGTTGGAAAGCACCCAATCGGCCAGATCGTAGTCGGGGTGAGGCTTTTCTCCCACGCCCATGCGCAAACGGGGAATGGCATCGGTACCCATGCAGGTGATGATGTCCTTCAAGCCCTTTTGTCCACCGGCGCTCCCCTTGGTGCGGAAGCGCATCTTGCCGGGAGCTTGGGCAATGTCGTCCGAGATCACCAGGATGTGATCGGGAGTGATCTTGTAAAAGGCGGCGGCCTCCTGCACAGCGGCACCCGAGGCGTTCATCATGGTTTGGGGCTTCATCAACAGGACCCGATGACCGTAGATCGTGGCTTCGGCACACAGTGACTGGAACTTTGCACGTTGGATCCGAACACCGGCGCGCTCGGCAATGCTGTCAATGGTCAAAAAGCCGGCGTTGTGGCGAGTGAGTTGATATTTGTTTCCGGGATTGCCCAAACCAACGATGATCCAGGTGATGGGGGTGCCTGAGGACTCCTCTTTTTTTGCGATCTGCTTGAAGAGATCAAAAATATCAGCCATAAACGACTTCCTTTCTCATTCCTTTTCTGCCGCCCGGGGTAGGGGAGAACGGCAAAACGCGCCCGATCCTCAGAGGGCCGGCCGCAAGGAAGATATTGCTTTGTTGTGCTACCTATTATACTATAAAAAGAGGAAAGTGTCAAACCTTTTTTTGGTCTTTGTGACCTGTTCACAAAAAATTTACAGGAAAATGGAATATTATGTTGAACAAAACTATAGAAAAATGGGGAAAAATATGCTATAATAACCTGTATTGTAAATGTCAAAGCCTTGACGAAGCTTCGATTGAGGCTTTTTGGCAGTGTCAAACAATTTAATTCTTATATATGGAGGATTACAAACATGGCAAAGAAGTATTGCTACCTGTTTTCCGAGGGCGACGCATCCATGCGTGAGCTCCTTGGTGGTAAAGGCGCTAACCTGGCAGAGATGACCAAGATCGGTCTTCCCGTTCCCCAGGGCTTTACCATTTCTACCGAGGCCTGCACC
>JAEIGA010014130.1_pt1 | contig 12144 bp, 10 predicted proteins | sample 9270691 | NCBI WGS metagenome assembly JAEIGA01 (sample SAMN17057246, study PRJNA624740) | gut metagenome | biome: biome; isolation source: fecal sample | host: Bos grunniens | place: China: Xizang | collected 2019
CAAAGTTGACTCTTATGTCTGAGTCATTGCGTAACGATGGTCGTATCTGGGTTCCAAAGAAGATGGAGGACGTAGAGGCTATCCGCAAGGGCACAAAGAAGCCATCTGACATCGCTGAGGGCGATCGTGACTACTACTTGGAGCGTCGTTACCCAGCATTCGGTAACCTCGTACCTCGTGACGTGGCATCACGCGCAGCTAAGGAGCGTTGCGACGCTGGTTTCGGTGTGAACGAGACAGGTTTGGCAGTATTCCTCGACTTCAAGACAGCTATCGAGCGTTTGGGTAAGGAGACTATCAAGCAGCGTTATGGTAACCTCTTCGATATGTATGAGGAGATCACTGACGTTAACCCATACGAGCAGCCTATGCAGATCTTCCCAGCTGTTCACTACACAATGGGTGGTATCTGGGTTGACTACAACCTTATGACAACTATCCCTGGTTTGTACGCTATCGGCGAGGCAAACTTCTCAGACCACGGTGCTAACCGTCTTGGTGCTTCGGCTCTTATGCAGGGTCTTGCTGACGGTTACTTCGTATTGCCTTACACTATCGGCGACTACCTCGCAAAGAAGATTCAGGCTCCTAAGGTTAAGACCGACACAGCAGCCTTCGACGAGGCAGAGAAGGGCGTTCGCGCACGTATCGAGCGTTTGTTCGCTATCAAGGGTAACCAGTCTGTAGATGATATCCACAAGCGTTTGGGTCTCATCATGTGGGACAACGTAGGTATGGCACGTACAAAGGAGTCTTTGGAGAAGGCTATCGTAGAGATTCAGGCTTTGCGCAAGGAGTTCTACAAGGACCTCAAGCTCGTTGGTACAAACGAGTCATTCAATGTGGAGTTGGAGAAGGCTCTCCGCTTGGAGGACTACCTCGAGCTCGGTGAGCTTATGGCACGCGACGCTTTGAACCGTGAGGAGTCTTGCGGTGGTCACTTCCGTGCAGAGCACCAGACTGAGGATGGCGAGGCATTGCGTCACGACGACAAGTTTGCTTATGCAGCTGTTTGGGAGTACAAGGGTCTCGACCAGGCTCCAGAGATGACTGTTGAGCAGCTCGACTACGAGTTCGTACACCGTGCACAGCGTAACTACAAGGACTAATTTGACGTTAACACTTTAATAAGACTAAACTATGGATTTTAAATTAAAGATATGGCGTCAAAAGGACGCTAAGAGCCAGGGTGCTTTCGAGACCTATGAGGTTAAGAACATCTCAGCTGACACCTCGTTCCTCGAGATGATGGATATCCTCAACAACGACCTTATCCACGCAGGTCAGGAGCCCGTAGCGTTTGACCACGACTGCCGCGAGGGTATCTGCGGTATGTGTTCTATGCACATCAACGGCCACGCACACGGTCCATCACAGGCTGTAACAACTTGCCAGATGTACATGCGTAAGTTCGAGAACGGTTCAACCATCACTATCGAGCCATGGCGTTCAGCTGCTTTCCCCGTAATCCGCGACCTCGTTGTTGACCGCGCTGCTTACGACAAGATTTTGCAGGCTGGTGGCTTCATCTCAGTACGCACAAACTCAGTGCCTGATGGTAACGCTATTCCTATTCCTAAGGCAGATGCTGACGAGTCTATGGACGCTGCAGCTTGCGTAGGTTGTGGTGCTTGTGCTGCAACATGTAAGAACGGTTCTGCAATGTTGTTCGTTGCAGCTCGCGTATCTTCACTCGCAAAGCTTCCTCAGGGTAAGGTAGAGGGTGCACGTCGTGCTAAGGCGATGGTTGCAAAGATGGATGAGCTCGGCTTCGGTAACTGTACTAACACTGGTGCTTGCCAGGCACAGTGTCCTAAGTCAATCTCTATCGCTCACATCGCTCGCCTCAACCGCGAGTTCTTGGCAGCAAAGCTTAAGGACTAATAATTTCATGTGATAGCGGCGCTACTGCGACGCTTCAATCAAAACCACCAATGGGACGTACGTCAAGTACTACCCATCGGTGGTTTTTTCATATCAGCGCCACATTAGTACCACTCTGACACGAAATTAGGTTTTCACATTTTTGTTGAGCGTTGTATCTGCAGCCTTCTAACGACAAATCCAATTTTGCGAGATATACATTCTCTGTTTCGGGTGGAAAATATGAGGAAATGAGTTGGTTGTTTCAATAAAATTTCGTATATTTGTGGAACTACGAAAAATATGCATCGTCATACTAATTTGTTTGTAAAATTCTAATCAGTTTCTAAAAGCCTATGAGACGTTTTTTTAGTTTGATTGTGTCTATGTACTTGATAGGGCTTATCTCTTGTGAGTATGACACGCAGTATTATAACCAAGTGAGTTTCGTTATAGATAACGAGGTGTCGTGTGCACTTTTTATAGATGAGATAGACTACAATGAGCAGTGGAACACTGTCAATGGTTCGCCAACGCTTATTACCCCGAATGACTCGGAGACGATTCTCTCTTGGGTAGAGGTGAACGCGTCTCAAATAACAAAGTTGGATGATGTAAAGTATTATCTCCCAAAAAAGTTAATGGTGGTATTCAACGATGAGTATGCTATATACCTTGTGAAGAGCGGTGTGCAAGAAGATATGCCCCATATAACTTTGGATGAGGAGAAATGCAATGTAGTTAAAAAAAGAGATGGATATATTCAGATAGTATATGCTATAACTGAAGGTGATTATCGATATGCCCAAGAGCATGGAGTAAAATTATAAGTTAGGCTTTTTGATATAATAAAGGTTTTAAATTTTAGATGTTATAGTGATTCAGCCCGACCGCATGGTCGGGCTGCTTTCGTATTAGATATATGCTTCGACAATTTATGCCGCACTAATTTAACTAAACGCTTGCACGTTACACAAAAAATATATATCTTCGTGTGATAATTTGCCTAATAATACGAATTACCTAAAAACTACTCTATATGAACTGCAACTTTACACCCGAGGAGCGTCGTGAGATTATCGCCCTCATGAACCGCGAAATTATTCCCGCAATTGGCTGTACTGAGCCCATCGCTGTGGCTTTGTGCGTCGCTAAGGCCACTGAGACTCTCGGCACTCTACCCGAGCATATCACAGCACGCCTAAGCGCAAACGTGCTTAAGAACGCAATGGGTGTGGGCATCCCTGGTACTGGCATGACAGGCCTCCCAATCGCCATGGCACTCGGTGCTCTTGTCGGAAAGTCAGGGTATGAGCTCGAGGTGTTGAAGGACGCTAACGAGGCATCCGTAAAGGAGGGTTGCCGTCTTATCGACGAGAAGCGCATCACGGTAGATCTCAAAGATAACATCGAGGAGAAGCTATACATTGAGATTGAGGTTAAGGCTGGCAAGAACAAGGCCGTAGCTATCATCGCAGGTGGTCACACACGCTTCGTATCTATCACACGCAACGACGAGGTACTCCTCTCGGCAGATGCTCCCGCAGCAAACGCTGGTAACGCCCCTGCAGAGCAGAAAGACCCCGCACTCACATTGCGTAAGGTATGGGACTTTGCTTTGACAGCACCCCTCGAGGAGTTGGAGTTCATCCTGGAGGCAAAGCGTTTGAACATGAACGCAGCATACGAGTCACTTAAGGGCGACTATGGCCACGCCATCGGCAAGCTCATGCGCTCGGAATCGGAGCGTAACATCATGGGTGACACGCTCCACTGCCAGATTGTCGGCATGACAACAGCGGCGTGCGACGCGCGTATGGCGGGTGCTATGATTCCAGTTATGAGTAACTCAGGTAGCGGCAACCAAGGTCTTACATCGACAGTTCCCGTAGTTGTGTATGCCGAGCAGACAGGTGCAACGCACGAGCAGATGGTGCGCTCGCTCATCTTGAGCCACCTCACCGTTATCTACATCAAGCAGAGCCTTGGTCGCCTCTCAGCACTCTGTGGTTGTGTCGTTGCTGCAACAGGCTCATCATGCGGCATTACCTACCTTATGGGTGGTGGCTACGACGAGGTTACAAAGGCCGTTAAGAACATGATTGGCAACCTCGCAGGTATGATTTGTGACGGCGCCAAGCCATCATGTGCTATGAAGTGTGCATCGGGCGTATCTACAGCCGTTGTATCGGCTCTTATGGCTATGAATGGTCGCGTTATCAAGTCTGTGGAGGGTATCATCGATGATGATGTTGATCGCTCTATCCGCAACCTCACAGATATTGGTCGTGACGGCATGACACAGACCGACGCCATGATTCTTAAGATTATGACATCAAAGAGCTAATAGCGGCGCGATGATGGAGGTTAAAGAGTAAGTGTTGAATATTAATAGACACACCTCATCAAACCATTGCACCATCCACTACCCTATCTTTAATCGTGGTGGTATGGTTCACAGATTTTAAATAAATCACCAAGGGGACAGAAACAAAGTTTCTGTCCCCTTGGTGTTGATATAGTACCACTAACTACGATACATACAAACATAAAAAAAGGATGACCACTCGATCATCCTTTTGCGGTATGGACGGGACTCGAACGACAATGTCGTAGAGCCGATACCACAAAGCGCAGGGCAAATGCCCGAGCAATAGAAACTATCTATCGGCTCAACCCGTATTCAGTGAGTAGTGCCGACGATAACGCATATATCGGCCTTGCAGGATAGCGGGGCATTGCATAGCAATGGGATGGGATATATTATGGTTTGAGCTTGCTCAATTACCATAATGTATCACAGCCCAAAGGCTCCACGGGAGCCGCCACGCTCCCCCCCCCAGCGGCGACCCACGCACAACAAAAAAAGGATGACCTTTCGATCATCCTTTTGCGGTATGGACGGGACTCGAACCCGCGACCCCCTGCGTGACAGGCAGGTATTCTAACCAGCTGAACTACCACACCTTTTGAGTCGTGCAACCGTTATTCCTCGATTGCGTTGCAAAGGTACTACATTTTTTTTAATCTGCAAATTTTCGAGCAACTTTTTTCAAGAAAATTACTCCTTTTTGAAGAACGAGAATTGAACGCTGCCGTAACTGCGTGTCTGCCAATAATTTGGGAACATGCTCACATCCTGCTCTTTTGAGTGCTCAAATATCAATATGCCATCCTCGTTGAGTAGATCACGCTCAAAAACAAGGCGGATAACCTCCTCGCTACCCTCCAGGTCGTATGGCGCATCCGAGAAGATGAGGTCAAACTTCTTGGTGCAGCTCTTGAGATAGAGAAACACATTAGCCTTTGTTGCGTAGAAGTTCTCAAACTTCAGGTCGCGCGCTGTCTGACGAATAAAGTTATGGTGCACGCTGTTAACCTCCACCGAGGTAACACTCTTGGCATCGCGCGAGGCAAACTCATAGCTTATAGAACCTGTTCCAGAGAAGAGGTCGAGCACATCGAGCTCCTCGAAGTCCACGAGGTTGCCAAGGACATTAAAAAGGTTCTCCTTGGCGAAGTCTGTCGTTGGTCGCGCTCGCAGATTACGAGGTGGAACGATGGTACGACCACGATATTTTCCACTTATTATTCGCATATTAGATTCTTGAATATCTGTTTACACAAACGCTGCAATCGGGCAACATCGCCCTTCGCGTGCGCGGACATATTAAATATAGCATACACCTCGTTTATGACGGTGAGGTAGTAGAGAATATCGGCATCGCTCTTAATCTCCATAACCTCGGCAAAGCGCAATCCATCGCCATAGACGCGAACATAGAGCAGATCATCCTCAAGGTTCAAGATACTACCCTGCTCAACACTCTGCCCGTAAAGCAGAGGCGAGGTAAACGCCATCTCCGCAGCAACGCTCTGCACCTCGGCGAGACAACGCTCAGCAATGGCCATAACGGCTACAACGCCATCCACCGGCTTCGAAGCCACGACCGCCTCATCCATAGATGCTGCAAGGCCCACATCAGCGAGGTAGTCTGCCGCGTGTGTCATATCGAAGAACTCCGTAGGCACGAGTGTTGTTTTTGCCGTGAGCAGCACGACCTCTACGGGTTTGCCCACGCCTCGGAGAGCATCAAGCTCTACGCTTGAAAAAGAGTGTCCACCCGACTTAAGGCGGATGGACACATTATTTTGTAACGATTGCGTCATGATTACTTAGCACTACCGCCCCAGTTACCAGTCTCGTTAGTAGGCTCCTCAAGGCTACCGAAAGTAACACCGAAGAACTCGAGGTCCATAGGGATAGGATGGCTCTCACCAATCATATACTTCTCGGCCTTAGTAACTGTTGACTTCAAGCCCTCAGCCTTCATCTTCTTCATGTTCTCGCTTGCCTCCTGGTGGTTGATGAAGTACTCGAACTGATCGTTAAGCTCGTTCCAAAACTCCTGGTTGTAGGTATCAGTGTCGATGAACTTGATGTAAGGAGCATGGCAACGAATAAGGTGTGTTGTGTATGCACCAGACTCGTAAGTTGCAGTATCGAGCTTGAACTCCTCCTTGTTGTGTGTGAATGGGATATATCGCAAGTTCTCGATCTCCTCCAATGTAAGACGGCACTTACCGAATGCATCGTCAAATACGGTATCACGAACAGCTACAGCAACAACGCGCTCGTTCTTCCAGTTCTTATCCTTGCGGAGCTCCTCGAGAATAGCAGCATTCTCCAAGTTGTTCTCATCGTAGATCTGGCTACGATACTCCATAGTGCCATTTACAGCGAAGTCTGTAAGCTCGTCCCAGTTAGTAGTAAACTTCTTTGAAGGATTGTTGTCACGGTAAGCCTGAACAAGCTTGATGATGTACTGCTCCTTCTCAATAACCTTTGCAGTACGCTCCTCATAGTGCTTCTCAAACTGAATGGGAGTTGATACCAAAGACCAAATCCACCAAACAAGAGCTGCCACGCCTGCTACCAATACCAAGGTAGCAATTGTAACCAAGATAGATCTTGAATTTTTCATTTTGTAATTATTTTTTATTAAGTTTGTATCGTCTTAAATTTAGTAGAAAATACGAGGCATATGCTTAGCACACATATTTCGCATCAAATTTACGCAAAATTATCGGTTGACGCAACATTTAACCAAAAAAAAATAATAGAAAAGTTATCCGACTGGGTAACTGACCCCGATTACGAGCGCATATTTTTGCTTAATGGATATGCCGGAACGGGCAAAACGACTATCATCGCGGCCTTCGTAGCCGCGCTTAACGATTTGGGTATCAAAACAATACTCCTTGCCCCCACGGGACGAGCGGCAAAGGTGTTGTCACACTATGCCAAGAAAGAGGCCTATACCATACACAAGAAGATATACCGCGAGCGAACAATGGCCGATTATGAGTCGAAGTTCTCGCTCGACTACAACAAAGACAAAAACACCATATACATCGTCGATGAGGCATCCATGCTCTCAACGGCATCCTCGGAAGGTGCAACTTTCGGCTCGGGCAATCTTCTCGAAGACCTCGTAAGGTATGTGCGCAGCGGTAAGGAGTGTCGCCTCATGCTTGTGGGTGACGACGCACAGCTGCCACCCGTGGGTCTCGACCACAGCCCTGCGCTCGACCCCGCGGAGCTACTGCCATACGGCGATGTGGAGTACACAACTATGGACGAGGTAGTGCGACAGACGCAGGACTCGGGCATTCTCTTTAATGCCACAATGTTGCGCTGCATGCTCGAAAACCGATTATACGAGATTCCCCGCTTCGACATGTCACACCCCGACTTCCGCAGCGTGCAGGGCAACGAGTTGCTGGAGGCTCTCGAGGAGTGTTACTCCAAATATGGGCGAGACGAGACTATCGTTATCACACGCTCGAACAAGCGCGCCAACCGCTACAACGAGGGCATACGTCGCTATAACCTCTCGGCAGAGGAGGAGATTGAGAGCGGTGATATGCTCATGATTGTCAAGAACAACTACTTCTATGCCGAGCGCGACGAGCACTCCCCCATGTCGTTCGTGGCCAATGGCGATGTCGTGCGCCTCAAGCGCATACGTCGTTTCGAGGAGTTTTACGGCTTCAGGTTTATAGATGCCGTAGTGGAGTTTCCCGACTACGACGACTACACCATGGAGGCAAAGGTCATGCTCGATACACTCTCATCGGAATCGCCATCCCTCACACGCGAGGAGAGCCGCAAGCTATTCTACGAGGTGGAGAAGGACTACGAAGATATCAAGGCGCGCACAAAGCGCTATCGTGCTATCCGCGAGAACCAGCACTTCAACGCCCTTCAGGTTAAGTTTGCATACGCCGTAACGTGCCATAAGGCGCAGGGCGGACAGTGGAAGGCCGTATTCGTGGATAAGTGTCTGTTTGGCGACGAGGAGATGTCAAAGGATATGATGCGCTGGCTATACACCGCCATAACACGTGCCACGGAGCGAGTCTATCTGGTAAACTTCGACGAGAGATTTTTGGATGAGGGTTAGACAAGGTGGCTGACGCATCTGCCGATTTAAAGGCACATGGCGAGGTCGCTGATATTGTCAATATTCAAAGCATTAATAAAAGAGATAGCCCAGAGCTGTACGTTTAGGTACTGCCCTGGGCTATTTTAAGTTTATCGACGTGTCGCTAATGCGTCACCATCGCATCAAATTAGTTGATCGAAGGCAAGAATGAGTAGTTCTTAGAGTACTCAAGGTGCTGATCAACATACTTGCTGTCGTAGCTGATAGTCACGTCAGTGATGTTACCATTCTCATCGTAAACAGGGTGGTAGTTAGGGTTAACGAAACCACCATAAGGCTCGATGTTAAGAGCCTGGTTACGAGCGATAACCTCAGCGTGGAACTCAGGATCAACCTTTACTGCATAGTTCTCAACAAGAGCCTTACCAGCCTCGTAGTCGCCCTCAGACTTGATACGCTGAACCTCGCAGAGAAGCTCACCGAAGAGCTCACGGAGGCGTACGAAGTCATTAACAACAACATAACGCTTGCCATCCTTCTCAACAATCTCGATTACGTTGTCAGCCTTACCCTTCTCGTAGCACCACTCAGCGATGAGCTTACGGTTACGCATGTGAGACTCCTCAACATCCTTACCAAGCTCGATACGAGAGAGCTGTGTCATATAACCATTCATGATATAGTCAGAGTACTGTGACCAAGCAACATCCAAAGTAGGGATAAGACCAATCTCTACGAGCTTCTCATCACCGAGGTAGTAGAGAGCAAAGAGGTCTGCACGTGCCTCCTCGAGAGTTGAAGAGTATGTACGAAGCTCATCACCCTTTGTACCAGGAGCGAGCTGACCTGAACCGTGACCAAGACACTCGTGAAGGTCAGTGTGGAGGTCATCACCAAGCTTACCATAGAGCTTAGCACGCTCACGATCCTCAGGACGAAGTACGAACTCCTCAGTGAAGCCGTTGCCCTCAGCAGCCTTTGCGTATGCGTAAGTGATGTTGTCGATGGTTACACTCTTTGAGCCGTGCTCCTTACGAATCCAGTCAGCATTTGGAAGGTTGATACCGATAGCAGTTGCAGGATAGCAGTCACCACCAAGCATAGCTACTGTGATAACCTTTGCAGATACACCCTTAACCTCCTCCTTGCGGTATGCAGGGTTGATAGGTGCGTTATCCTCGAACCACTGTGCGTTAGCGGCCATGATCTCAGTACGCTTGCAAGCCTCAACATCGCGGAAGTTTACAACAGACTCCCATGAAGCCTTGCGACCAAGAGGATCGCCATAGCTCTCGATAAAGCCGTTTACGAAGTCAACGTTGCAATCTGTATCGTTAACCCAAAGGATGTTATACTCGTCGAACTTCTTGAGGTCACCAGTACGGTAGTACTCGATAAGAGCCTCGATTGTTGCACGCTGAGTGTCGTCAGCTACAGTTGCAGCCTTCTCCAACCAGTAAACAATCTGCTCGATAGCCTCAGAGTACATGCCACCAACTTTCCATACCTGCTCAACAACCTCACCATTCTCGTTCTTAACGAGCTTAGAGTTAAGACCATAAGAGATAGGCTCAGGGTTACCCTCATCAGCAGCAGCCATAGCACCGTAGAATGCCTCAACCTCCTCCTGGTTTACACCCTCGTAGTAGTTGTTAGCCGAAGCGGTGATAACATCAACACCAGCCTTCTGGTTAAGACGTGATGCATAGAGCTCCTTGTCGAAGATGATGCGGCAAAGGAAGTCGTTGTCGAGCTGGCGGTTAGCATCGTTGATGTAGAGAGCAAGCTGACCACGGAACCAATCCTCCGAGAACTCAGGAACGAACTTATCGTTTGAGTAGTGGTGGTGGATGCCATTAGCGAACCACATCTTCTTCAAATACTTCTCAAATGCCTTGAACTCTGCGCTCTCAGCCTCAGCAGTGTTGCGAGCCTCAGTGTAGATTGTCTCGAATGTACGGCGGATTGCCAAACCATACTTAAAGTTCTGATCGAAAAGAATGTCACGACCACACTTTGCAGCCTCAGAGAGGTAATATACATACTCCTTCTCCTTGAGTGTAAGGTTCTCAAATCCAGGTACCTCGTAACGGATAACCTTGATGTCATCGAAGCGGTCAACAATCCATGGCTGCTCCGCCTCCTGCTCAACAGGTGCTGTGCACGCTGTCAATGCCATAATTCCCATAACGGCAACTCCAAAAATTTTGTTCATCGTTTATTAGTATTAAATATGTTTGCTATCAAACTGCAAAGTTACTTAAATTCTACGAATTACAAAAATTTTATCGCATATTGACAAAGTTTTCGTATATTTGCACTATGGAAAGACGCGATAATGTATTCAGATGGCTCGATGCCGAAGGCATAACATACTCGTGGTATGAGCACCCCGAGGCTCCGACAATCGAGATTGCACGCCAGTATTGGCGCAATGATGGTTCCAAGCACTGCAAGAACCTATTCTTCCGTAACCACAAGGGCAACCGACACTACCTTGTCGTGTTTGACTCGGAGCAGTCGATGGCTATTCACGACCTTGAGCACATCCTGCACCAGGGCAAACTCTCGTTTGCCTCACCCGAGCGCATGCTCAAGTGGTTAGGCCTATCACCCGGTTCGGTGTCGCCCTTCGGCCTTATCAACGACACGGAGAACCATGTGCACCTCTTCCTTGATGAGACCCTGCGCCAGCAGCCGGCACTCAGCTTTCACCCCAACGACAACCGCTTCACGGTGGTCATCTCGCGCGAGGAGTTCGAGCGTTACCTCACAAAGGTGGGCAACACCTACGAATATATAAAGTTATACTAATAGCAAGGCATTATAATTGCTCTACGGCTTGTAAACTGAATGTTTATGAGCCGTAATTTTATTGAAGCGGTGGCACATCGCCGCAGTTACTACCATCTCGACAACCGAGCATTGGTCAACGACAGCCTTGTAGTGGAGCTTATGGATGAGCTACTTACAACCATACCCTCGCCATTCAACGTGCAGTCGGCACGCATGGTATTGCTATTGGACAAGCAGCACCGCGAGCTATGGCACATAGTACTCGAGACGCTGAGGCACATCGTACCAGCCGAGCGCTTCGCAAAGACACAACAAAAGATTGAGCACGCCTTCATGGCAGGACATGGCACCATCCTCTTTTACGAGGATGAGGATGCCCTCAACCGTATGCGGCAGAACTTTCCAGCATACGCCGACAACGTTGCTACATGGTCCGAGCAGAGTTCGGGCATGATGCAGTTTGCCATGTGGACAGCACTCGAAGATATGGGCTACGGAGCATCATTGCAACACTACAATCCGCTAATAGACAGTGCTGTTGCCGAGCGCTGGCTGATAAATCCCGACTGGAGGCTTATCGCCCAGATGCCCTTTGGTGCGCCACTCGACACACCTCAACAACGCACCGCCACTACCCCATCGCGCATGCGGCGCATGGTCTTTGGTGACAGCGAAAAAATATAAGGAGAGCGACTGCTCTCCTTATATTATTTTACTCTTCTTACGAAGCGACACACATCTGGAATAAGCAACACAGGCATTGTGATTAGGCATATCCACAGCCAGTCAGCAAAGCCAAGCGGAGCAACACTGAAGAACTGACCCGCAAAGGTGACGATGGCTATCTGACCACCCAATATCACTGCAAGAATTGCAAGATACATATTGTTATATGACTCCTTGACCTTGTTAGGAGCACGGAACACATCCACAACATCGAGTATCAGGCTACGGTTTGTGCGGAAGTACTTGGCATTAAACAAATTCCAGAACTGCAACAGCACGAAGATAGAGAAGAAGATACCCATCTCGTATG
>JAEIGA010014131.1_pt1 | contig 12143 bp, 6 predicted proteins | sample 9270691 | NCBI WGS metagenome assembly JAEIGA01 (sample SAMN17057246, study PRJNA624740) | gut metagenome | biome: biome; isolation source: fecal sample | host: Bos grunniens | place: China: Xizang | collected 2019
ACCATACAGCAGCATTCCACCATTCCTTCTGGTATCCCATAAGGGTAGGGTCATCCTGGCCAGCTGCATTCTTACCTGAATGCACATAACCAGCAATAGGAATATAAATTGTTCCGCATGGGTTAGAGAGTGTTACGTCTGCCTCAATAGTAGCTCTATCAAGTCCGCAGAATACACCAGAAACAGAAGTACCCTTGAGCTTCCAGTAATCGATAAAGAACTTATAGTTTCCACTACCATTGTCGCCTACAAGAGCCTTGAGTTCGTCCTGAGTAGGAACTCTCCAACCATCTGGACATGGATTATTCTCTTCCAACCAGATCTGCGAACCTGCTGCAGCCTGACCACCAACGAAACCAGGAGTAAGTTTATCTACCTGTCCATTTGCTCCTGTGTCTGCAGTATTCTGGATTGTAAATGATTCAAATCCATTCTTAGTATTCCACTGGTAAAGCTTACCAAGTCCCTGGCTAGTCTCACAGAATGTATCTGGCTCACCTACGTTAGCATTTGCCCAAACAAGATCACCAATTTTTGTACCTACGTGCTGTACGAAAACCTCACGTGTAAGTGTAGCTGCAGTCACTGTTACCTTTGCTGTTCTATACTGATAATCTTCAGATTTTGCTACCACAATATTGAATGCAGCCGGACCACTTCCTGAAGCATTCTCCAATGTACACCAAGCTGCATCAGATGTTGCTGTCCAAGCTCCTGCTGTAGCAACATTGACAGCAAATGTACCTCCGATAACGTCGGCATATACATTATACTTATCAAGGTCAAGTTCTGTAGCCTGTGGCTTAGGACGTCCTGTCTGAGTAATAGGAAGAACCTTCTCAACACCTTCACCCTTAATAGTTGCCTTAGCTGAACGAGTCACATCATACTCAGCAAACTTAGCAAGTGTGAAAGAAAGTGTACCGTCACCCTTCAAAACTTTAGGGAGCAGAGTAATCCAGCCATCGCCAGAATCATAAGTCACTGTAGTTGTTGTAGGCACATTACAAGTAACCTTCACATTGAATACACCACCTTCAGAATCAGCAGTGATAGCTTCAACATCTACGCTTAAAGACGCAGCAGAAGGACCTGTCGGATTGTCTTCTGGAGTACAAGCTATCAGAAGACCAACGCATGCTAGACATGCCAAAAATGTTTTTTTCATAATAGTGTGTTTTATGGGTTGTTAATTAAAATATAGCCTATAGACTGTACAAGGTTGCATAGTCAGGGTTCCGTTACTATAACGTGACGAAGCATCAGATGTAACAATCCAGTTTCCGTCATTATCATACTTTCCGGCTTCTATCTTGGTAGGTTCAAAATCCAGATACATATAATCCTGCTGGGTAGATCCTACTGTCATATAATCTTTTGCCTGAATTGCAAAGGCAACTCCTCGACTGGTAGTAGACCATCTTACAATATGCGACGGAGAACTCTCAGTACTCTGAGCTTCCTCTGTCCTATTCAATCCATTGTATTGATCGACAAGATTGAATCCAAGCATATCACCCACAGGTGCTGTCGCAAAGTCATACCAAGCAGCCTTAAAAATAGCATATGCATCAATAAGACGCTTTGTCTGACCCTTAGGAGTGAAATCCGGATTATACACGCCTCGGAGAGTCCAATCCTTCAGGTCCTTATGTGGAGTAGTGATGACTTCAAACACTTCATATCCACAACCCATCACAAATGCCTTGAGGGTCATGACATCGTTATTGAAGAATTCACCGCCATTCTCCGCAACGTGCGAAAAGTTACCGGGTATATCCTTGAGAGCCTGAAGCCACTCACCAATAGTATTGACGTTGTTCACATACGGATCGAAACCCACATAATCTATTCCAGCACGATTTGCCACCTTTTCGCTCCAATAAATCCAATCATCATATGCACAAGTCTGGTTTACACGAGTATAACAGTCATATGGGCCATTCTTGACAGCGAGTCCCAGCTCATTCAAATGTGCAAGAAGAGCAGGCCATAAACTGATGGCACTATAGCCATGCGCCGCATTATGACGTGTAGCCAGCATATCCGGCTCATTCTCCACCTGGATACCGATCACAGTGTGAGGATTGCCAATAACATTGTCATAGTCATAAATGAACTCCATCATCTTTGCCATCGCCTTAACTTCTCTCTCGACAAGTTCCTTATCATTTGGCACAAGGTAGAACTGTTTGCCCATCCAACCTTTATATGCAGCAGAAGGCTTAAGTTCCGGATAAGTCTCGGTATCCTTTACCACATACTGAGGGAGATATCCTTCAACTGAATATCCGCACATGTAGCTTCCGAACCATAGAAGCTCTAGCTTCATGTCATACTTTTCACAATAGTCGATATATGCTCTGATGACTTCATCAGAATATACGTCATACTCTGTTTCAATATCGCTCCAGCACACAGGGACCTGAACACATGTTATGTTCAGTCCTGCCGCTAACGAGAAATAATCATCCAACTGATCCAGTCGTCTACCATCCAGTTTAAGGAAAAAATCCGTGCGTAGCTGAGCGCCAAGCATAAGGAAAGGTTTTCCGTCAACTGTAAGGCGATATGGATTCTCATTTCCCGGTACTTTCGATGTGTCTCCGGAATGGCCTTCCGGAGAACACGACAGCATCATAAAAAATGTAAGAATTACGCTTAAAATTTTCTTCATCACACCGTGGTTTATTCAGCTCCCAAACCAGCCTGTGTCGGCCAACCTGGATTCTGATACAATGTAGACTGAGTGACCTCACCACTACCTGTGATCAGGAAGTGCTGAACTGCTATAGGGTCAAGATAGTGTGCCATATTCCACCTATAACCATCATATACTCTATTGTTACTTAGCACATGGTAAGGTGCGACATATTTACTGAATTCCTTTGGAGAAATATTCTCACCTTCCTTCAGAGCATTCTTAGCAAGGAAGTCAGGATTGTTTGCCAGCTGATCCCAAAGATTTACTCCAAGCGGATGCCATGGAGTGGTAATCATCTGATCCATTGATCTCCATCTGCGAAGGTCGACAGCACGGAAACCTTCAGCCATAAGTTCGCAACGACGTTCACGACGGATATTGAATAAAGTCTTATCAACAACCTTACCTGCAGAATAAGCACCCCAGTCCTGCTCCTTCTCGATATTCATATCTGTTGCATCAATGGTAATCTGGTAGTCAGCAAGCTTAGAACGATCTCGAATAGCCTTCCAATAAGCCTGAGCATCTCCATCCAATGAACCATTCTTCTCATAGCATGCCTCCATATAGTTAAGGTACGCCTCAGTTGCTCTGAATATAATCGAAGCAACCTCACTCATATTTCTTGAAGACTGAGAACCATCAAAATTAAGGCCCTTACGGATTGCGTAACCTGTAGTATACTTCATTGAAGCTGTTGCTCCTACGATATAAGGCCATGGCTCTATTTCATAAGCCTCTGCTCCTGGCTCGCTATGAAGATTGCGGTCACCTGGCTTCTTGATAAAAATTTCAGCACGCGGGTCGCGTCCCTCCGTAATTTTAAGAAGATCAGCATCTCCCGGATAGCCACTACCAGCAGCATAAATAGGAAGACCATTCTTCATGACGAAGGCATCAACCATACTCTTTGTCAGACCATATCCCTGGTTAGCTGCGGAGGCAAACTCCACTACAGAGTTTGTAACACCTTCTGCATTACTATATGATTTCCACAGAATCACCTCAGGATAACCGGCCAGATCGGTGGCGCCAAACATATCAAAATAAGGATTCGGATCTGCTTCAGGAGAATTCTGGAATACACCTGTATTATCAACCTTAGAGATATTATACTTATCTGCTATGATTTTAGACTCTGCCATGCAAACGCCCAAGAAATAATCGATTTCTGCATCAATATCTCCTGCAGGGAACACATAATCAGGGTGAGTTGCCTTGCCTGGCCAATCAGCTGTACCTGGAACGAATGCAGTACCTTTGAAGTATTTAAGCCAAGTACCTTCATAAAGAGCAACTCTTGATTTAAGCATTCTCGCAGCATCCTTACAGAGTCTGTTCTTTCCACCGCGAGGTGCATTGTCAAGCATCAGTTCTATAGCTGTATCAAGATCTTCAAGAATAAATCTTGCCACCTCATTTCTTGGCTGGCGGACGCTAGCCTTGACCAAAGTCTCAAGGTCATCATCGAGAGTCTCCTTTACAATAGGGAAATCACCGAGAGCCATCAGCTTGACAAAATAGCACCATGCTCTGAAAAAATACACCTCACCAATATAGTGATTGATATTTTTCTTCTCACCGCTGATCTCTCCTTTCTCGAACTGCTCAAGTACGTTATCGAAGAAATAATTGCAACGATAGATTTCTGTAAAGTCGTAGCTTCCTCCTGTCTGGCCTACCTTCCAATATCCAGGAGCATAAGCATCACTTGGATTGGCATAAGCCATATTATCAGTATGTCCATCTTTAGTCCACGTACCCCAGCTGGTTGTTCCATGGACAGGCAACATATTATAAAGGTCAATCGCATAAGCAGCGACATTATCCTCTGTAGTCAGATACTGATCCGGCGAGAGCTGAGACTCCGGCTCCAGACCCAAGAACCAATCACAACCTGTAACTGCTCCTGAAACGAGGATTACACCTAATATATATTTCAATGTCTTTTTCATAATCATATTCTGTCTTAGAATGTAACACTCAGACCAAATGAAAGAGTTCTCTGAAGAGGATAAACGTTACCTGTTTCGTTCTCTCCGATAGTCTCAGGGTCAAACAAATCTGTCATGCGAGTGAATGTAGCCAAATTCTCTCCTGATAAGTATACGCGCAGATTCTCGATGCTGATCTTGTTCATCCACTTCTTAGGGAATGTATAACCTAGAGAGAGGTTCTTCAAACGGATATAAGAAGCATCCTGCACATAAAGTGACTGCCACTGTACATTCTTTTCAGTATCAAGATAAGGCCTTGGATAGTAACTGTCAAGATTGAGCCCGAGAGGATTCTCCGGATCGTCACGGAAATAATCCAGATGCTGATCAAGTACCATTGTTCCCCACTTGCTCCAGCCACAGCTACCAAAGAAGTATTTTCCGTTCTGGAAGTAATCTCTCTTACCTACTCCCTGGAAGAATACCCTCAAATCTATTCCCTTCCATGCGAAGTTGAGATCAAGACCGAAATTATAGCGTGGAGTGTTGTTACCGATGACCCTAAGGTCTCCATGATCGTCTGTTGTCCATGATCCTGAATTAATTTTTCCATCCTCGTTGAGGTCCTTGTACATAATATCACCTGCCTGCCAATTCTTTCCTATTGCATCCTGACCACCATTTGGAAGAGTAATAAGGTGTTCCATCATTTCATCGTCAGTCTTAGCGATACCTATTGACTCATAACCATAGAAATCACCCAACTTCATTCCCTCGTAATAAGTTCCAAGAGTCTTGGATGGGTTAGAATACTTGGTCACAGTTGTCACCGCATCAGCGAGTACAAATCGAACACCATAGTCGAGCTGACCGAATGCTCTGTCATTCCATGCAATTTCGAGTTCAAAACCTTTAGACACAAGGTTAGTATTATTGGTCTTAGGAACTGAAGTACCCAGAATTACAGGAAGCTCATCAGCCGGTCCAATCATATCTTCTGTACTACGGATAAATCCCTCAACCGATCCGGTAAGTCTGTTCTGGAATGCAGCAAAATCAAGTCCGACATTCCAAGACTTAACTGTTTCCCATGTAAGCTGACGACTTATCAGACTTGCAGGCCACGCAATATTCGGTTTTTTGCCACCGATAAGCCATCCACCTGCCGCATTTGCAAATCCCATGGTCTCATAAGTAGGATAATAAGAATGAGTGTTCTGATTACCGAGACTACCATAAGATGCTCTGATCTTGAGAACGTCCACATAGGCCGCTGCTGGCTCAAAAAAGTCTTCTTTAGCAATGTTATAACCGATTGAAACTGATGGGAAGAGACCCCAACGTTTGTCGGCTGCAAATCTTGAAGATCCATCATAACGAAGGTTAGCCTCAAGAAGATATTTCTCCTTATAGTTATAATTGAGACGTCCAAAGAAGCCAAGAGTACGCCATGTACTTGAACCGCCACCGACAACAGGACTTACCTCCTCACCTTCGAACAAGCCTGATGATGTATTGATTGAAGGAATATCAGGAACGATCAGGCCCTCTTTCTTTGCATAAGTGTTATTAACGTGATACATTTCAGCCTGAGCACCTGCCATAACCTTGAAATAATGTCCTGCGAAAGTATTTTCGTAGTCAGTATAAAGGTTAACGTTGGTGTACTGGTTTCTGCCCACATCATTTGCTACGCCTGAGTGGTGATCCCATACAGAACCTTTTGATACGCCATCCACACATGTCTGCCATACAGTCTTGTCTGTTACAGAATTGAAGTATGAACGATAACGGTAGTTTGCATCACCGACAATTCTCCATCCTTTAAGTGGCTCAATTACAAAATTGAACTGATGAGATGATGTCGTATTAGATGTCTCTCTTGTACCACCTTGAGTAAAACGGAGAGCAAGGTCATTGAAGAGGATTCCGTTAGGGTCATAAAGTGGAGCTACCGGCCACAGATACTGACCGAAGTACCAAAGGATATTTCTTCCCTGATCATCACATGTATAAGACAGAGCTGATGGCTCCCAGTATTCATCTCTGATAAATCTGCTTGAATAGGTCACAGTGAGCCAATCCTTAGGTCGGGCTTCCACCTTACCTGCAACATTCACTCTCTGCATTCCATCAAGATCACGTCCCTCAAAACCAAAGAGGCCGTCTTCTTTCATGTAATTACCCGAGATATAATAGTTAACTGTCTTATTACCACCTGTCACGCTAAGGTTATGTTCCTGCGCAAACGACATATCCTTGAAAAAAACGTCATAGTAGTCTATATTATCATGACCGTTGGTATATGCAGTCGCCCATTGATTTCCTTCTGCAATAGTGTTATATGAAATCACACCGTCCTGATAATCCTTGATACGCTGAAGTCTTGCAGCACTGATATCATCGGCATTACCATCATTGTTAGCTGCTTCATTGAAGTAGAGAGCCCAAGAATATGAGTCTGCAGAAGAAGGAAGGTTAAGAGGAGAATTGAAACGGAAGTTGTTGTTATAATTAACAGACATCTTGCCTTCCTTACCCTTCTTAGTTGTGACAAGGATCACACCGAAAGGAGCACGCGAGCCATAAATTGATGAAGCTGCTGCATCCTTCAGAACTGAAATGCTCTCGATATCCTGTGAGTTCAAAGTAAAGAGGTCACCCTCCATACCATCGATCAGTACGAGCACAGCTCCTGATGATCCCTGGCCGATAGTACCGACACCACGGAGGTTGATTGACGGATTGTGGCCCATCTGACCGCTGGTCTGCTTGATGTTAAGTCCAGGTATCTGACCCTGAAGAGCAAGAACCGGATTTCGCACAGGGACATTTTCAAGACTTTCTGAATCCAATGTTGTTACTGAGCCGGTAAGGTTAATCTTCTTCTGCGTTGCGAAACCGACAACAACAGATTCTTCCATCATTTCTATGTCATCTGCAAGAGTGACATCAACGATAGCTCGGTTACCTACAGCGACCTCCTGAGTCTTGTATCCAATCGAGCTGAATACTACTGTCGTTCCGGGATCGACTGCAATCGAATACTTTCCCTGATAGTCAGTGACCGCGCCTGATGTCTTTCCGTTGAGTTTACCTAAGACTGATACTCCTGGTAATACCTCACCCTGGAAATCCTTCACAACACCGGTCACAGTCTGCTGTGCATAAGCTGTTATGCACAGGAACATTGCTGCAAACATAGCAATGATGACTTTGCCAGAATGTTTCATAATTAGTTAAATATAGTTCCAATGTTATCTTTTACTGTACTGGTAAGCTTACCTGAAGAAACGAAACCTAGTCGATAGAGATTTCCCGCTTCAAGTTCTATCACATTGTCGGTATCATCTGCGATGGTTCCGTTATATACTGTCAGCTTAGCTGCCGCGGTAGCATATGCCACAAGTTCACCACCTCTGTCCAACACAAATCCCAACGCGCCAGCAGAAGTCTCAAATTTCAACTCAGCACCTGTTGTTCTGATATACTGAGTACAATTGGTCTGGGGATAGTCAGTCTTGACATTGAACACAGCAAAATTCGGTGTTGCGGTAAGAGCCACATCCTCTGCAGCACCAACGAGACCCTTAAGCATCAGTTTCACATTAGGCACATGAGATTTTGGTGTAAGATCCGGATTATAGATACCTTCTGACGTAAACGGCTGAGAAGCCACTCTTTCGATTGTCTTGCTGGTTGCAAGGTCGTAGATATCATATCCTGCACCAAGCGCTGAAGCAACCAGCATAAGTGAAGCCGTATTTGCGTAATTGCCTCTGTTCTCGGCAATCAGAGGATAGTTTCCCGGAAGAGAAGCATAGTCATTCACCTCGTATGCAATCTCATCCACCTTCTCCCTATATGGGTCGAAACTCAAAAAATCTATACCCTGAAGAGCATATACATCTTTTGGCGATATACCTGGAGTCTGTGGGAAATCCTTCACGCCATTTCCTGTAATGACATTTGTCCTTGTCGCTACAATATAATCACTTGTCTGAATTGCCTGTCCGACCACATCCAAAGGTCTAAGAGTCATTTCCCATGCCTCCTGCTTAGTAAGCTTCGTTCCATCCTTATGGCTGATATTCTTCTCATCAAGTCGCCATCTGACAAGAGCATCAGGCTCGTTATGCACCTGACATGTGATGATAGGGTGTTTTCCTCCATTTTTCGCATCCCACTCACGGATATGCGAGAAAAGTCTTTTGACTGCCTTGACCTCGCGCTCAAGCACCCACTCATCATCCATTACGATGGAATATGTATGGCCGTACAGATAATGATGATTAGCTTCGCCCTCTCGCTTGAGTCTGATTGACGGTTCAGCAAGGATATATGTCGGCACAAGCCATGTGTATGAGTCGCCAATCATATTTGTGCTGAACCACAAAAGCTCAACCTTAAGATCATACTTATTGGAGAGCTCCATAATGTTGTCAATCTCAGTGAAAACATATTTATCCTTCTTGGGTTCAAGGAAATACCAAGGATAGGAAACCTGGACACAATTAAGACCAAGTTTCTGGGCCACTGCAAAGTAGAGTTCTATCTCATTCCAATCCAGCTTGTCGACGGAACGGAATATATCCACTCTGATCTGTGCGCCATAGAGAGGGAATGGTTTATCATCTACTTCAAGGTAGGGTTTGCCCTCTGCTGTCTGACAGATTCGGCTTACCACTATCGGAGACAAATCTGTCGAAGCCTCATCATTCTGTCCGTTGTCTGCCGAACATGCTGCCGACAGACACAGAAGAAGTGACAATAATATGTATCTAAATGCTTTCATATTAATTTCCCGACACGATTATAAATCCAAGACCAGCAACAAAAAGGCAGAACATCAGTCCAAGAAGTGCATATATACCTTTTGTCGCACCCTTGAATTCCTTCCATATGAATACGCCCCAGATGGCTGCAATCATAGGAGCTCCCTGACCGAGCGCGTAACTTACTGCCGCTCCGGCCTTGCCTGATGCTATGTAACTGAACGCTGTTCCAAGACACCAGATGGCGCCACCGAGCATGCCCACCAGATGGGTCTTGAAATTTCCTTTGAAGTACTCCTTATATGACACCGGCTCACCTACGAACGGTTTCTTCATAACAAAGGTGTTGAAGATAAAGTTGCTCAGAAGCACTCCAAGTGAGAAAACCACTATGGCGGTGTATGGAGTAGCCTTTCCTGCTGCAGGTGCTGCAAAATTGTCAAGGTCCATGGCTGCTGCGACAAACCTGTAGAAGAATGCCATCAGAGTGCCGGCAATGACTGCGAGTACGATACCTTTCGAAGCCCCAGCCTTTTCATCCTTCTGGAGTTTGCCCGAAGCTATGCCGTTACATATGATTGCGACCACGATAAGAGCGACTCCGACAAACAGAGTGACAGGATCTCCTTTTGGCGCCCCGATGTAGTTAACAATGGTACCAAGGACAAGCGAAATGCCGACTCCGAGAGGGAACGCTACTGCAAGACCCGCTATAGATGTCGATGCAGACAGGAGAATGTTGGAAGCATTGAAGATGATTCCCCCAAGTATTATGCTACCCAGATTCTTTGCAGAAACCTGAGCAATATCTGCAAGGAACGGACGGCCTTCCTGACCGAAACTTCCCATTGTAAAAGCGGTAAGCAGGGCAAACAGCACCATACCTATGACATAGTCCCAATAGAAGAGTTCATATCTCCAGCTCTTTGCCGCCAGTTTCTGGGTGTTACCCCATGAACCCCAGCACAACATTGTGATAAAGCAGAATATGACTGCCAAAAGATAATTGCTGACAATAAACATAGTTATATTAGTATTAATCGGGTTATTTTATTTCACTTCTATACGGCACCGACGGCTGTGCGCCGAATCTTGTCACAGCTATTGCTGATGCCTTCGTTGCAAACGCCATAGCTTCAGTCATCGTCTTTCCTTCAGAGAGGGCAACGACAAGGGCTCCGTTGTAGGTGTCGCCTGCGGCAACGGTATCCACCGCATTGACCTTGACGGCGGGTACTTCCGCGTGGCCTGAGGCATTGCAGAGGATGGAGCCTTTTTCACCGAGGGTGACGATTACATTCTTCACCCCTTTGGCCAGCAGGGTTTCCGCATTTGTCCGGACATCGTCAGATGCGGTTTCTCCACAGAGGAGCCTGCATTCCTTTTCATTTGGAGTAAGAAGGTATGTCTTTGAAAGAAGATCATCTGAAAGCGGTTGCGCAGGAGCTGGATTCAGTACGACCTTGACTCCGTTCTCATAAGCTATGGATGCAGCATGTTCCACCACTTCAAGCGGTGTTTCCAACTGCATCAGAAGATAGTCGGCTTCCTTGATGAGGGGAAGAAACGGTACTATATCCTCCTTGGTCATTGTGCAATTGGCCCCGGGCATGACGATGATGGAGTTGTCTCCATTGTCATCCACACATATCCATGCCACGCCGGATGAGGTTTCTGAGTCTCTGATGACAGTATCAGCAGACATCCCTTCCTTCACAAGGTTTTCTGCCATCATATTGCCATATGAATCAGTACCGATTTTTGTAATAAATGAGATGTCGCCGCCAAGACGGGATACGGCTACTGCCTGATTGGCTCCTTTGCCTCCGAAAGCAGTATTAGGGTCAGCTCCGAAGATTGTCTCTCCTTTGGACGGGATGTGTGAAGTCCTTACCGTAAGATCCACGTTGGAACTGCCGATGATTACAATCTTGCTCATATTTCAGGGTTATTGATAGCGGTTAGTATCGCGCATCTGCGCAATCGTTTGAGCAAAATTATAAAGATTTTCTTCCGCCAGTATAGAATTTTCGGGATTTTTAACTAATTTTCGCCAATATTTCAGCGCAAATACAATAATACTTGCGCAATATATGACTAAAATTTCACCTCCCACACCACATGAAAGAGACGCTATCTACCATTTCACAAAGGACCGGAGTTTCCATAACAACCGTTTCAAGGGTCCTCAGCGGACAATCTGAGAAATACAGGATAAGCGAAAGCACCCGTCTGAAAGTTATGGACGAAGCTAGACGGTGCAACTATTCACCCAATATCATCGCGCGCAATTTGCGCACAAACCGCACAAACACCATAGGGCTGATTCTGCCGTCTGTCGCCAATCCATATTTTGCCGATCTCTCCAGCGTCATAATATCTGAAGCACATCGTAACGGATACACCACGATAGTGACGGACTCATTAGAAAACGAGGACAACCAGAAGGCAAACATAGCCATGCTTTTGTCGAGAAGAGTGGACGGCATCATCGCCGCTCCGTGTGGTGACAGACCGGAACTGTTCGAAGAAATTGACAAGACAAATGCCCCGGTCATACTTGTAGACAGGTCGTTCCTTGATTCGTGTCTTCCACATGTGACTACCAACAATTACTCCGGAGGTCTGACAGCCACCAACAATCTGATAAGAAACGGGCACAAAATCATTGCCTGCATTCAAGGTGCAAAGACATCTGTGCCGAACAAGCGGCGTGTAGCCGGGTAT
>JAEIGA010014132.1_pt1 | contig 12143 bp, 12 predicted proteins | sample 9270691 | NCBI WGS metagenome assembly JAEIGA01 (sample SAMN17057246, study PRJNA624740) | gut metagenome | biome: biome; isolation source: fecal sample | host: Bos grunniens | place: China: Xizang | collected 2019
ATTGATGTAAATAATAATACTATAAGATATGAGAAAAAATATAGTAGCAGGAAACTGGAAAATGAACAAACGCTTTGAAGAAGCGAATGAACTTATCAACGATTTGATGGATCGTTTGGAAGAAATAGAAGAATTGAAGGCAGACATTATATTGTGTCCTCCATTCCCATATTTGGAACTATGTACCGACATGTCGCAAGAGTCGTATTTTGCAGTAGGTGCTCAAGATGTAAGCGAACATGAATCGGGAGCTTATACCGGTGAAGTATCGGCATCGATGTTGGAATCCATAGGCTTGGATTATTGCATTGTAGGTCACTCTGAACGTCGTGCATACCACGGAGAAACGAATGCTGCAGTAGCAAATAAGGTAAAACAATTGTTGGCAAACAAAATACGTCCGATAGTATGTTGTGGCGAACTTTTGCCGGAACGCGAAGCCGATAAACAATTTGAAGTGGTAAAACAACAGATATCGGAATCGTTGTTTGAACTGACAGCCGAAGATTTTGGAAAAATAATAATAGCATACGAACCTGTGTGGGCAATAGGTACAGGCAAAACTGCCACCCCTCAACAAGCTCAAGAAATGCACGCTTTCATACGTTCGTTGATAGCAGAAAAGTATGGCAACGATGTGGCAGAAAACACCTCTATATTATATGGTGGAAGTTGCAATGCCAAGAACGCCAAAGAACTATTTGCAAATCCAGACGTGGATGGTGGTCTGATAGGTGGTGCATCGCTTAAAGCAGATGACTTTGCCAGCATAATAAAATCATTCTAAAAACTAATGGGATACGAAATATTGCAAAAAAACAATGACCAAACACAAAAATCAAGGTCTATAATCATATAGCACTCTAAGTAGGTTGGCCATAATTAGAAAAAAAATCGTATCTTTGCAACGAAATATAAATTACTTGGAAATAATATCAATTCAATGGAAAAGAAAGATTTACTAAAAGAAGAAATTCAACATTTCGACATAAAGAAAGTTGATGCAACCGAGATTATAAACTCTATGAGAGGAATGTCGTTCACATCTCGTGATACAGCTACAGCAGCCGACATATATGACAGAATGGTAAACGATAAAGATTGTTCCATTATTCTAACATTAGCAGGCAGCACATCGGCAGCAGGATGTATGCAGGTGTATGTTGATATGGTAAAGAATAATATGGTGGACTGCATAGTTTCGACAGGAGCATCCATCGTTGATATGGACTTCTTTGAAGCATTGGGATTCAAGCACTACAAAGGCACTCCTTTTATAGATGATAAATTTTTGCGTGCCAACTATGTAGATAGAATATATGACACATTTATTGACGAAGAAGAACTACAATTCTGCGACCGCTCAATAAAAGAAATAGCCAACAGCTTGGAACCTCGCCCCTACTCTTCTCGCGAATTTATTTATGAAATGGGTAAATGGTTAGCCAATGGCAATGCCAAGAAAAAAGACTCATTGGTACAAGCATGTTACGAACACAATGTACCTATTTTCTGTCCTGCTTTCACCGATTCAAGTGCAGGTTTCGGATTGGTAATGCACCAAGTAGAAAATCCGGATAAACACATGTCTATCGACTCAATTCGTGATTTCTACGAACTTACTCAAATAAAGATTGCTGCTCCTGCAACAGGTTTGTTCATGGTTGGTGGTGGTACTCCTAAAAACTTTGCTCAAGACACAGTGGTATGTGCCGAAGTTTTAGGACACGAAGATATAGAAATGCACAAATATGCTATCCAAATAACAGTTGCTGACGTTCGCGACGGAGCTTGTTCGAGTTCTACATTGAAAGAAGCTTCTTCGTGGGGTAAAGTTGACACCGTATTCGAACAAATGGTATATGCCGAAGCAACAACAGTTGTTCCTTTGATAGCAAGCTATATATATCACAAGAACGATTGGAAAAATCGCAGAAAATTCGAATGGACAAAATTGTTTGCTAAATAGTTAAACAATAATACATTATATTTCGCAATAGCGACACCGAGAATAAAAGAAATGCTCTTGTGTCGCTATTGTTTGTAGTAAAAAGTATGAATAATAGATTGAACGAGATGGATATAACAGAAATGCAAAATATAAAATCACTTATCAATAGAGAAGTGGTTTTGGCAATGGGTTGTACCGAACCTGTGGCTGTAGCACTTGCAGTTACAAAGTCGCGAGAAACTTTGGGAACCATGCCTGATAAAGTTGAAGTAAATTTGAGCAAAAACATATTCAAAAATGCAATGGGTGTAGGTATCCCCGGCACAGGCATGATAGGGTTGCCTATAGCTATAGCAATGGGTATTGTGGCTGGTGATTCATCTCGTGCTCTCGAAGTTTTGGATATTCCTGCCACCGAAGTTGAAAAATCAAAACAATGGTTGGAAAACAATAAAGAAAACCTTTCGATACAGATAAAAGAAACAACTGAAAAATTGTATGTAGAATGTATCTGCTATTCGGGTAGCAACAGAGCGCTGGCTACTATAGCAGGACAACACACCAATTTTGTACGCATAGAAAAAGATAATTCTGTATTGTTGGACAAACCTTTCGAAGCAGCACAACCTACTAATCAAACAACCGTACATCTTACAATGGAGAAGGTGTATGATTTTGCTACAAAGACTCCTATAGATGAATTGGAATTCATAAGAGAAACAGTGCGATATAATACAGAAGCTGCACGTGAAGGTGCCAAAGGTTATGGCTTATGTACAGGAAAGATATTATTAGAGATAGCTGGCAATGATGTGGTTCACAACACAATTGCTCGCACTGTAGCAGCATCGGATGCACGTATGGATGGTTGTACAAAACCTATATATAGCAACTCCGGAAGTGGAAATCAAGGAATAACATGTACATTGCCTATATACGAATATGGTACACAGAAAAATCTTCCGGAAGAAAAAATAACACGTGCTTTGATTCTCAGCCACCTCACCTCTATATATGTAAAACAAGGTATAGGACGACTATCGGCATTATGTGGAATAGTGAATGCATCCATAGGAGTAGCAGCCGGTTTGACCTACTTACAAGGTGGTAATTTAGAACAAATATCGTATGCAATAAAAAACCTGATCAATACAATAGCAGGAATGGTTTGCGATGGTGCAAAACCAAGTTGTGCCCTAAAAATAACAACAGGTCTTTATTCGGCATTCGTATCGAGCGAGCTTGCTATAAACAATAAAGTGGTAGATGCCACCGATGGTATAGCCGAGCCATGTGTTGACCTATCAATAGCAAATTTAGGAAAACTCGGACACGATGGTATGAACGATGCAGATGATATGATATTAGAAATAATGACCAACAAACGTATCTAAACTATACATACAAAATATACTGTTGATAACTAATTGGTGTGTAATTCATTTTTTTTTCTTATTTTTGTCGATTCAAATCTAATAAAAAATGGAGATGGAATACGGTTGTAACAAACATAAAGAAATAATATATTCTCAAGTATTTAAGACAGGAAAGAGAACATATTTTTTTGATGTAAAAGAGAGAAAAAATGGCGAGAAATATCTTACAATAACCGAAAGTAGGAAGATGTTTCTCAATGACGACGGAAAGTTTGTTTACGAAAAAAGTAAATTATTTCTGTACAAAGAAGATTACGAGAAATTCATGAAGGTTCTTGAAAATGTTATGACTTTTACCAAAACAGGTATTGCATCGGACATCTCTAACGAGTATTTGATTGACGAAGATTCTGATTTGGATGAAAAAATAAATTCGATATAATAAAACGCTGATATATGGGAAAGATAATTTCGATAGCTAATCAAAAAGGAGGAGTAGGAAAAACAACCACAGCAATGAATCTCAGCGCTGCATTGGCTGTTATGGAGCATAAAGTTCTTTTGGTGGATGCCGACCCTCAAGCCAATGCAACTTCGGGACTTGGTATTGTGAGTGAAGAGGTAGATAATAGTGCATACGAGTGTTTTGTTCAACAATTGGATGCAAAAGATTGTATAGTTGAAACGACTACGCCTAATTTATATCTTTTGCCAACACGTATTGATCTTGTAGGTGCCGAAATAGAATTGGTGGATAGACCAAAACGTGAAATGTATATCAAAAATGCCTTGGAACCAATCAAAAATGACTACGATTTCATTATTATTGATTGCTCTCCATCATTAGGACTTATTACTGTAAATGCTTTAACAGCTTCGGACTCTGTGGTTATACCTGTACAAAGTGAATACTTTGCACTAGAAGGATTGGGAAAGCTTTTGAACACCATACGCATTGTTCAAACTCGTTTGAACACTAGTTTAAGTATCGAAGGTATATTGATAACAATGTATGACGCTCGCCTAAGATTGGCAAAACAAGTAGTAGAAGACGTAAGAACACACTTCAAGTCAATGGTTTTTGAAACTTTGATTTATCGTAATACAAAACTTAGCGAAGCCCCAAGCCATGGCGAATCAATAATAATGTATGATGCTTCGTGTATGGGCGCTATAAACTATTTGAATTTGGCTCAAGAAATTTTGGATAGAAATAATACTAAATAAAACAATGAAAAAAGATATGGCTAAAAAACCAAAGGCAATGGGTAGAGGGTTGGGAACGATATTGCCAGATGCTGACATAGCTAATATGATAAATACTATGGCAAATCATTCCAATATCGATGATGAGAATACTTCGTTGGTAACAGCAGGAATTGCCAATATATCTTTGGAACAGATAGACACAAATCCATATCAGCCTCGTAAAGAGTTTGACGAACAAGCTCTCGAAGAGTTGGCTCAATCAATAAAACAACAAGGTGTAATATCACCTATCACCGTGCGCAAAATGTCGAATGACAGATACCAACTTATTGCCGGTGAACGCAGATTCAGAGCTTCGAAAATAGCAGGACTAACCGAAATACCTGCCTATATACGAGTAGCCACCGATGCTCAAGTGATGGAAATGGCATTGGTTGAAAACATTCAACGCGAGAATTTGAATGCTTTGGAAATAGCCCTATCGTACAATGCCCTTATCGAAGAGTGTAACCTAACTCAAGAACAATTAAGTGAAAAAGTAGGAAAAAACAGATCGACAGTTACCAATTATCTAAGACTACTTAAATTGCCGGCCGAAATACAGGTTGCATTATCGTCCAATCAAATAAGCATGGCTCATGCTCGAACCATAATAAATATCGAGGATGCAGAGACACAACTTATGATACTACACGAAATCATACAGAAGGACCTATCGGTACGACAAGTGGAAACAATGGTAAAAGCCATAACAGAACCTAAGAAAGTTGTTGTTAAACAAAAGACCGACTTACCTCAACTGCATCAAGATTGCAAAAAAGAATTGCATGATTACATACAATCGGAAATTGAGATAAAAAGAAGCAGAAAAGGAAAAGGAACTATTACAATCACTTTTAACAACGACACAGATTTCCAACGCATAATATCATTAATAAAGAAATAATTGAAAGTGATAGAGAAATTGAAAAATACGATATCAATGAAAAGAGTAAGAGATACTTCTCTTGCTCTTTTTCTTCTTATATTTATAATACCAACACAAGTATATTCACAATACAACACTGATATTTCGGCCGAAAAATCTCATAGTGCCAATACTGCTTTATGGAAAAGTGCTGTAATTCCGGGATGGGGACAGGTATATAACCGCCAAGCTTGGAAGATAGGAATAATATACGGAGGTGCCGCAGTGATAACATATATTGGTGTAGACAACTATCGTAATGCACAAAAATTCAAAACAGAATATATAAACAGAAATAGTGGCAATACTGCCAATCTGCTACCTGAATATTCCAACTACCCCGACCAAAACATATACAATCTATATCAAGCATACGAAAAGAATTTCCAATTATCTATTATTGCCGGAGTAGCTCTATATGCACTAAATCTTATAGATGCCTATTGCTATGGCCATTTGTTCGACTTCCAAATCAATGATGATTTATCTCTATTAGTTACACCTTCGGTAGAACAGTCTTACTTAGGTATATCATCGGGAGTGACCCTACAGTTTAAATTCTGAGTTTTTTTCAATGTAATGAATATATATATAGTTGGCTATCCTTGTTGCGGAAAGACAAGTCTTGGAAAAAAGATTGCAAAAAAAATAGGATATAATTTTGTAGATTTAGACCACTTGTTTGAAGAACAATACAAAATAACAATATCTGATTTTTTTGAAAAATACAACGAAGAAGCTTTTCGTATGTGCGAACGTAAGATATTGCATTCTACTACTTCACTAAAAAATACAGTAATTGCTACGGGGGGAGGTACACCTTGTTACTTCGACAATATGGAGTTCATCAATAAAAATGGAGTAAGTATTTATTTACAGCGATGTATAGGTTTTTTAGCTGAGAGACTTAGAAACACAAAACAAAATCGGCCACTTCTACAAAACTTAACCGCTGAAGAAATGCCATCCTATATAGAAAAACAACTATCGAACAGAGAGCCTTATTACCTCAAAGCACATATAGTTACTTCCTTACAAACGCCTATGGATATTGTGGAATTTATAAAAAGTACAATAAATATTGATTAAAGGACTCATTCAACAATCCCTCATTATAAAATACAATATCAAACAATAAAAATGATGGTATATCGTCAATGTGGCGACGATATACCATCATTTTATTTATACCCTACTGCTAAAAAATAGATGTATATCCTATCGGAATTGGCATTATTCATTATTCATGAAATCGGAATCGTGTAGGAATTTAAGCAATTTTTGCGATATAAATATATTGTCGGCTTTCTTGTATCTTTTTTGTGTAAATATCTGTGCAAGATTCTCAGTCCCGTTTATTTTCACCATCTCTTTTGAAAGAGGCAGATTTTCTGTATCGGCAAAAATTGTATCTACATCTTCGTTGCTATAATCATGATATTCTTCGTAATGAACTACTCCTTTCAATGGCAAACGTTCGCTCAGTTCCGGAGTTTCGGCAGGATATCCCATAGTTATAGTAGTTACCGGCACCACACCCTTTGGCAGTTTCAGATATTGGGCTATTTCGGGAGCATTGTATAACACTGTACCCAAATAACAAAATCCCAATCCTTCGGCTTCGGCAGCCACACATATATTCTGTGTAGCTATAGTGGCATCAACCACTCCTGTGGCAAACCACAAAAAGTTGTCGTAAGCAGTACCTGCATTCCTAAGCATACACCATTTGTGGTAACGATTTATATCCACACACACAGTAATTACAGCTGCAGCATCCTCTACCATTTTCTGACCGAAATGAAATTTGGCAAGTTCTTTCTTACGTTCAGAATCTTGTGTTACCACAATACTATATATCTGCATATTGCCGGTATTGGAACCACGTATACCTGCTTCTAATATTCTATTCAATGTTTTTTGCTCTATGGGTTGAGATTTATATTTGCGTATAGAGCGATGTTGCATCAATAGTTCTATTGTATTCATAGCGTTGATTTTTATTATGTTATTACACTAATATTACCATTATCTTCAAATTGCAAAATTACATTTTTTCCAACAAATAGCTGAGGCGTCAAGCATAAAAAAAATTAAAATTACTTCCATATTGAATATAATTGGAAATAAAGATGTAATTTTGCAAAATCTAATACAAACAAAAAAGTAATACAAAAACAATGTTCAATAAAAGAAAATTAGTATGTATTGTGCTGAGTTTGATAATATTCTCGAATATACAAGCACAAATTAGTTTTGGTGGAACACCACGTTTTAATAACGAAAAAAGTAACAATCCTCCGTCGATAGTAAGCCTACAGAAGATTGATAACGATGTTTATTTCGATGAAGACATTAACCTAAAAGGCAAAGGTTCGGCTATGCGTGTGGGTATAATGCAAGAAACCAATATATCCAACAAAACCCATGGCACCACCGAAGTACTTGAAAATGGTGACCGTATTTGGCGTGTAACCATCGAATCTAAAGGAGCCACATTTATGTTTCCTTGTTTCAAAACCTTTGATATTCCAGCGGGAGCCGAATTGTTTGTTTATGATGCTTCGCAAGAATTTGTTATAGGTAAATTTACCATGGAAAGTGCTTTGCCCGGAGGTGAGTTCTACACACAATCATTACCAGGCGAAAGAATAACACTCGAATACTACGAACCGGCCGAAGTGGCAGGAATGGGAACAATAGAAATCAACGAGGTTGGCCATGGATACAAAGATATGTTTACTATGATGAACGAAGAGAAAGGTCCTCATGGTCATGCTGATGGTACTTGCCATATCAACGTTGTATGCGAAGAAGGTGACGAATGGCGTGATCAAATACGCTCGGTAGTACACTATCAAATAGTTGCCGGAGGCGGTGTATATATGTGCTCGGGTGCATTGATAAACAATACTGCCAACGACAAAACCAACTACATACTCTCTGCTTACCACTGCCAAGATTTGGGAATAAACATAACTCGTTTTGTATTTTATTTCAACTACCAGACCAATGCATGTATAGGCAATAGCGGCACATCAAACAATAGCGTTATTGGTGCCGATATAGTAGCAAAATTCTCGGCTAGCGATTTTTTGCTTATGAAGCTACGCACAGCCATCCCCGACCGCTATGAAGTATTCTATGCCGGATGGACACGCTCTACCGGAACACCATCTATAGGCGCAGGAATACATCACCCCGGTGGCGATTGGAAAAAAATAAGCATACCAAATCGTGTACAAAGCAACGATGCAAACCTATGGGCCGTGCAATGGATACCGGGCGAAGAGAACAAGGGTGTAACTGAACAAGGTTCGTCGGGATCGCCATTATTTGATGGTAATGGCCGTATATGCGGACAACTATATGCAGGTAGCAGTGCTTGTGATGTATTGGATCAACCTTCATACCTATATGATGTATATGGCAAACTATCGAGATCATGGACCGGTGGCAACTCTGAAGCACGTCGCCTATCTGATTGGTTAGACCCTATAGGAACCAACGAAACATATATTGATGGTATAAATTGGGATTATAGCTCCGACTCGTCTGTAAGCATAAACCAAATTGCAAATACCAACAAGATGGATGTATACCCCAACCCTTCAAACGGAGTGTTCAACATAGATATCAATGAGATGGGAACAGCTCAATGCACTATATACGACATGATGGGACGCCCGGTATATTCATCACAAATCTTGCTTACATCAACAAGATACCAATTGAATACCGAAGCTTTGAAAGAAGGTACATACATATTGGAAATAATTGCCAACGGCAAAAAATACAATAAAACTGTGATAGTAAGATAAACAATAAAGAATACAAAAATAACCAATACGATAAGAGACACTGCACAAACGCTGTGTCTCTTATTTATATAAACAAAAATATTATGACACAAACGCCATTGGAACTTGCCGACAAATATATAAATAATACCGGCACATCGGTATTCCTTACCGGCAAAGCCGGCACCGGAAAAACCACATTCCTACGACATATATGCAAAACTACCGGCAAACGTTGTGTGGTGGTGGCTCCTACCGGTGTGGCAGCTATCAACGCCAATGGTGTAACCATACATTCATTTTTCCAACTTCCCTTCACACCTTTCTTACCATCGTTGAAGAATGTGATGTCGGAATATTCGATGAACAAGAAGCATTTACGCAAAGAAAAAATAGAAATAATACGCACCTTAGATTTGCTGATAATCGACGAGATAAGTATGGTACGTGCCGACCTTTTAGATGCCATTGACGATAGTTTGCGTAGATACCGACGAACTCAACGTCCATTTGGTGGTGTGCAACTACTGATGATTGGCGACTTACAACAACTACCTCCAGTAGTGAAAGACGATGAATGGGAAATGATGAAACAGGTATATCCTTCGCCTTTCTTCTTCAACAGCAAAGCCTTGCAAAGAACTCCGTTCATAACTATAGAACTAAAAACCATATTCCGACAAACAGACAGACAATTTATAACCCTGCTGAACAATATTCGTCAAAACAAATTTGACAACGACACTCTGAACCTACTCAACACCCGATACCAACCAGATTTCCAACCCAACGACTCGGAAGGATATATAAGGCTGACCACTCACAACCACCAAGCACAGGCAATAAACACCTCGAAACTCGAAAGCATTAACCAAAAAAGCTACTCGTTCGAAGCTATCGTTGAAGGAAACTTTCCGGAATACTCCTATCCTACCGACCAAATACTTACACTAAAAGAGGGTTCACAAGTGATGTTTGTACGCAACGACTCATCTCCGGAAAAAAAATACTACAACGGAAAGATAGCTACAATAACAGACATATCGGACAAAAATATTGTGGTGGAAGACCGTGATGGCAATACCATAGAGGTGAAACGCGACAGATGGGAAAACATTAAATACACCATCAACAAGGATAGCAAAGAAATAGAAGCCGAAGTTGATGGATCTTTTATACAATACCCTCTCAAACTTGCATGGGCCATAACCGTACACAAAAGCCAAGGGCTCACTTTCGAAAGAGCCATAATTGATGTAGGGTCGGCATTCACATACGGGCAAGTATATGTGGCACTAAGCCGTTGCAAAAGTTTCGAAGGACTTGTATTAAGTTCTCAAATAACGCCCCAATGTTCTTTTAGCAACAACGATGTGGAAACATTCAATAATAACATTCCCTCGCACGAATATGTAGAAAGCAACCTTAACAATGCCAAAAGCCAATTCTTTTTCGACAATCTGTTGGAGCTTTTCGATTTTTCGGCATTGCAAAAGAATATAAACGAACTGCACAGTATTGCTACTTTCAACCTAAGCAAGATATACCCTAGCCAAACCAACGAACTAGACAACATACAGAAAGAAATAACAGAACTACTGATTGTGTCTGAACGTTTTGTAGGACAAATAAACAAAATACGCCTGCAAACCAACAACGATACCGTCAACAAACATCTGCATGAACGAGTAAACAAAGGTTGCGAATACTTTCTATCTCAACTCAAACCCATTGCCGAAAGACTACAGCCAATATTTGGTTTGGATATAGACAACAAGGAGACAGCCAAAAACTACAACAAAACCACTGATGCTATTGATGAAATAATACGTATAAAAACAGCCACACTTACAGCAAGCCTCCCGATGTTTGATGTGGAACAATACATAAAAAGCAAAAACACTTCGCTACTAACCAAAGAAGAGAAAAACAAAAAGAAAACCCGAACCATAACCATTGTGAGCGACAACAGCCACACCAACGAACTTATAGACATACTGAAAGATTGGCGTAGCGAACGTAGCTACGAAATGAATAAACCGGCTTTCTTTGTAATGCACCAAACCACCCTGGTAGAAATAGCCAAAGCTATGCCTCAAACCAAAGAGGAACTATTAGATATAGAAGGATTTGGCAAAAAGAAATACGAAAATTATGGTGAAGAAATACTGCAAATAATATCCGACTTTTGCGAGGCCAACAGCATAGAACGAAAACAGGCAACAATAGAAATAGATAGTACCACTACCACAAAACCCAAAGAGAAACCCAATACCTACCTTGTTACACTAGAACTATTCCGCCAAGGCAAAAGCACTGAAGAAATAGCAGCCGAACGCGAAATGGCAACAAGCACGATAGAAGGACACTTGAGCAGATTTGTAGAATTGGGCGAAATAGATGTTCATGCATTGGTAGGCGACGAAGAACTATCGATACTTGTCCCCTATTTTAGCGAAAATATAGATAACATTCTACGAGAAGCATTCGAGCACTTCGAATCGAAATACTCCTATGGAACACTGCGTATTGTGCAAAGCTACTGCAAATACAAAAAAGATAAAGACTCATAGTTTGGTACTGAAAACAGTTTACATTTCCATATATATCCCAAAAACAATTTATCCCATATATGTTAGCAACGTAACATATATGGGATAATTCGTTAAGGTATATTAGATAATTTGCTAACTAATATAGGTTATTTTATCTACTTGCGGATAACCTTGCGGATGGCTATGCCTTCGGGCAGTGTTATGCGAAGGGTGTAATAGCCTTGGCTTAGCTTGGAAAGGTCTATTACATGTTTGTCTTCTACTACCATAACGGTTTTGCCCACG
>JAEIGA010014133.1_pt1 | contig 12143 bp, 9 predicted proteins | sample 9270691 | NCBI WGS metagenome assembly JAEIGA01 (sample SAMN17057246, study PRJNA624740) | gut metagenome | biome: biome; isolation source: fecal sample | host: Bos grunniens | place: China: Xizang | collected 2019
AGTTTAGAAAAAGAAATTAAGTATGAAGGTAGGGCAATATTTACAGTAGTATATAAAACTGAAGAAGGTTTAAAGAGTGTTGAAACGGGTGTTGAATATGGTTTTAAGGTACAAGACGATAGGATTTTACAAGGTCAAAAAATTATTCCAAGCGCAAGTATTAAAGATTGTAAAATAAAAACTTCTAACGGGGTAATTATCATTGAAGGAATTTTAACCTTTATTTGTGAAGTTGAAAAGTGTTCTTCGGTTGAATTTGTAGCAAATAGCAATCAATATATTTGCAAAAATCAAGAGGTTGAATTTTCTAAAAGTTTAATGACTATTACTAACGACTTCAAAATTGAAGAAGAATACGAATTAGATTACACTATAAAAAATATATTATGTCATAACGAAACCGTTTTAATTAATAATATTGATACGGGAATTTCGTGCGTTACCGTCGAAGGCGAAATTGAACTTAATAGCGTGGTTTTAACTCTTAATGACGAAACTGTTAAAAAAGAGTGCAAAACACTTCCGTTTAGGATAGAAATTGAAGGTAAAGAAATTTTACCAAGCAGTATATCTAACGTTACCGTTTTAGCAAGTGAAACGAATTACAAAGTGCTAGTTGACGAAAACAAAAACAAAAGTATGGTAAGCGTTGAAATTATATTAAAAAGCACTTTAGACCTTTTTGAAAATAATACCGTTAGTTTTGTAAGCGATATGTACTCTAAAGAAACTTTATTAAGTTTAACTAAAGAAAAGGTTGACGTTTTTAAAGTTTTAGGACAAAAAGAAGTAAAAGAAAAGGTAAACGGAGAAATTCCTTTTGAACTTGAAAAAAACGATACCGTTATTTGCTCGCTTTTTGAAAACCTTTTAGAGTGCGACACTCAAACTGAAAAATCTAAAACGGTTGTTAGCGGTGTAATTGAAAGTTGTTTGCTTATTCGTGGCGAAAACGGTTATTTAAAAAGACAAGTAAATTGTCCGTTTAGCGTAGAACTTTTAGAAGATTTTAGTTGTGGCAAATTATTAGATTGTAAAATTTGTCAATTTGAAGTAAAAACCAATAATAATACGCTAAAATATCAATTTATTTTACAACTTTCGTTCAAGACGATTGAAAAATCTATTTGTTATGTTATAATAAAAATAGACGAAACGGCAAAAAGGCAACAAAACGATAGCGCTATAAGTGTTTATATTCCAAGTGGTGGCGACAGTGTATGGGATATTTGCAAAACTTTAGGCGTAACGGAAGAAGATATTTTAAAAACAAATAAAGATTTACAATTCCCTTTGTCGCAAGACGAAAGAATTATTATTTATAGGGAAATTACAAAAGGATAAAAATGAAAAGTTTTACGGTAAAAGCGTACGGCAAAATTAATATTGCGTTAAAAGTATTTGAAAAGCAAGGGGAATATCACCCCCTTGATAGCGTTTGCGTTACCGTAAAAAAATTTGATAAAATTACTATAACAAAGCGTAAAGATAATAAAATTTTGCTTACCTTTTACGGCAAGTACGCTGAAAATAATTATATTCAAGAGCAAACTAATGCATATAAAGCGTGTAAATCCTTTATTGACAAATATTCTACTTGCGGGGTAAATATTGATATTGAAAGAAATATTCCTACAGGTAGTGGTATGGGCGGTTCGTCTAGCGATATTGCAGGCACGCTTAACTGTCTTAAATCCTTATTTAAAATTACTGACGACGTTTCAGATATTGCAACTAAATTAGGTAGCGATTCAACCTACCTTCTTCAAGGGGGTTTTGCCCGTCTTAAAGGCAGGGGCGAACAAGTTACTTTTTACGATACCGATTTAAAATATTACGCCGTGTTAATTTACGCAAAATCAGGCGTTAATACTAAAGATTGTTTTTCAGTCTTTGACCAAATGGAACAACTTGACGATAATATAGATATAGATAGCGTTGAAAAGGCAATTTTAGGCGGTGATTTTGAGTTGCTTTCTACTTGTACAGGCAATTCATTATTAAAACCTGCAATCTCTTTAAATAAGGAAATTGAAGAAAATTTATTAGAACTTGAAAAATTAAATCCTTCATGCTACGGTATGACGGGAAGTGGTAGCACGGTATTTGCCTTATACGATAGTTATGAAATGGCAAGTTGGGCGCTTTCATTACTAAAAAAGAAATTTAAAAATAGGGTTGAACTTTTAGAAACCTATAATCCTAAAAGGTTAAGCCTTATTGAAAAGTTGCTAGGTTTTTATTCTTACGGAGATAAAAATTAAAAATTTATAGTTTAAAAACTCTTTAAATGGTAGATAATCAATTTGTAATTATCTTTCATTTAGGGGGTTTTTTATTTTGAAAAAGTTATGTATAAGTTTTTTACTAATCGGCATAATAACTTTAATAGCGATAGTAGGAGTAAACAATTCTAATAATTACGTAGAGTATCTTCGCATCCATATCCGTGCTAATTCTAATAGTGAAATAGACCAAAGCGTGAAGTACCAAGTTAAAAGTTTGGCTGTTGAGTATTTAACTCCGTTTATAGCAGAGTGCGATACTAAAGAACAAGCCACGAAAATTTTAACTCAAAATAAAGAAATTTTACAAAATAAAATTGATTTATTACTTCATCAACAAGGGTTTAACTATACTAGCAATATAGCGATTAGAAATGAAAAATTTCCAACAAGGGTTTACGAAGACTTTACGCTAGAAGAAGGCTTTTACGACGCCGTCGTTATAGAACTTGGAAAGGCTGAAGGCGACAACTGGTGGTGTGTAGTTTATCCTCCTTTATGTTTTTTAGGTAATGAAAGTAGCGTAGTTTACAAATCTAAAATTTTGCAAATTATTCAAAATTTTAAAAGTAAACAAGGTGCTTTTTAAATATAAAAGGAGTGAGTTATGAAAAAATCTTTAAAAACGGGTATGTTAATATTCTTAATTACCGTTGTAGCAACAAGTAGCGCTATGTTTATAACAAGCAAAGTCATTACTCAAGATTATTACGAACAAACTGCAGTTATTAATGCAAAAAGTTCAAGTAGTGACATCAAACTTGTTCAACAAAAACTAAAAAATTGGGGCTACTATACGGGTGCAGTTGACGGAATATACGGCTCTAAAACAAAATCAGCAGTAATCAAATTTCAGCGCAACAACAAGTTAACCGTTGATGGCATTATAGGCAATAAAACGCTAAAAGCAATGGGCATTACCGAGTCTATGCTCTCTAATGGAAGTAGTCAAAATTCTTCTACGAATAATCAAGATTTATATCTTTTAGCAAAACTAATTAACGCAGAGGCAAGGGGAGAAACGTATAAAGGACAAGTTGCCGTAGGCGCAGTCGTGTTAAATAGGGTTAAAAGTTCATCTTTTCCTAACACGATATCAGGTGTAATTTATCAACCGTACGCGTTTACTTGCGTAAATGACGGACAAATAAATTATTCACCTTCACAAAGCGCAATATCGGCGGCAAAAGACGCTTTAAACGGCTGGGACCCAACTAACGGTTGTATTTATTATTACAACCCAAAAATCGCAACTAGCAAGTGGATTTATTCAAGACCAACTGTTATTACGATAGGCAATCACGTGTTTGCAAAGTAGGTGAAAGATATGGAAGAAAACAAAACTAATAATAGTGCAATAGACAAAACTGAAGAAATTTCAAAGCAAAATAAAAAAAGCATGCAAAAATCACGTCAAGAAAATGCTGAAAAAGTAAGACTTGAAAAACAAAAAAGAATTGCTTTAAAAAAGCAAAGGCGTGAAAGAAAAATGAAAATGCTTGAAGAAAAAAGGCAAAAACAACTTGAAAAAAAGCGTTTAAAACAAGCGGAAAGAAATGAAAGAAGAAAGAACAATAAAGGCGTAGGTGGTTGGATTGCCGCCGTCGTATCGTTATCGGCAGTATCAATAATATTAGCATCATTACTTTTGATGACGGTGTTTACACCATTTGACGGCACTATGGCGTACGACGTGCAAGCAAGACGAAACTTTTACGACCTTGTAGAATGTGTTGACAGTATAGACGTTAATTTATCTAAACTAATCGTTTCAAACGATAGTGAAGAACAACAGCGTTTGCTTGGCGAAATAAGAGTTCAAAGTACTTTAGCAACCGATAATTTAACTATGCTTTGTTTGCAAGACGAAACAAAGTATAATACGACAAAGTTTATAAATCAAGTCGGTGATTTTTCTAAAATGCTTAACTATAAACTTATTGAAGGCGAAAGCATTACCGTAGACGAAAAAGAAACGCTTAATACTATGTATGAAATTAACGCATATTTAAAGAAAGAATTAGACGAACTTTCTTCAAAAATTGATGAAAAATTCGCTTTTAAAAGTTTGTTTGAAGGTAAAGACGATAATTTAATTATTTCAAAGTTTACTGAAATGGAATCTAATATCGTAACTTATCCAACGCTAATTTACGACGGTGCTTTTTCTGACAACGTTAACAACGATAAAGCAAAAGCCCTTGAAAATTTAAGCGAAATTTCTAAAATGGATGCTGAACAAGTATTAAAAACAACTTTCTCTAGTTATAATTTAAAAGAAATTAATTTAGTTGGGGAAACTGTTGGCGTTGCTATTGAAACGTACAATTTTGAGGCCGTTTCAGAAGACGGTGTAAAATTTGATGCGTCAATCTCTAAAAAAGGTGGTAAAGTTATAGAATTTAACCATTATAAAGAGTGTAGTAAAAACAATTACGACGTAAACGCTTGTGAAGAAATTGCCACAAAATTTTTAGAAAAACTAGGCTTAAAAGATATGAAAGCCGTTTGGAGGAGTCAAAGCGAATATACCTTAACTTTCAATTTTGCATCTTTAGTTGACGGAATTATTTGTTATAGTGATTTAATCAAAGTAAACGTATGCCGTGAAAGAGGCGAAGTTTCAGGTATGGAAGGTAAAACTTATTATTCTAATCATACTGATAGAACTTTAGAAAAAGTTTTAATTTCATTAAATTCGGCAACTGAAAAAGTAAGTCAAGAAATAAAAATAGAAACTTCAAGGCTTGCTATTATTCCAAAAGGACACAATAAAGAAGTTTTAGCATATGAATTTAGTGGGAAAAGAAACGACGACTTATATTATATTTATATAGATGCTGTTACGGGTAAAGAAGTTAATATATTTAAAGTAATTGAAACTACTGAAGGCGTACTTTTAATGTAATAACTTATTTAATGGCGTGCAATTTTGCACGCCATTATTATTTATTGTTTTATTATCCCTATAAAAAATTGACATTTTCGCGCTTATGTGTTATTATTTTTTAACTATAAGGAGTAAATATGTTATTACTTAAAAACATTGTAAAAGATTACGAAGTAGGTAATCAAAAAGTTCATGCACTTAAAGGAGTAAGCCTAAATTTTAGGAAAAACGAGTTTGTTTCCGTTTTAGGGCCATCGGGTTGTGGCAAGACTACGCTTTTAAATATAATAGGTGGACTTGACCGTTATACGACTGGTGATTTGGTAATAAACGGTAAAAGCACTAAATTATATAAAGATAGGGATTGGGACGTATATAGAAATCATAGAATAGGTTTTATATTTCAAAGTTACAACTTAATTCCGCATCAAACGGTACTTCAAAACGTAGAACTTGCTTTAACAATATCGGGCTATAGTAAGGAAGAAAGAATTAAAAAGGCGAAAAACGCTCTTGATAGGGTAGGCTTAAGCGATAAATACAACAAAAAGCCTAATCAACTTTCTGGTGGTCAATGTCAGCGTGTTGCAATAGCAAGGGCGCTTGTCAACGACCCTGAAATATTGCTTGCCGACGAGCCTACTGGTGCGTTAGATACGGTTACAAGCGTTCAAATAATGGAATTAATTAAAGAAATTTCTAAAGAAAGACTTGTAATTATGGTAACTCACAATCCTGAACTTGCTGAAAAATATTCTACAAGAATAGTTAGATTATTAGACGGCGAACTTCAAAGCGACAGTATGCCTTATTCTGAAGAAGACGAGTTGCAAGAAAGAAAAGAAGAAGTTAACGAAATTCCAAAAACTACGCAAAAGGGTAAAAACAAAACTAAAGAAAAGGCTAAAATGTCTTATTTTACTGCTTTTATGCTATCCCTTAAAAACTTGATTTCTAAAAAGGGAAGAACGGTTTTAGTGGGTATTGCAGGCTCAATAGGTATTGTAGGCGTTTCGCTTGTTTTGGCTTTTTCGGCAGGTATTAAAAACTACGTAGCGTCAATGCAAGACGATATGCTTTCTGGTAATCCTATAACGATAACCGAGCAGACTTACGATTTAAATTCGTTAAGCAAAATGATGGATACGTCAAGCAAAAAAGAAATTATTAAAAATCCTAATAAGGTTTATATAAATTCTATGCTTGAATATCTCGCAACGACTTCGACTAACTTAAAAGATATACTTATTAAAAACGATATTACTAACGAATACGTTGAATACGTTAAACAAATGCCGACTGATTGCTATACTGATATGATTTTTGATTACGGTATAGATTATTCAAACAATATTTATACTGAATATAAAGATAATAAAACGGCAACTGCTAAAAATACTTCGGTTTCGTCGCTTATAACAAAGTATATGGCTATTTTAGAAGAAACTGAATTTGCAGAAGCGTCGCAATTCGTTAAACAAATAGTTCCGTCGTTTGAGCAAGCGCCGTCTAATCAAGATTATATAAGTTCACAGTATAAAGTACACGGTAAAATAGCAACTAAAAAAGACGAAATAATGCTTGTACTTGATAAAAACGAGCAAATGCTTGATATTTTACTTGCAATGCTTGGCTATTATACTGACGAAGAATTTTTAAATTTAATATACGACATTTCAAATTCTAACTTTTATAATGAAGATTTAGACGTTGAATATTTTGATTACGAAACTTTACTTTCGCATAAATTTACCTTCTATTCAAACAATCAAATTTATAGTGAAAAATCGCCGGCTACTTCGTTTAGTTTGAAAAAGTTTAATTACGAACACTCAACTGTTAAAGAAGGGCTACCTTTAAAAGTCGTTGGTATATTAATTCCTAACGAAAATATTTCTTACGGTTGTATGACTTCGGGAGTGTATTACACTAAAGCCCTTAACGAATACGTGCTTACACTTAACGAGCAAGAAAAATTAGAAGATACTTCAATTATTAAATATTTTGAAGGCTTAACTGAAAGCGAAACTAGTAAATTACTTATGTCGGTTAGTTCGTTAGCAACTTATTCGTACTCGTTTAATTATTTAGGCAACACTTATGAAAAAGAAGGTAGTGTTTCATTTATTACTTCTAATATGCTTATGAGCGGTATGTTGGGCGGAACGACTGACAATAATTCAATAAAAAACGCCGTTATTCGCACTATAGGTGGAAATTCGCTTGCAAACGAGATAACGATATACCCTGTAAACTTTGATAATAAGAATTTAGTTACCGATTATTTAGACTCTTGGAACGACGACGGAGATATCGTTATTAACGGTACTACGATTGTTAAAGGCGATAGATTAAGCGTTACTTATACCGATACTTTAGAACTAGTTATATCTTTAATTAATCAAATGATAGATATAATATCTTACGCTTTAATTGCCTTTACTTCCGTATCGTTAGTCGTTTCTACAGTTATGATAGGTATTATAACCTACGTTTCGGTTGTTGAAAGAATAAAAGAAATAGGCGTAATCCGTTCACTTGGTGGAAGAAAGAAAGACGTTAGCAACTTATTTATGGCTGAAACATTTATTTTAGGTTTACTTTCAGGACTTATAGGCATAGGCTTAACTTACGGTATATCAGCAATCGTTAATGCAATATTATATTCTTTAATTAGTATAAACAATTTAGCAATGTTGCCGTACAACAATGCGATAACAATGGTAATTTTAAGTATTTTATTAACTTCAATTTCAGGTTTAATTCCTGCAAGAAGCGCATCTAGAAAAGACCCTGTAATAGCGTTAAGAACTGAGTAAAACTGCGCTATAGTTTGAAAAAGCGCGGGTTTTTACTAAAAATTTCATAAAATTAACTGAATATTAACGGTAAAAAAAGTTTTGCCCAAAAGGGTAAAACTTTTTTGTTTTTAGTTCAAAATAAGGCTAAAAAAGTAAAATTTGCAATTTTTATAAAAATATTTTTATAAAATATCGGCAAATCATTGTAAAAAAGCAAAATATATGTTAATATAATAATACTAGGGTATTATAAATAATAAAAATTACAAATTTACACATAAATATCTTGTGTGAATTTTTAGGAGGATATATGTTAGAATTTATAATGGGTAAAATTAGCGAGTTATTTGATTTTGCTAAAAATAGCGTTATAGGTCAAACAATAATAGGTTATTTACAACCTGTTGTTGAGTTTCTTAGAGGTTTTTGGGATACAACAGGAATTACTTTTATAAGTTTTGAACTTGCATTTTTTATAGTTTTCAATCTTTTAGTACTTATCGTATTATGCACGCTTTTAAAACTTCTTTTCGGCAGAAAGAAAAAGAAAATTACGTTTATAGTTGACGGTCAAGTTTACGCTAAAAGAAAAGCAAAATACAAAAAGAAAATTAAGTTCCCTGCAAAACCATTTAAACAAGGTAGTGAATTTATCGGTTGGTTTACTGATAGGGGTGGTGTAAATCAATACACTTCAAATAAAATGACTTCAAAAAGGGCAATAACTTTATACGCTTGTTTTAACGAAGAAAATGCGTGTGCTGTTGCTGAAAACGAAGAAACGCCAGTAGAAGTTCAAGATAATACTGACCTAGCGCCTGCTCCACAAAAAGTTGAAGATAATCAAGGTATTGTTACTCAAGTTCAAGATATTCAACCGCAAGAAGAAACTGAACCTAAAAAAACAACTATTCACGAAGAAGAAATCGACCACATCATAGATAGGTCAATCGGTGACTTGTACGACGATTTAAGGGTTGAAATGCTTAGTTATTCAAGGGCAAAAGCATTTAACGATTTTGGTTTATACAGAAAACAAATTATCGCTGAAATGTTTGAAAAAGACGGCGTTATCAATTTATATCTTGCAATAGACCCTGCTTTAATGTTAGAAAAGAACTATCAGGTTGAAAAATATACTGACGCGCAATTCAGTATCGTTCCTTGTAGAAAAGTTATTAAAAATCAAAAAGATTATGACGAAGCAGTTGCTCTTATTAAAGAAACTATGACTTTAAATAACTTAGTTAAAACTGATTTAATAACTGTAACTCGTACGGTAAGTGATTCTCGCGCAAGAAGGTCGGGCTTTGCTTTCTTCGTTAAAAACGACCAAGTTGCAACTACTGCAGTTGATTACTATAAGATTTTAAGACAAAACGTACTTTGTTATTCTGCGTCAACTTCTAAAGAAGTTTCAAGAATTAACGATAATAAAATGATTCTTAAAATATTTAAGAAAAATGAAGAAATTTTCGTATACCTTGCTCTTAACGCGGAACAAGAAGGTCTTGAATTCGTTGGATACGATAAAAACTTCGTTGATACGCCTGCGATGCTTAAAGTTAACACTTTTGAAGACGTTGTCGTAGCGTACTATTTAATTGATAAACTTATGTATCGTTACGGGATGGAAAAATTCCCTGAAAACGGCGAACCTATCGGAACGGAACAAATTGATAAGAACTGTGGTTTCGGTTACCGTATAAGGCACTAAAATAATAGGAGTATATAATGGAAAATAATAAATTAATTCCCCTTACACCAGAAGGAAAAAAAGAAAAAGAAGATAGACTTAACGAGATTGTCAACGTTATTATGCCGGACGTTAGAATTAGAATAAAAACGGCAAAAGAACAAGGCGATTTATCTGAAAACGCTGAATATCACGCTGCTAGAGAAGAATTAGGCAAATTAGAAGGGGAAAGACGCGAAATAGAAGAAATTTTAAAAAGGGCTGTAGTTGTAGTAAGCAATGGCGATAATATCCAAGTAGGTGTTAAATTTGCTTGTGAAATCGACGGTGAAACTTTTGAATTCACACTTGTAAGCGCTGCAGAGGCAAAACTTTTCGAAGGTAAAATTTCTAACGAATCTCCACTTGGTAGTGCAGTCGTAGGTCGTTCGGTTAACGATATCGTAACGGTTGTTCCACCAAAAGGGGCAAGTTATCAAGTTAAAATCACTCAAATTTTAGGTTGATTAAAAACGGAGCGTCGCTCCGTTTTTTAAGGTATATAAATGAACAATAAGATTACGTCTGAAAGATTTAAAAACTTTATAAGTTACGATTTTTGGAAAATGATTCTTTCTTTAATTGCAATTATTGTTGCATTAGCACTCGTTTTGCAAATAACTGCTCCAAGACCGTCGTACGCTCAAGATTTTACCTTTATGATAGATAGTGATATTATCGCTAATGATGAAGGCAGGAACTTGTTGCAAGAAATTGACGACCGTCAAGTAGATAATTACGGCTTTTCGTACGATATTTTAAAAACAACTTCGTATTATCTTTCTTCGGGCGAACAGCATACGCCGGGATTTTTAATGCACACTTATAAGCAAGCGTATAACGACGACGTGTTTATTTGTGCCGACGCAATAGACGATTCGCTTTACAAGAACTATATTTCTAGTTTTTACGCAACGGAACTTATAAAGTACGTAGACGACGCATTGTCGTTTGCTAACGATTTTTATAAAAACGGTCAATTAGACCAAGAAAAAGTTAAGGAATATTTTGCAAAAGAAAGGGGTAAAGACTCACGCTTTTGGGGTGAAAAAAATTATTTTGAAGGCGTTAGATTAGAGTGCTTAAGAATAACAGCCATAAAAGAAAATGCTACAAAATTAAAGTACGTTTTTGAAAACTACGATATTTTATACAAGTTTGAACAGTTAAAAAATGAATTTGAACATTTTCCTGAATTAAACGAACTTGTAGAAGAAGGTTATTACGCTATTGATTTTTCAAAACTTAACGCTTATAAAAGACCAGATAAAAATTTAGCAAACGCATTTTCAAGGTTAAAAGACGTTGGCGAAGGTAGATTTGAAAACACGCTTGAAAACGTCGTATTATTAGTTGGCAATAATAAGGAAGCGTCAGGTGATTTACATTACGAAGCGCTTGCAGTAATAAACACGATAATACAAACCTACACGACTTTACTTGATTAATAAAAGGTGAAATATGAAGGGTAAATTTATTACGTTTGAAGGTTGCGAAGGTAGTGGAAAATCAACGCAACTATCTATGTTTAGAGAGTATTTAGAAAAAAGAAATATAGACTACGTTTTTACGCGTGAACCAGGTGGAACTGAAATTTCTGAAAAAATTAGGGCAATAATTTTAGACGCCGAAAACGTTAAAATGACTGATGAATGCGAGGCGCTTTTGTACGCATCTGCAAGGGCTCAACTTATTAAAGAAAAGATATTACCTGCTTTAAATGAAGGCAAACTCGTACTTTGCGACAGATATATTGATTCTTCTTTTGCATATCAAGCGTACGCAAGGGGATTAGGCGTTAATTATATTAAAAATATAAATTCTTACGCCGTAGAAAACTGTATGCCTGATTATACCGTGTTTTTAAATATAAATCCTATAGACGCTTTTAAAAGAAAGGGTGGTATGGATAAAGACGATAGAATTGAACAATCGGGTTTAGAATTCCACAAAAGAGTATATGAAGGTTATTTAACTACTGCAAAAGAGTATGAAGATAGATTTTTAATGATAGATTGTAGTGGTACTAAATTTGAAACTCACGATAAAATAGTAAAAATTCTTCAAGAAAAGCAAGTTTTTTAACTTGTTAGGTGGCAAAATTGAATTCAAACGAAAAGTTGTTAGAAATTATCAAAAATACAACTGCATATAAAGTTATTAAAGCCGACAAAGAAAAAGGCACTTTGTCGCACGCCTATTTGTTAGTGTGTGACGATAGTGTTATGCTTAAAGACTACGCTTTAATTTTTACTAAACTTTTATCTTGTCAAACCGACGATATTTGTAATAAATGTCGTGTATGTTCGTTAATTGATAAAAATAGTTTTAGTGACGTTATTTTTTATCCAAAGGATAAAAAAATTAAGGTTGCCGATATAGACGACTTAGTCCAAAAATCTTATTTAAAGCCACTTGAAAGCGATAAAAAA
>JAEIGA010014134.1_pt1 | contig 12142 bp, 9 predicted proteins | sample 9270691 | NCBI WGS metagenome assembly JAEIGA01 (sample SAMN17057246, study PRJNA624740) | gut metagenome | biome: biome; isolation source: fecal sample | host: Bos grunniens | place: China: Xizang | collected 2019
GCTGACGGTGTTGGTGGAGTTCGACGCCGACCCGCGCAAGCCCGCCGTGGTGCAGCTGATACCGCGCAATCGCCATGAGACATACAAGGTGGGTGGTGTGAGTTATCCGCTTGCGCTGGATATCTCCGCCACCATTGAGGTATATTGGAACCTCACCCGTGTGAAAGAAGATCGCTTTTTGGGAATGCTGCGCCCGCAGCAGCTGCGTGATACCACGGGGCTTACCTGCATGGAGGCGTACGACCCGAACAAAATACCCGTGGTGCTCGCGCACGGTTTGCTGAGTAGTGCCGGCACCTTTGATAACATGGTGAACCGCCTGCTGGCGGACCCCGTAATCCGTAAGCACTACCAGTTCTGGTACTACAATTACCCCACGGGTGTGGCGTGGACGATTTCTGCCCGCCATTATCGCGATTCTTTAACCCGCGTACGGCGGCATTTGGACCCGCAGCACCGCAACCGCCACTGGGACCGCATGGTGGTAGTCGGGCACTCCATGGGTGGCCTCATCACTCACTACAGCCAGTGTGTAGAGCCGTGGAAGATGCTGCAAGGCCGCAATATCGGCGGTATAGATATGTCTCGCTACATGGATGCTCGCTATGTGGATGAGCCCCTGCCGTTCAGCCGTAGGATGACCGGTTTGCAGCGAGATTACTATTTCCGCCCGGTGCAGGCGGCCCGGGTTATTTACCTTGCCACGCCGCACCGTGGTGCCCCCATGGCGGAGTACAGCATCACCGGGTGGCTGATGGGCCTCGTGGAGCTCCCCCAAACCTTGGTGCAAGAGGTGCTGAATGTGGCTACCCTGCAGCAAAACAGCGTGCTGATGGACCCCGGCCGCATGACGGAGTGGTTCACCAGTGGCGACCAGCTCTCTCCGGAGAGCTACTCCATCAAGGGCTTATACGGCTTGCAGGTGCGCAATGTGCCTACTCACTCCGTCATCGGGGATCGCGGGCGCAATAATTCTCCGCGGAGCTCGGATGGCGTCGTGCCCTACTGGTCCAGCCACATACCGTGGGGTACGGAAACCGTTGTCCCGGCGGATCATTCCGTGCAGGATGCCCCCCAAACGGCGGAGGACCTCGCCCGCGTGCTCAAGGAGCACTTGCGCCGTTGCGGACGCAAATCCCGTGGTTGATAAGGGCGCCTTCTAATCAGCATTTACCCCGATAAATCGGAAGTTGAAGGGGTGATGTGTAACATTCATTCACTCGGAGCGAGGGACTTTAGTCCCTCTTATGGATTAGCCCCGCGCGTATTTGTGGGACTAAAGTCCCATGCTCCGATAGATTTTGTTGCTCGCCAACTTCCGTTTGATCGTGCTCGCAAGCCTGATTGGGTGGGCGTGGCTCAGAATTTCGAGCTGCCGATGGCTGTGATTCCCTGAGATTTGGCCAGAATGCGCAACTCACGGTCATTGGTGATGATGATCGCGTGGGGTGTTTTTGCCGCCACGCGGAGTAAAACGGAGTCCGCGATGGTGTCTTTGCCGCGTATGGCGTTGTCTTCGAAGCGCACGCGCCTGCCCTGTAGCTCCAGCAAGTTTTCCATGCGCGACATGCCCATGCGAGCGTTGCCTGCGCGTTCTTTGTTTTCGTTGTTGCTCAGCCCTTTGAGCTCTCCGAGTACGATTTTTTCGATATGCAGCGTCCAGTTGTGGCGTTTTGCCTGAGCGGGTAAGTTGCGGAACCACTCCGTCAGCTTTTCATCCATCCAAATGTTGGTATCGATGAAGAGCACACAACCATTCGGAACCGAGCGAGGCATGGGGACGGCCTCCGGGGCAATGGTGGACTCCTGCGGGCGGGGGGCAGGCTCCGCCTTGCGGTGGTGTGGTGGTGCTTGTTTCCCGGGAGATTTTTTGCGGAATAAGCAGTAGAGGAAGAAAATGAGCAGGGCGGAGATGGTGCCGATGCTCAGCTCCCAATATTTGACGGCATAATACAGGTATGCCCATTCCGGGCCACTGTCTTGCACGCCGTTGGCCGCTGCTGCCGCCCAGCATACTTCCGCTCGTTCCCAATTGCTCCACTGCAAGTCATCTCCCATTTTTTCCTGGTAAACGCCTGCCTCTTTGCCTTTTGCTGCAATGAGGCGGGTGAGGGCCTTGGTGTCTCCCTCCTTGGCTTTCAGGTATAGAGCCTGCGGACCTTGCGGGGCCGGCGTGTCACTTTTCTTTTCCCCGGAGCAATCACCCAACAGGTAGATGACGCCGATGATGAGGATAAGCCCGCCGCATCCGGATTCTTTGCTTCCCATGGTTTTCTCCGGCTATTCAGTTCAGTACGGCTTGCTCCCACAAGTCCGGGCGGTGGAAATCCGGTTGCGTATCGCAGGGCAGGGCGGAGGTGAGGAACACTTGCTGCGGTGAGCTCAGGATGGCGCATACGGCAAGCTTACAGTTTGTAGGCTCAATGCCCACTTGCTCCAGCGCTGCCCTGGGGATGAGCGCCTCACACGCCCACCCCTCATCCGTGCTGTTGCCGCTTGCCGTGACCTGAGGGCGCCAGTTTTCATAGCCGGCTGCAACTACGCGCGGGGCGCAGAACACGCTTGCCCACCAAGCGCCGTTCGGGCTCAGGTTGAACTCCATGTATTGATCCCCGCTCGGGGTGGTGATGAAAAACTCCGCCGCATCATACTTCCACAGCTCTTCACGGAACTCGCCCTCACGGGCTTCCGGGTGCACGGAGGCTGCTGCTGCGCGTGCGGCGCGGAAGACGAGCCCCCCTGCCGTGAGCTGCATGCTGAAGCGGTACGGCGGCTCCATGCTGTTGCCGTACCATTCTTTACAGAGCTGTTGTTCTTGTGCTTTTTCGCGGGAAATGATGATTTGCATGCCTACATCCTAACACATGCGCGCGCAATTGCAAGCTGTCTTTTCTCGTATTTTGTGTAAATGTGGGCACAAAATGCCGATATAAGGCAAAAATAGAACAAAATGTGCAATTTTTGTAAAAAAGTCTTGCAAAAAGAGTGAAATACGTGTATTCTCCGCCCGCGCGGGTTAATCAAAACCGACCGTTGGTCCTCCATTTTCTATGGAAGCCTAGCCCGCATGGGGGGAAACCCGGTCACCAAAATCAATTATGACAGACGATCACAACAACGAGCAGGCGGTCATTCAGCTGGCCCATTTCGAGATCCCGAACACTCTCAAGCGCATTGAGGACCCTCAGGATCCCAACCACGTAACCTTTATTGCTGAGCCCATTGAGACCGGTTTCGGTCACACCTTGGGTAACTCCCTGCGCCGCGTGCTCCTCAGCTCCCTTGAGGGTGCTGCCATCACCAGCGTTCGTATCGCCGGTGCTCAGCATGAGTTCACCTCCCTCCCCGGTGTGGTGGAGGACGTGACGGAAATCATCCTCAACCTCAAGAAGATTAAGTTCGCTCACCACGGTAAAGAGCCCCGCACGCTTTCTCTGCGTGTCACCAAGCAGGGTGTTGTTACCGCCGGCGACATCCAGGAGGATCACATCTACTCCGTCGTTAACAAGGACCAGGTAATCTGCCACCTTGACCAGAGCACCATCTTTGACTGCGACTTCGAGGTAAATGTCGGCCGTGGCTTCTACACCGCTGAGGACAACAACGATAAGGACCGCCCCATCGGCGTGATTCCGATTGACTCCATCTTCTCCCCCGTTACCCGCGTGAAGTACGCTGTGGATAACGCCCGTGTGGGTCAGATGACTGAGTTCGACAAGCTCGTGCTTGACGTATGGACCGACGGCCGCGTAAGCCCGACGGATGCCATGCTGCAGGCCGCCAGCATCATGCGCCACCACCTCGACGTGTTCGTAGAGAGCGACAGCCGCCGCGTATCCTTCGACAAGGCTTCCGGTGCTGATCAGGACGCTAACACCGCCCAGCTGCGCAAGCTCCTCAACATGAGCGTGAACGAGATCGAGCTTTCCGTTCGTGCTGCTAACTGCTTGAACAACGCCAACATCACCACCGTCGGCCAGCTCGCCATGAAGACGGAGGCGGAGATGCTCAAGTACCGCAACTTCGGTAAGAAGTCCCTTAACGAGATTAAGGAGAAGCTCGTTCAGTACGGTCTCTCCCTCGGTATGCAGTTCGACACCAAGCTGCTGGCTTCCCCCGGCGCCGGCGCACGTATGCGCGATGCCGACGAGCCCCGCGCTACCGACCTGCAGGCTCTTATCTCCCACAACATCGCCGCTTACGGCTTCGATGACGAGGACGACGAGTAAAGACCGCCCGCGTTATCACCACACCTTCATTATCAACAAGTACAAACTAATACACTAATATGAGACACGGAGTTAAAAAGGCCAAGCTTCAGCGCACGGCCTCCCATCGTAAGGCTTTGCTTGCCAACCAGGCTTGCAGCCTCATCTCCCACGGCCGCATCACCACCACGCTCGCTAAGGCTAAGGCCCTGCGTCCCTACGTGGAGAAGCTCATCACCCTCGGTAAGAACGGCTCCCTGCACGCTCGTCGTCAGGCTCTTGCTACGCTGCCCCAGCCCAAGGTTGTGAACAAGCTCTTCAGCGTTGTTGCTGAGGCTTGCAAGGACCGTCAGGGTGGCTACTGCCGCATCGTTAAGCTTGGTCAGCGCATGACGGACAGCGCTCCCATGGCTCTTATCGAGATCATCGACCTTCCCCAGCTCACCGCTCCCGTAGCTCCCTCCGTAACCACCGGCACCGGTTCCTCCTCCGAGGCTCCCGCCGCTGTTGAGACGGTAGAGGCTCCCGCTGCTACGGAGACCCCCGCTGAGGAGCAGAAGTAAGTTCTGCGACTGAACAGTCACATTAAAAAGCCGTTGCTCAGTGATGGGCAACGGCTTTTTGCGATTTTGTTAAGCAGCCCCTGCGAGGCATATTTAGAAATTGACATGGGCGTTCGTATATGTTATAAAGCTGAACTGTATGGGTATGATTAAAAATGTAATGTTAGGTAGGGTAGGGCACATGCTTGTGGCAGCCTTGCTCCTGTGTGGCGGCTTGGCTTCGCAGGTTTTTGCTGATAATGCGCCCGCGGCTTCCGCGACTCAGGCGGAAAGTGCGCTTTTTCGTGCGGTGATGGGTGGTAATGCTCAAGGCGTCAAGCAATTATTGGCGGATGGGGTGAATGTCAATGCTACGAATTCGGATGGCTTGACTCCGCTTTGCGTTGCCATTACTTACAACAAACTGCACCTACTCCCCATTCTGCTGGAGGCTCCGGGGGTGGATGTTGATAAATCTTGCCCGCTTTTTTATGCTATTCGCGATGGTAAAGAGGCTGCCGTAACTCAATTGCTGGCTGCCGGGGCGGATGTCAATGCTTGGCATAAGAATGATACGCCGCTTATCGCAGCTATTCTTTTCGGTCGGGTAAATATCGTGAAGCAGTTGCTGGCGACTCCCGGCATCGATGTCAATAAAACCACGCGCGAAACGGCGGATACCCCGCTTCATAAGGCTGCATGGAAAGGCTCTCGTCAAATCATACCGCTCCTCTTGGCTGTTCCCGGTATCGACGTGAACGCCAAAAATGCTGCCGGCGATACCCCCCTGAAACTTGCTGAGAAGTTCGGTTATCCCCGCTGCGCTGAAATGATTCGTGCCGCCGGCGGTAAGAAGTGAAGTGCGAGCTTTCCTTGCCATAAACAGCTCGATAAATCGGAAGTTGAAGGGGCGAAAGACAATAGCCCGGGGTGGAACCGCGACCTGCCTCGGCGGAGCTGCGCAGCAGCGGAGACGGGAGCCGCGCAACCACCGGTACAACACAAAAAGAAAATGGAGCCCGGAGCGACGGAGCGAAGCGACGCAGCGGAGGCCGACAGATAAGGGCGAGGACCGGCGAGCCTCGGCGTAGCAAGCGAGCGCAGAGAGACGCGAAGCCGGGAGCAAAGCGACGCTCCGAGCTGTGGTGGCGCGTGTTTTTTTTGTTGTTAATGAGTTATGGGTTGCGAATCACCATATAAACACCACCATATACCCAAAGCATCGCTTTCTTTCGGCCTCCGCTCTGTCGCTGCCGCTCCTTCGCTCCGGGCTCGAATATTAGGGGGAAGCATACCGGTGGTTTCGTCGCTGCGCGACTCCACCACCGGCTACTGTCTTTCGCCCCTATCGGGGCTTCAAATTCCGCTCGCTTGCGCTCGCCAACTTCCGATTTATCGGGCTGGTTGCTATTAGGGCTTGCCTCGCTTACTCGCACCTGGCCCACTCCCCCTGCGGGGTCGTGGGTTCTCATCCCGCGGGGGTGGATATAAAGCAAAAAGCTCGGCAACGTTTGATTTCGTTACCGAGCTTTTCATTCGTCGGGCAAGCGGGATTCTACCCGCTCCCCTCGCCCCTTATACGGGCGTGGATACTCATCCCGCTGGGTGGGTACATTCCTTGTTCAAAGGCACTCCTCACCATAGACTCTGCATAGTACCCATGAGGAGACTTGCCGGGTTTTGCTACAAAGAGTATTGATTCATATTGTAAGGTGGTGGTGTTATTCTCGGGCACCAGCGGCGCGAAGAAGCTTAACTATCTCGGTGTGACCTTTTTCTTTTGCTCTTTTGAGGGGTGTGTCGCCCTCTCTGCCCTCTTTGTTGACATTTATACCGGGCGTGGCAAGTAAAAGGCGCACAATCTCAGTGTGGCCTTGTGATGAAGCCTCGAGGAGAGGTGGTTCATCTCCTTTGTTAATATCAATACCAGGAGCAGCCAGTAGCAGCTTAACTACTTCGGTGTAGCCCATCATCGCGGCCGAAGAAAGAGGCGTTTCGTAGATGGGGCTAAAAACAAAATCATAACCATTATGCCCAATGCACACACTTTGCCATGTACACTTTTTGTTAACATCAATACCGCGAACAGTCAGCAACTGTTTAACTATCTCTGAGTGACCCGCCTTTGCTGCTTCCCAGAGAGGCGAGGAATCAGAGGAACTGGATGCGTTAACATCAATACCGGGAGCTGCAAGCAATAATCTTACAATCTCTGCATGACCTTTACTTATGGCAGCCTCGAGGGGGGTAGTGTTGGAGGAGGAGCTTGTTCGGTTAACAGCGATGCCAGGAGCGGCAAGTAACATTTTCACTACTTCGGTGTGGCCATTCGATGCGGCATAACAGAGGGAGTCTCCCGCGTTTACATCAATCCCGGGAGCGGCCAATAACAACTTGACTATCTTGACATGTCCTTTTCTTGCAGCTTCCGAGAGGGCTTTGCCGTTATTAACATCAATCCCGGGAGCGGCTAATAACAACTTGACAATCTTGACATGTCCTTTCCCTGCAGCTTCCGAGAGGGCTTCGCCGTTATTAACATCAATCCCGGGAGCGGCCAATAACAACTTGACAATCTTGACATGTCCTTTTTCTACAGCTATCGAGAGGGCTTTGCCGTTATTAACATCAATCCCGGGAACAGCCAGCATGTGCTTCATCAGATCGGCACCGCCGCTTTCTGCAACCATGTCGAGAAGGGTTCGGTAGTCTCCGTCTTCAGTTACTTTTCCTATGTTAGCATCAATGCCTGGAGCTTTCAATAAAAGCAGAAAAGCCTCGCCATGTTCATGTAATAAAGATTTCCAAAGGGGCTCCCCCATATTTACATCAATACCAGGAGCGGCCAGCAACAGTCGCACAACCTCCGTGTGCTTATTTTCTATAGCTTTTATAAGAGGGTCCCCCCAGTTTACCTTAATACTAGGAGCGGCCAGTAACAGTTTAACAACCTCCGCATGACCGTTCTTAGCGGCTTTCTCGAGAGGAAAATTCTCGTTAACATCAATCCCGGGAGCGGCCAGCAACAGTTTAACAACCTTCGCATGTCCGTTCTCGGCTGCACGTTCAAGCGGAGTCGACCCTTTATCGTCCTCGCTAAAGTACCAATACTTGCATTCTTTGTTGACATCTATACCTGGAACAGCCAGCAACAGTTTAACAATCCCCGGATGACCGTTCTTGGCTGCACCTAACAGGACATCATACTCATTTATTTGTCCAACATTGATACCGCCTGCAAGCAAAAGTTCCGTTATGTTGATATTTCCCTGAGCACAGGCATTCGCCATTGCTTGACTTCCTACTTTGCTCTGAATATCTAACTCTGATGAAATAACGCCTAATTTTCGTAATTCTTGTATGGCTTTTTCCTTAGATATTTTGCACGGCTTACCCTTTTTCTTCTTGGAAGAGTCTGATACAGGATAAAAAGAATCTACAATCTCTGAAGCTAAGTAAGAAGAGAGGGAAAAAGCGGCGATTAACGCCACGGCGCCTCCGATGATGAAGTGTTTGCGATACTTGCTCCACAGCTTAGGCAATACCTGCAGCATAACTTTCGCTGGCTCCTCGGTCTCAGTAATCGATGGCTCAACACCCAATGTGGGCATAGATGTTTCTTCGCCTCTTTCCGGGAACACATCACCAAACGGCAGCCAGCCTTCAAGACCCTCTGTCCATATAAGCGTCTGTCTGGATATGGAACCACACTGCATCAGGCCAATCAAAGCATCTTCACTAATAGGTCCGACCTGCTGATTATTGAAGTCCATGTAGAAATATTGTTTCATTGTGAGTTAGGTAGGTTTTGGGATGGTTTAAGGAGAAAATCGCAGTCATTGTACCTCATCGCAGCGCTAAGTAGCTCCGCGCGCACCTCTTTTCCATTCGCAAGGAAGTATCGAACGGTTTCAAGGAGCTCGTTAACCGGAATCTGGAGAGAGAGGACAGGCATGACCAGGTTTTTGACTGGTGCAAATTTAGCACGTCCTACGGCTAAAAGCAAGCAATATATATGTATAGGATGTTGAAAAATATGCAGCGTGCTAACTTTTGTGACTTGAATAGGTTTCACTCTGGTCATAAATGAACGATTTTGGTATACTGTGAGGGATGAATGAAGTAAACCAACGTCTGAGGTCTGCCGTCGAATTGGCAGGAATCCGTCGGCCTGAGCTTGCTTCATTGCTCGGGGTAAGTGTTGCCACTGTGAATGGATGGTTCAGTTCCGGGAGAACGATTCCGAAGCTGAAACAAAACGCTATTGAGGCTATCGTAAAACAAGCCCGCCGCCCGGAGCTTAAATTTGATGACATCGTATCGTTTTCTGTACGACTCACGCCGCTTGAATGGAAACGGCTGTGCGATATTGCCGGTGTGGAGTCTCTTTCCCCGCACGAGGCTGAGGCTAAAGTCCGCGAGCTATTGCAGAAGGCCTGGTCCAAGCTCAGTGCTCGTAGTTAAATTCTTCCCTAAGCCGATAAACTCATACCGCAGGATGGATATAAGGGCGCTTCTATTAAGTGCACCTTGTTCGACAAATCGGAATTTGAAGGGGTGGTGGTGGGGTATTTTGCGAGCGTCAGCGAGCCTAAATTTGAGCCCCGGCAGGGGCGAAAGATAGAGAGCCGGTGGTGGAGTCGCGTAGCGACGTAACGACCGGTAAGTTAAAAAAAAGGAAATTGAGCCCGGAGCGACGGAGCGAAGCGACGCAGCGTAGGCCGACAGACAATGGCGCCAGTGAGGGCGTAGCAAGCGAAGACCCAAGGACCGGCGAGCCACGGCGTAGCAAGCGAGCGCAGCGAGACGCGAAGCCGGGAGCGAAGCGACGCTCCGAGCCGTTGTGGGCGCGTGTTTTATCATGTTCGCGGCATTTTGAAACAATGCGGCATTTTTGAGCCACGCTTTATGCCACCCCTCCGGGGTTCGCATTTGTTTTTGTGGCCTTTTCCCGGGGTTCCGCCCCTTACGGGGCTCCACCGCCGGGCTATTGTATGGCGCCCCTCCGGGGCTCAAATTTAGGCTCGCTAACGCTCGCAAAATTTTCCCACCATCCCCCCTTCAAATTCCGATTTATCGCGCTGTGTGGAATCGAACGAAATGTAAACTTTCCGTTAAATTTCAATTCAAAATCTTACCGAAGTATTCTTGCCACTCGGTACTTATGCAGAAAAAGCTGCCATCTGCAGCAATACTCAGGCCGCATAACTCTTCCAGCTCATGAAAGGGAGCTATGAGCCAATCCGTCGAGTGCTTATTTTCACGCCCGAAGAAGTAGCATTGTTTTTGTGTGTAGCCTTGCGGTATGTGGCGTAGGCGGGGGATTTTATCAAAATCCTCTTCCTCTGCGTGGTAAAAATCCATCAACAAAGAGAGAGAATTGTTGCAGAGCGGTTTTTGCCAGTTGGTGGGTATTGCCCCATTGTCGCAGAGCTTTGCAATGAGTTTTTTTGGGGCTTGCACCGCAGGCCATTCATCAAACTCCAAATAATAATCAGTTGTGTCTATATTATACAGCTCTTTCATTAAGCGGTGCTGGTGAGGAATATGGTGGAGTGCCACTTCTTGCTCTGGACTCGGTTCTGAAAAATATCCCTTTGCCAGCAGTTGCTCAAGGGTGTCTTCCTCTATGTTTCTCCAAGTTTTACGTAAAGCAGGGGCAAGATTGCCTTGGCGGTAGGCACAGTGAATGACCGGACGTATAATGGCTTTGTATCTATCGGCATCTTGCTCATTTATATATTGTTCGGTTAAGATGATATTGGTTGCGTGTGTTTGGGCTTCCTCATCCCCCGAGGAAATCGCGTGCAAAAAATCGCCTTCCGCCTTACCGGCATAATAATATGCCGATTGCTGTTCTTGTGGCGATAAGTGAGTATACTGAGCTGCAAGCCCTCTGAGTTTTGCAGCAATCGCCTGTATGCGCTGATTGTTTTTGGTCATGGTCAGATAGAAAACTATAAAGTACTTTGCTCGCTTACTCGCACCCGGCCCACTCCCCCTGCGGGGGCGTGGGTTCTCATCCCGCCGGGTGGAGATAAAGCAAAAAGCTCGGCAACGTTGATTTTCGTTACCGAGCTTTTCATTCGTCGGGCAAGCGGGATTCTACCCGCTCCCCTCGCCCCGCCGGTGGCGGGGTTCCCGGCAAGAGGTGTCTTGCCGGCTCGGGGTCCGGTTGCTCGCTTACTCGCACCCGGCCCACTCCCCCTGAGGGGTCGTGGGTTCTCATCCCGCAGGATGGAGATAAAGCAAAAAGCTCGGCAACGTTGATTTCGTTACCGAGCTTCTCTTTCGTCGGGCAAGCGGGATTCGAACCCACGACCCCTTGCACCCCATGCAAGTGCGCTACCAGACTGCGCTACTGCCCGAAGATTTGCTGTTTTGTTTGTCTTGCGCTCTTGAGCGTGTCGACAGGGGTATTTTACACGAATTTTTACAGTTGTCAACACATTTTTTTCATGATATACTCTTTTTTGACATGAAAAAGGTAAAAATTGCCGTAGTTGGGGCCAGTGGATACACCGGTCAGGAGCTTTTGCGCATACTTTTGCGCCATTCCGGGGTAGAATTGGTGTGCGCGACGTCACGTCAGTACGCCGGACAGGAGCTTTGCGACCTGTTTCCGCGTTTCCGCAATGTGCCGGGTGCAGATTTGAAGTTTACGGATTCGGATGTGGCTGCTATTGCCGCGACGGGGGCAGAGGCAGCATTTTTGGCCTTGCCGCACGGCGTGAGCGCTGCATACGGGCGCGGTTTGGTGGAGGCCGGTATCCGTGTGATTGATCTTTCCGCGGATTTCCGCCTGAATGACCCTGCCGTATATGAAGAATTTTACGGCAAGCCGCACCCGGATGTGGAGTTGATGCAGGAGGCCGTGTATGGTATGCCTGAGTGGCACCGTGAGGAAATTGAGAAAGCCCGCATCGTCGGCTCTCCCGGCTGTTACCCCACCAGCATCATTCTTCCGCTCGTACCCTTGCTGAAAGCGGGCTTGGTGAAGCCGGAGGATATTGTGGTGAACAGCGGCAGCGGTGTTTCCGGGGCAGGGCGCAAGGCAGATGTGAGCCTGCTGTACTGCGAGTGCAATGAGAGCATGCGCGCCTACGGTGTGCCGCGCCACCGCCACCTGTCCGAGATTGAGCAGGAGCTTTCCGGTGCAGCCGGTACCAAGGTGACCATCACCTTCACCCCGCACCTCATGCCGGTGAATACGGGTATTGTGACCACGACCGTTGCCAAGCTGGCGGAGGGCGTGACGGAAGAGCAGGTGACTGCCTGCATGCAGGCGGCGTATGCCGGTGCTCCCTTTGTACGCTTGCTCGGTGCCAATAAGCCCGCTGATACGAAGAATGTGACCCGCACGAACTTTGTGGACATCGGTTGGGCGGTGGA
>JAEIGA010014135.1_pt1 | contig 12142 bp, 12 predicted proteins | sample 9270691 | NCBI WGS metagenome assembly JAEIGA01 (sample SAMN17057246, study PRJNA624740) | gut metagenome | biome: biome; isolation source: fecal sample | host: Bos grunniens | place: China: Xizang | collected 2019
AATTGCAGGGTTACTAATTAATATCTCATCCAAAGTCGATTTTGGGAAACTTTTCGCGAGCTCTGTTAGTTTATCCCAAGCTTTCGGAAAATTCTTCTTTGCAAAATTTAAATAACCTTTATCCATATTATGAATTAAAGGTCTGCTCAAACTTTTAATTGTATTTAAATATAAATCATTACTCAAAGTTGGCTTACCACAAATAGCACAAGTCATGCCTGGTAAATTCTTTAAACTAGTAAAAACTTCATGTTTGAATGATGGTAAATTTTTACTATCTTTTTGATTAATTACATTTATTCTCATACTTAATTGAACACCAGTGAAAATATTTTTTGCTAATTATATTTGACTTATTTTAAAAAAATCGTGTACTATAATAAAAGAAGCACTTTTAGGAGGAGCGAGGTTTAATGAAAAGATTTTTAAATACAAGTTTAGCTATAATAGTAACAATGTATATTTCTTGTGGATTCGTATCTGCGGCGACTCCCGCAGAATTATACGATGACGTATGGAAAATAGTTAATAAAAAGTTTTATGACCCAACAAATAATTCTCAAGACTGGGTAAAATGGAGATATCGCTACGATCATAAGCTTAAAACAGTTGAGGATGCTTATGTTGCGATAGATACAATGCTTGCCAGCTTAAATGATCCTTATACAAGGTTTCTTCCTCCAAAAGAATTTTCAGAAGAAACTCAATCAATTAAAGGATCCTTAAAAGGTATAGGAACACAAATTGGATTAAGAGATGGTGAATTAGTGATTATTGCGCCATTAGAAGATTCCCCCGCTGAAAGAGCTGGGCTTTTAGCAGATGATAAAATTCTTGAAATTAATGGAGAAAGCACTAAAGGCATTCATATTGATGCTGCAGCTGATAAAATAAGAGGAGAAAAAGGCTCAACCGTATCTCTATTAATCCAAAGAAAAGGCGTTCCGAATAAAATTTACACAATTGTACGCGATGAAATTGAAGTAAAATCGGTATCCTGTAAACCACCAATAGATACAACTATAATTCCGAATGATATTCAGTACATTCGATTAAGTTCATTTATAAGTAAAAATGCAGCTAGTGAAATAGAATCAATCTTAAATAACTGTGGTGACAAAAAAGGCATTATCCTAGATTTACGTTCAAATCCTGGCGGACTTTTAACCAATGCCATTTACATCTCAGATATGTTACTAAAAGGTGGCGTCATTGTAAGTACAGTTGATAGAGATAGATATAAAAGCACAACTCGAGCTAGATATAACCAAATTTCAGCAAAACCAATTGTTGTACTAATTAATAAGGGCTCTGCTTCAGCTAGTGAAATTCTATCTGGCGCATTAAAAGACAATCATAGAGCAACAATCGTTGGCGAGCAATCATTTGGTAAAGGGCTAGTGCAAGAGATAAATAAGCTTCCTGACGAGGCCGGAATGAATATCACTATCCAAAGATATTTAACTCCTTCAGGACAAGATATTAATAAAAAAGGCATAACTCCTGATGTTGTGGTAGAATTAACAGAGGAACATGTAAAAAATAAAAAAGATGTTCAGTTAGAAAAAGCTATTGAAGTATTGGGACAAATGACATGCGTTGTACAAAGGAATGGATATTAAAAAGTGATACAGATAATAAGAAGTCTTTAATTGATAGACTTTTAGAGGTAAGAGGAATAAAGTCTGAGGATGCAAAACGGGAGTTCTTGCATCCTCTTGAATTAACTTTAATGCACCCAAATGCATTCAATGATATGCAAAAAGCTGTTGAAAGAATTTCAAAAGCTATTGATGAAAAAGAAAAAATCCTAATCTATGGAGATTTTGATGCTGATGGAGTTACTTCAACATCATTACTCTTAAAAACATTCAGACATCTTGGAGCAGAAGTTGATTATTATATTCCAAATCGTGAAGCAGAAGGTCATGGATTAAATACAAAAGCTCTAATAAAACTAATGAGCCAAAAGCAACCAAAACTAATTATTACTGTAGACAACGGAATCAGCAATAATGAAGAAGTAAAATTTATTAATAGTTTTGGAAGAGATATTATAATTACTGATCACCACGACGCACCAGAAATTTTACCAGAAGCATACGCTATTATTAATCCAAAGGCAATGAACGCTCTGAATGAAAAACTTAGCGCGACTCAAATTGAATATTTAACCTCGCTTGCGGGAGTTGGTGTAGCTTTCAAACTAGCACAAGGAGTCTTAGAAAAATATAATAAACTTGAATTTTCTTATGAAATTTTACCTTACGTTACGGTTGGAACAATAGCAGATATTGTTCCTCTAATCGGCGAAAATAGATATTTTGTATCTAAAGGTCTTGAATTAATTGCAAATGGCAAGCATTATGGATTAAAGCGATTACTTGATGTTGCTGGAGTAAATTTAGAAAATGGGCTCACCTCTGAACAAGTTGCATTTACTATCGCGCCAAGAGTAAATGCATCTGGACGTATTGACACTGTTGAAGCCGCAATTAAATTAATGACTTCTGAAAATAAACAAGAAATTGAAATGGCGATTATTACACTAGAAAACTTTAATAAAATTCGCCAAGAGCTTTGCTCTGAAACTTTTGAACAAGCTGATGAAGTTTGGAAATCAACAGGCATGAGAGATAATGCAATTGTCCTATTTAATAAGGATTGGCACATTGGTATCGTCGGAATCGTTGCTTCTAAGTTTGTGGAAAAATACTATAAACCTGCTTTCATAATGACTTATCACGAAGAAACAAAGCAATATCGTTGTTCGGCTCGTGGCGTCAAAGAATTACATATTTACGAAATTCTATCAATAATTTCTGAATACTTTGATGGATTTGGCGGACACCAGCTTGCTGGAGGATTCTCTTTTAGTGAAAATAAAGCAAGTTTTGAAGCCATAAAAAAAGTATTAAACCAAACCATTGATGAAATGCTTAATGGTCAAAAACTCAAGCCTTCATTAGATATTGATTTAGAGCTTGATATTAAGGACCTTGATATTTCACTTGTTGAAGAAATTAATAAATTAGAACCTTTTGGTGCATCAAACCCTAGCCCTACATTTGCTATTAGAAATTTAACTCTAAAACAAAAAAAATTAATGGGCTCAACAAAAGATCATTTAAAACTTATTATTGATACACCTAACGGAACAAAGGACTGTGTATGGTGGTCAAGAGGAGATATTCCGCTAATTGCTGGAGATAAACTCGATATAGCATTCGCACCACAATTAAACACGTTTAATGGAGCAACTGATATTCAATTAATTATAAAAGATATTCATTCTGACGCATTAATTGAAGAAGAAAAATCTGATATCAAGATTTATGACCATCGCAAAAAAACAAATATTTTTGCTCAAGTTGATGATTATATTAAAAATTCTAAACTCGGCATTTCAGTATTTGTAGAAGATTTAAAGATTAAAGAAATTTTAAAGCCTTATAAAAACATTACCGAAGCTATAATCAATCGCCAAACTGCTCATAAAAACGATGTTTTAATGTTTTTTGATTACCCTTGCAATGATGATATATTAGCAAATCTAAAACAAACTGTCTGTGCAAGTTCATTCCACTATATGAACTATCAAAATTACAAGGCCGACGAAGAAAATATACTAAAAGCATTTGCTAGTATGATACGATACTCTTGCAATAATCTTGAAGGTAAATTCTCTCTTATTCGAGCAGCCTCCGCCTTAGGAGTGACAGAAGAGGTTATTGAAACTTTATTAGAAATCTTCCAAGATTGTGGAATGATAAAGATTAAATCAAGAGATAATGAATTCTATATCATAGATTTTATTGTGGGGATTGAAATTTCAAAAACATTACACTGCGCTAGATATGCAGAATTTGTAGAACTAATGAATACAATTAATGATTATAAAAATAAATTTATGACAATTGATATTTAAAGAATTGAGGACGCAAAAGATGGAAAAATTTAAAAATTTTATAGAAAAACATATTAATTTAAATTTTCAAAATGTTACTTGGATTAGTATATTAACTGCATTAGCAATTATTCCAGCAGTAATGTTTTTACCAGAAAAATGCGGTTTTGAAAACGGATTAATTGAAAATATACAACTTGCAGTATTATTTTTAGGAATCTTTTTTGCTGCAAGACCTAAAGTTGATAAAAAATTCTTTACATTTGTAGCTATGGTCTTAATTATATTAATTATTAGAGAAGTTAACTGCGGAAGAACAATATTCTTCCCAATACCTGGAGAAGAAAACGCATTTTATAGCTGGAAAGAAATTAAATACGGCTGGTTAGTTCATCCAATCTATGGGCTTTACATGGCTTATGTTGGCATATATTTCATAAAAAATAAACTCTTTATAACACTTTGGGAAAAAATTCGTGATATAAAATTTCCAATCTGGAATTTTATATTACTTCTTTTAGGTATGATTCTTGGAACTTATGCAGAAGAATGCGTTCATAATTTTGTACTTGAAGAATCTACAGAATTATTATTCTACGTAGCATTAATCGGCTTTATTTATTTATATTCAAGAGATAATAATTTTATTCAAAAAAATAAGGAAGAATAATATGCAAGAAATTACAGTTGGGAAAACATACCAACACTTTAAAGGAAATAAATATAAAATCATTGCACTTGCAAAACATTCTGAAACAGAAGAAGAGATGATAGTTTATCATTCAATATCTAATGGAGATACATGGGTTAGGCCTAAAAGCATGTGGAATGAAATTGTAGATGAAAAAGGTACATTGAGATTTACATTATGCTAACACGTGAAGTCCGTGAATGGATTGAAAAAGTCGAACGTAATCAATATTCTTATGATGATGCGATATATCTGCTTATGAATTTTGCAAAATATTTAACTCGTGAAGAATTAATACAATTAAAAAATCGCCTTAATAATTGTTACAAAAATTAACATTTTACGCCAAAATAGGCAATTCTTTTACAAAAACAGACTTTATTTACATGTAGAAAGGTATTTATAGGTAGGTTTATCATGTCGTTTGGTCAATACACCATGAATACATATTCATACCCACAGGCGAATCCTTATTTTAAGGGAAAAACGCCTCCTACTCCATTGGCAAAACCTATTGATACAGTATCAAGAACAATTGAAAATACTGTAGACACCTTTATCCCAGAAACCAGCGAGGAGACAAAAAAATCAAATAAAAAAGCAATTATAGCAGGCTCAAGCGCACTTGTGATTACAGGGCTTGTTGCATTGTTAAACCCGAAATTTTCATCAAAGCTTATAAATAAATTAAAAAATGCTTCAAATAATGCTGGAAATAAACTTAAAGATAGCAAAGAAAGCTATTTAAAAAGCAAATTTCATGAAACAACACAGAAAGCATTAAATTCTGGAGTAAAAGTCCTAGAGTTTTCTAACAATGTAAATTCTGCAAAAGACGTAGGTTTTAAATGGTTATGTTGCACCAACAAAAACTTTAGCAAAGTAAAAAACGAAACACTAAGAAACATATTAATCAAAATTGACAAAGGTTTTGTAAGTGTAATGTCTAAATTCCATAATGGAGTCTCAAAATGGTTTGATAAAATAAGTAAAAAAACTGTTATTTCTAATTATACTAAAGCTAGTAAAAAAATGGATAATTACGAAAGCGCGCTAAAAGAATATGGAGAAAAACTTACTGGTGAAGATAAGAAAAAATTTGATGAATTATTGACAAAAATAAAAGAAAAACGAGAATATTTCTCAAATACACAAGTCTCTGAACGCATTAGCAAACAAGAAAAGAGCATGGAAAATCTTGAAAAAGATATCATTGAAAAAATCAAAGATTACAAAGACGGATTTAGTAAAGATAAATCTAAAAACAAAGATCATATAAAAAATAATATGTCATTCTGGGCTGAAGAAATTATGATGCCTGAGAGAAATAAGCTTGAAAAAGAAGGCTTAGACGTCATAGAAGAACTGATTGGTAACGGAACTGACAAAAAAGGTTTATATGATGAATTATATACGTTAGTAAGTAAAAATTTAGATGCTTCAGAAAAAAGTTCGTTAGAAAACCTATTGAAGAAAACCTCAAAAAAATTGAAAAAAGCAAGCCATAGTGAAAACGTCGATTATTTTGATAAAAAACGCGATCTTGTATTAGGAAGTGCGCCAACAGATATTGTAACAGCTGCTGGAGGTCTTGCTTTAAGTGGAGTTGCTATAGCTTCAGCAGATACAAAAGAGGAACGAATCTCAAGAGCATTGACTGGAGGTCTGCCAATTATAGCCGGTATTGGTGCCTCTATGGCATTCACTGCGATGTTATTCTCTGGTATTAAAGGTATGTTATATGGTGCTGCCACTTCTGTAGGTTTAAGTAAACTTGGTAGCATTGCCGATAAATGCATTAATGGTAAAACCACACAAAAACAAGACCCTGCAATTAATAATTCAACAAGTACTAGTCAACAAAAGGGAGCAATATATGCTTAATTTATTTTTTCTACAATTTCGAGAACTCTTCTTTTCAGGAATTCATAACTTGTGCTATTGTCGATTACAAAATCCCAATCCTGAATATTATCTAAATCGACTTCTGTAACATCGTTTTCACCAACGAGCTTTCCTCCTCGCTGCTCTCTAATATCCCTATTAGCTTCTACCCGAATCATTATTGCGCCAGCATTTTTAAAGACTTCATATTCGTGTTTTATGCGAACATCAGTAACAACAATATCGCCTTCTTGGTCAATAATTTTTTGTATCCAATAATCAGGAGACTGCTTTCGCCCCCAGTTTCCTAAATCAATCAATCCCTGACGATATTGAGCTTTATTAGCTTCAATTTCTTCATAGGTAAGATTATTAAGCTTACCATATTCAATTTTTATAATATCGCCCATTGCGCAACGACGAAAATTTGGCAACGCATCCATAAGAATCTTTGCTGCTGTATCTTTACCAGAATATTGTTTACCTGAAAAAGTTATTATAGTCATTTTTACCTCAATTCTTATGGCAAAGGATCATAGCCACCTTCATTCAATGGATGACATTTACAAATCCTTTTTATACCAAGCATTCCACCCTTGAATAATCCATATTTTATAACAGCTTGTTTTGTATACTCTGAACAAGTTGGATAAAACCGACATCTTGGCGGAGTTAGAGATGATATTTTTTGATAGATGGAAATTAAAAATAAAACGACTTTTTTCATTTCATTATTCCTTTAACGTAGACCAAAATGTTGGATTTTTAGTTTCATAATCTAATATATCAATCACTCGATATGTTGGAGCATTTTTTGTTGCAATATGCAAAATCCCATTAACAACAATTTCTTTATTAACTCCAAAATGACCAGCTACAACAGCCTTGACATTTTTATGTTCAGTAAGCAATTTTAAATACTCATCCGCTCTATACGTATAATGCGTTTCCTTTTGAGCTGGAGGAACGATTGGATAATGCTGTAAAATAACTACATTTTTATCAAGATAATCATCTAATTTTTCGTCAAGCCAAAGAATAACATCGTCACGGTAATAACCTGACGGGCTTGTTATAACATCTTTTGAGCCATCAGCTACAATAAATACCATATTTTTCTTCTTAAATAAATAATTAGGCGAATTTACAAATCTATGAGTACGAATATTTTTACGCACAATTTGCATATATTCTTGCTTTCCTAGATTCTTTTGTTTACTAACATCTTTTTGGCCAAGAACTATATAAATAGGAGCTTTTATTTTTTTTGCTGATTTTAAAAAGCTTTTTAGCTCATCCTGAGAGGGCTTTGAAATGTTATTGCCAGTAAACACAACAAATTCTACATTTTTCTCTTTATTTATTTTTTCAACAAGCGCTTGAAAATTATTAATATTTGCTTGATTATACATAGCTCCATCAACCTGTATAAATCTCATATCGGCGCTGAATACAGAAATTGATGTTGCGAAAAACAAGATTATAAAAAATAAAAATTTTTTCATATAAATACCCTCAACAACTAAAATTTTAGCATAAAAACATACAGAGCCGAGATAAAAATTTCCTAATTTATCAAAATTATTGTATAATAATTTTAAAGAAGAGGTAAATATGAAAGAAAGCACAGTCAAGTATCCATTTCTTACAAAGGATGTAAAAATATATGAACAAGATAACGGACATAAGATAGTCCTTGCGTATAAAGAAGGCGGTTTAGTTAATATTTCAAGCTGGGTAAAAACAGGCTCAATTAATGAAACAGACAAAAATAATGGAATATCACATTTTCTTGAACATTTAATGTTTAAAGGCACACATACACATCCAGCTGGAGAATTTGATCATATTCTTGAATCAAAAGGCGCGATTGTAAATGCAGCTACTTGGAAAGACTATACTTTCTACTACGTTACTCTTCCAAAAGGCGAAAACGATGAAAATTTCAATTTAGCGATTGAGCTTCATGCTGATATGATGACTGATCCTGTTGTTCCTGACTATGAAATGGGAGCACCTTTTGATATAAACGATAAAAATGTTACAGATAAACGCGAACGGCACGTTGTTATTGAAGAAATTAGAATGCGCAAGGATCAGCCTTGGACAAAGGTTTATAATACAACCAATCACGCGATGTATACAAGCCATCCATATAAAAGAGATGTAATTGGTACGCCAGAAATAATATCACAAGTTTCTCAAAAAGAAATCATGGATTATTATAGAACTTTTTACTCACCTCAAAATGTAACAACTATTATAGTTGGCGAATTTGATTTCGACGAAGTTCTTGCAAAAGTTCAAAAAGAGTTCAATTGGGGAGAAAGACCAATTCCTCCAGAAAGAAACATCATCCCTGATGAGCCAGTAAATGAGACTGTCTATATTGAAAATGAAGCAAATATAAATTCATCATTTATGATGTTTGGCTATTTAGGCGTACCAGCTAAAGATTTAAAGAATCTTATTGCGCTAGAAATGCTCGCATTAATTTTAGGAGAAGGAACTAGCTCAAGACTTTATGTTAATCTTGTTGAGAAAATGGAAGAAAACATCTTCAACATGATAGATGCTGATAATTATTCTTTCCGCGACGGTAGCAATTTCTTCATAGAAGCGAATTTCAACCCGCAATATAAAGAAAAGGCAATAGAATTAGTCAAAGCTGAAGTTGAGAAATTAAAAGAAAAAATAACAGAACGAGAATTAAATAAAGCTAAAAAGAAATTAAAATCACGTTTTGCTTGTGAAGTCGAAACTGTTTCAGAAATAGGCGAATCTATAGGCTACTATATGACAGTTTGTGATGATTTGGATTTAGCAGAACAATATATCCCAACTTGTGAGGCTATAACTACAGAAGATTTACAAAATGTTGCAAAAAAATATTTGAACATTAATAATGCAGTTATTTCAGTTTTACAGCCAAAATCATCATAGAGAAGGATTGAAAAGACTTAAAAATGAGTTATAATATTCATGCAATCCTAAACTGCGAGGCTTTAAATATGAAAAAGTACGGTCTCTTAATTGTGTGTCTACTGGCTTCAAGCGTTCTTTTGACAGCTTGTAAAACAGTTTCATCCTCACCAATTAAATATGAAAGAAAATTCGGGAAATACTTTGAAAGTGAGCAAAAAACAAGCAGTGGAAATACAATAGATTTAAGCGAAGGGCCTAAACTTAAATACAATGCAAACTTTGGCCCAAAGGATTTGAATTTTGATTTCAAGATAGTAAATCCTTACTAAAAAATTATGGACGACTTAAATAATAGAAAATTTGTAGGAAGATTAATATACGAAGTATTAACAGAACGTAAAAATGTACGTGATGCGATTAAACTTTTTCCAGAGACAAAGGATCGGAATATCGAATGCGCTTATCACGCTCTTGTTCACTATGCAGCCGATGAAGAAATGCGCTATTATGATATGGAATATCGAGAAGCTCAGGATGAATATTTAGAATTTTTAGCGCAAACACTTAGCGCAGGGAAGTATCTACCTAAAAACATCCTTGATGAATACAAGCCTTACTATAAAGGCACTGCAAAGCTTTGGCAAAACGGGATAAAAGGTTTTTGGAGCGAATTTAAACGATTTATTAATATCTAGAAAATCTATATAGATAAAAAAAAACCGCTTCTTTTGAAGCGGTATTGCCACATATGTGCATTTTGTTAAATAGAACCTATTTTATAGAGACAATGTTTTGTACTCTAAGTTTTGATTTATCACATCCGTTGGATTTTCGTAATCAAACGGAATATAGATATTGCGTTCACTCAAATTATGTAATTTTTCCAATCCATAAGCATCAATATATCTATCATCCAATTTAAGTGTATATTTTCCTGGAGCTAAACCTGAAATATAGAACTGTCCTGAGCTATCTACCGTTGAATAATTAACTTCATTACCTTCATCGTCAATAATAATTACGACAAAATCTGTAATTTTTAAGTCACGTTCAAAATCATCAGTAATTTTTAATACGCCAGAGACACTACCTACTGTACTTACAAGAGGGAGTTCAAGTCTTGTTGTTCCACCGTCCTCAATCTTAACTGTTTTTGAAATATAGTCATTTGTAAGCGGTGCAACTGTGATTGGTAATGTATCCATATCTAATGAAACTTTATAAATACCACTTGTTAAAGTTGACGAAGTTATTCTACCAGCTTTATTTGTATATTCTGGTGTACTAGACCAACTTGTTACAACTGGAACATCTTTTACTGGAATATCTATTTTCTTATCGTATTTACCATTTTTATTTGTATCTATAAATACAACTACTTCAAAAATACCTTTATCTTCAAACTCATTACCTATAGACTTAAACCCATGATGGAATAATTGATATGCATCATTGAAAATAAAGTTAACAGAATGTCTATTAGTTGTTGGCATAAACATATTATCTAAGAAATAACCGCCATTTTTAGAATATTGATACCCAACATTCATCATCTGACCAGATTTAGCACGATATGCCAAATTTACATTAAAATCATTTCCTTTTTGACCACAATATCTAAAACCCCAGCCTACGCCCAATGTTAAACGTTTCCAGGTTGGGAAAGTATATCCAAATCTAAACATATTATAATCATTTTTATAATCCCTTGTCCTATAATCAACAAAGTTGTGTCCCATTCTGAAAGTACCAAGATTTTTTGGAATAGGGGTACTTGCGTCGATATATGTATCAAGATATTTTGAATAATAATCTCTATTCATTGCAGTTTCTTGCTTATAATCAGTGTCATAAACACTTTGCCTATGACCTGCTTGAATCATAGCACCTCTCCACAAAGCTCTTGTTAGACCAGCATCATAGTTATAATTTCTGTTTCTACCCAATTCATTAGAACCACGCCTATGGAATATATTAAATCTTGCTGTACCTATATAAGGAATTCTTGAACTTGCACTAATATTGTACTCATCAAACCCAATTGTTCCACCCTCGTAGCGATGAGTTGTATTTGAATAATATTTATTATATCCACCACTTACAGAAGTTGAATTAAAGCTTACAGAACCTTGAGCCCTACCACCACTTCTATCAGGCTTTGAAGTTGAATCTGAACTTGCAATATAAAAAGCTGGAGATGAATGATATCCATCTAATTTTAAAGAAGCTGTTTTTGGTTTAAAGATTTTCCAACCATATTTATCTAGAGCTTTAGAATACTCTGCGGTACCTCTTAATGTCCAGCCAACTTTAGTATGATCCTCTCTAATATCACGAGCAACAGAAGTACCACCCATAGCTCTCATTTTAAAGTTTTTATCTTTTTTATGAATATACTCTAATCCACTTAAAGCTGTTGCACCTTCTTGATAGTTAACATTCTTTTGAGTACCTGTTACTAATAGTGAATCATTTGTCGGCACATGATAATAAACACTTGATTGATTTTTTTCATAAATATTATCAGCTGTTAATTTTGTATCAAAAGTGATATTATCCTTTATACCATATTTGTATTCAGCACCTGCTGTAACTTTTTTATTAAATCCACGATAAATATTAGAACCTTCTCTGAATAATCTATTTTGATAACCCCAAACACCTGCATAAGCAGAAGCTTGTCCTTCTAAAGCAAGAGGTCTGTTACCATAAATAGAACGCCTTTCTTCTTTTAC
>JAEIGA010014136.1_pt1 | contig 12142 bp, 7 predicted proteins | sample 9270691 | NCBI WGS metagenome assembly JAEIGA01 (sample SAMN17057246, study PRJNA624740) | gut metagenome | biome: biome; isolation source: fecal sample | host: Bos grunniens | place: China: Xizang | collected 2019
AGGTACCTATTTGGCGTACCCGTCGGGTCCACCATGCCGCACCCGTCGGGTACGGCACATCGGACCCGACGGGTGCGATATATAACAGAGGCTCAGTTTGGCAAAATCAACACAATAAATTTATGTTTAAGTTGATTCGCAAAACTTCATTTCCACCGAATTGACATAAATACAATGCAGGGGACAACATTAAGGAATCGTCAAGCAATAAATGGTATAGTGAGAGACGAGATAATAAACTTACGCCATTTTCACTTCTGTTCGAGCAAGGAAAAGTATAAGATATCTATTTTCACAAAGAAATCCTTATTGTTCTTGACTCGCACCTTAAGACATAGACAACGCCATCATATAATTCAAGCGTCTCGCTGCTGTGCCCAAGGCACTCTGCAAGAATCACGCCGGTCCTTACGAACGTTTCCATGAATCATTCACCCAAGCTTTTGCCGACATGGAAGAGCAAGGCTGCAACCACCTACATACCTCCGATACCGACAGAGTATGGAACCAAGAGAATCTCAATTTGTGGATACAGTGATTCAGATACCGATAAAATAATAACAACTGCAAAAAACGAGACCGCCTATTTTTGCAGGTCGGTCTCGTTTTTCACTTGAATATGCTTTTCAATATTTCAGTTGTCACTTTTCTTGTTGCGGTTGTCGTTGCCGATTTGGCAACTTTTCCTAAAGCGGTACGAGTTGAAGAAGTTTTCCGTTTTGAAGATGTACGTTTAGAAGAAGTGCCTCCAGAAACGGCCTTACCTACCTGATTGCCCACTTCCCTTGCCACCGATCCAATAACGGCACCTATAAGAGTGCCAAAAATAGTGCGTGTCCACCCTCCAACAGAGGATTTTTCCTTTTGTTTAGCAACTTTTTCTTCTTCCTTACGACGACGGGCCGCTTCTTTTTCCCTCGCGGCCTCAGCCTTTTCCGCTTCTTCACGCATTCTCTCTTCCTCCTCTAGCCGTTGCTGTTCGGCTGCTTTCATATCTTCTTGCGCTTTCTGCGCCATTAGCACTTCATAGGCACTTTCACGGTCAAAGAATGATGCGTATTCTTTTATTTCATCGGGAGCAGCATTCTGAATGTCAAGACGCTGACCTTCTGAAATAGCACCTATCTGGCTGAGCGGGAACAGAACGCGGGCACGCTGAACAACGGTAGGCGCACCTTTCTCGTCGAGCACAGAGATTAACGCCTCACCTGTGCCCAATTCCATAATCGCCGTCTCTGTATCAAAAGCAGGATTGGCGCGGAATGTCTGAGCTGCCGCACGAACAGCCTTCTGGTCTTTGGGAGTATAGGCACGCAAAGCATGCTGCACACGATTGCCCAACTGACCAAGAATGTCATCTGGAATATCGGTTGGAGACTGAGTGATGAAGTACACGCCTACACCCTTTGAACGTATGAGGCGAACGACTTGTTCCAGTTTATCAACCAATGCCCTAGAAGTATCATCGAATAGCATGTGAGCCTCATCAAAGAAGAACACCAGTTTGGGGAGTTCCTGGTCGCCTACCTCTGGAAGCGTAGCATACAGTTCTGTCATGAGCCAAAGAAGGAAAGTTGAATACAACTTTGGCTTGAGCATAAGTTTATCGGCTGCAAGCACGCTCATCACTCCCTTGCCGTCCTGAACGTCAATAAGGTCTTCCACATCAAAGGCCGGCTCTCCGAAGAACAAATCACCACCTTCACTCTCCAAAGCCAAGATGGCTCTCTGAATGGCTCCCACAGAAGCCGAGGAGATGTTGCCATACTCGGTTGTGAAAAGTGAAGCATTTTTCCCGACAAAATCCAGCATGACACGCAGGTCTTTCAAGTCGATGAGCAAAAGCTCTTTATCATCTGCAATACGGAAAACAATATTCAGCACGCCGCTCTGAGTGTCATTGAGCCCCATCAAACGGCTCAGCAACTGTGGCCCCATAGCCGACACAGTGGTACGCATGGGGAATCCCTGTTCGCCAAACACATCAAAGAAACGGACTGGACATGCCTGATACTCAGGATTGGAGATGCCAAATTCAACTTGTCGCTTTTCAATAAAGGATGATGACTTACCCGGCTGAGAGATACCCGATAGGTCACCTTTCATGTCCGCCATGAAACAAGGTACTCCTGCTTGACTGAATGTCTCAGCTAAAACTTGCAATGTCACCGTTTTTCCCGTACCCGTAGCGCCTGCTATGAGGCCATGGCGATTACACATTTTCCCGACCAAATGAATTGGTCCATTGGCTGAATGTGCGACATAGAGATTCTGATTCAAATACATATTATAATATATAAAAATGAGGCTTAAAGCAGAACGCGCTACTTTAAGCCACTGTTTTATTTCCTTACTTCATATCGTTCCAAACCGCTATTGAGCCAAGAAAGGAACTTCTGAACATCTTCATCGTAAGAGTAACTTTTCTCCAAAGGATAGCCCTCATTATCAAGAAGCACATAGAAAGGCTGTGCTGTTGCTCCGAACTTACTGGACTGGAGGAAACTCCATTTGTCGCCAACAGTACGCAATTTACGTTCTGTACCATTATCGTCAACCACAACGGGTTCTGGGAGTTTCGTCTTATCGTCCACATAGAGCTGGATAAGCACGTACCTTTCTCTCATAATGCCAGCAATTTCAAAATCGCTAAATACAGCAGCCTCCATCTTACGGCAGTTAACACAGCCATATCCTGTAAAGTCCACCATTACAGGAAGACGATGTTTCTTAGCATAAGCCATCCCTTCCTCATAATCAGAGAACATTGGTTTTACCTCATGTTCTGGAGCCAAATTGAAATCCTGCGTCTTCATTGGCGGCGCGAAAGCACTAACCGCCTTCAGCGGTGCTCCCCACAAGCCTGGCAACATATAAATGGCGAAAGCAAACGAAATTAACGCCATAAAGAAACGAGGGATAGAGGTTCGTGGATTGACCACAACATTTCCCTCCTCATCATATTCATCTTCATCATGAGGGAAACGAATCCATCCCATCAGGTATGCACCAAGCAGGGCAGCAAGCACAATCCAGAGAGAGAGGAACACTTCGCGATCAAGCAATCCCCATCCATAGGCCAAATCTGCCACCGATAAGAACTTGAGGGCAAAGGCAAGTTCAACAAAACCAAGCGTCACCTTCACCACATTCATCCAGTTACCGCTTTTCGGCACAGAATTAAGCATCTGAGGGAAAAGAGCGAACAGCGTAAACGGCAATGCTAATGCTATTGCAAAGCCCAACATTCCTACTACAGGAGCAACAATGCTGGAAGTTACGACCTGCACCAGCAAGAAGCCAATGATAGGACCCGTACAAGAGAAACTAACTAGTACCAAGGTAAATGCCATCAAGAAAATGCTGAGCAATCCAGTTGTACTGCTTGCCTTGCTGTCCACTGCGGTATTCCATTTAGATGGAAGGGTTATCTCAAAACCTCCGATAAAAGAGATACCAAAAATCACCAGCATCAAGAAGAATATGATGTTGAATACCGCATTGGTTGCAAGGTCATTAAGTGCAGAAGCGCCAAAGAATGCTGTGATAAGGAGTCCCAGAGCAACGTAGATAACCACAATGCTAATGCCATAAAGTACGGCATCGCGAAGACCACGTTTCTTAGCAGCTGCTACTTCTTCTGGAGTAGATTTCTTGGTTGTTCCTTTTTTCAAGAAGAAAGATACGGTCATTGGAATAATCGGCCAGACACAAGGAGTGACCAGCGCAACAAGACCGCCAATCAATCCTAGAAGGAAAATCCTCCAAAGCGAAGACCCTGCGGTGTCGCTATTGCCACCTTGGTCAAATGCACTTAATTTGTCTATTACAGGACTCCAAATACCGCTTTCTGCCACAGTTTCAACAACGGAAGACGAATCCTCAACCATTTCCTCAACAGCAACAATTTCCATTGCAACCCCTTCTTTCTCATCCTGTTCAGAAACAGTTTCTACGGGAACAGCAGGCACAGTCTCTTTCATTTTAGACTTTTTTACAACCTCGCCACTGAAACTGAATTCAGCCGCAGTTGGAGGAATACAATTCTGATTGTCGCAAGCTCCATATTCGAGATAGCCTGTTATTTCATATTTACCACCTAAAAGATTGATTTTCGGGGTATAGGTAGCTGTATTCTCAAAGTAATACACATCCGCATCAAACATCTCTTCAAAATGTTTAACGGGCTCTGCCACAGGTTTCAATACACCTGATAATTCTGCTCCCGACATGCTTTCCACATGAATCGTTGTCGGAGTTGGCCCATCGGGAACCACTTGAGTGCTATACATGTGCCACCCATGTTCGATAGAAGCAACAAATGTAATGACTGCTTCTGTTGGCGAAACCTCCTTGATTGACGAGGAAATTGTTACTGGCTTAGGCATCTGAGCATTCACCAAGCCAAAACAGCATAAAGTTAGGATAAAAAATAAAAGACGTCTCATACTAAACCATTATCTTGTAAATAATGCAATGCATCAATAGCTGCATGGCAGCCACTGCCAGCAGCACTAATAGCCTGACGATAGATTGGGTCAGCTACATCGCCCGCTGCAAACACACCTGGCACATTGGTTGCAGATGTAGGATGCTGCACTTTAATGTAGCCTTGTTCATCCACTTCCACATCAGGACGGAACACCTCGCTGTTGGGGTGATGACCAATGGCCAAAAAGAAACCATCAATTGGCAAATCATAACGTCGCTCATTTGCAGTTCCCTTGTTTTCAACCAAATGTGCACCCTCCACACCATTCTCACCAAATAGTCCTTCGGTTTGAGTATTCCAAAGTATTTCTATGTTCTCAGCCTCTTTGACTTTCTGCTGCATAGCATCACTTGCACGCAACACGTCACGACGCACAATCAGATAGACTTTCTTCGCCAAACGAGACAAATACTGCGCTTCTTCGCAGGCCGTGTCGCCGCCACCAACGACAGCCACCACCTTCTTGCGATAGAAAAAGCCGTCACAAGTGGCACAGGCAGAAACGCCCATCCCTGCATACTTCTGTTCATCTGCCAACCCCAAATATTTAGCAGAAGCTCCCGTAGAAATAATCAGCGTATGGGCTTCCAAAACCGTACCATCATCTGTAATCACTTGATGAGGTGCTGAACCATCCTTAGAAAAATTCACCTTGGTTATAATGCCCTCACGAATTTCCGTCCCAAGTCGTTCTGCCTGAGTTCTGAGATCATCCATCAGTTCCTGGCCTGTCGTACCATCAGGATAACCCGGAAAATTCTCAATTTCCGTTGTCTGAGTCAGCTGTCCTCCTGGCTGCAATCCTTCATAAAGTACAGGACTCAAGGAACTTCTCGAAGCATATATTGCTGCGGTATAACCTGCAGGACCGCTTCCTATAATGAGTGTTTTTAATGCCATAATATCTATTTTATCATTGGTAGAATGCCCTATTACAGACATTTCTGCCCATTATTTTATTTGAATAGTTCTGCTAATTTCGTTCTTAAAGCTTCACCGCGAACCTCTTGATTAAGAGCAACCACACGAGCCTCGTTGTCAACAAGATAGACCGTCGGAAAAAACTGTATCTTATAAAGGTTACAGATAAACTTTGTTGCATCAATGTCATTTAACCATGGAAGTTGCTCCTCGTCCAATGCCTTCAGCCAATCAGTCTCTTTATCATCTCCAGAAATACCTATAATCTGGAAACCCTTATCTTTATACAGTTCGTATTGAGCCTTGAAATTAGGAATTTCTCTGCGACAAGGGCCACACCATGATGCCCAAATGTCTATAAGCACATACTTGTTTTGCTTGCACACCTCATAAAGGCTTGTCTTCTTCCCTGTTGCCTTATCTGTAAACTCAAAATCGGGCAGAGGATCGCCTTGAGCGATGGGAGTCACCTGTTTCTTTACAATCTGCCCATAAAACGAGTTTTTCACTTCTTCAGAAAACTGGTCATAGTCAGGCTTATTCTCCGCGCTCAATCCATTGTAGCTTGTCAGCAAGAAATATGGTCCCATCCAGTTATCCTTGTTTTTCAAGATCGTACTCTTGATTGCCGCATCTGTTGAATTTATTGAGGCAATGAGTTCTTTCTCATCCCGTGCTAGTTTCTGGTATTCAGTGGTTGCCATAAGAGCCTGATAAGCTTCTGGATTCTGGCGTCGGTCTATTTTTGCCAGTTTTTCCAAAATCTCCTTATTTTCTGTCCTATACTTAACGTATGCCGCATCCACAGCCTCTCTATCAGGACGTTCCTTATAAAACTTAATGCAAGTATCCGATCCTTTCATCGCAAAATTCCCAAACACCTTGCCTTGCACACCACTGGGAAGCATCTTATCCTCCGCCGTAGCCCAGAATTCAGCTTTATCGTCCTTGTCGAGTGCCAACTCTATCACATCTGCCGTAACCTTTTCGCCCAACACGATATAGCCACGAGGACCATCACTGTCGAATGCGAAAACAGCCTTGCCATCTTTGAGGGGAACCGTTTGAATCGGCACAGCCTGAGAATAAGTCCCTGCAAGAATCAATGACATCTGTGTGCCATCTTCCAATCCCGTAATATGAAGTTCCAATGTTGTATTTTGAGCCTTCATGCACAACGCATAAAAACTCAAGCAAACACAAAGAAATAAATTTTTCATTAAATTTTTCATTAAATTCACGGACAAAGTTATCTCTTTTTTCACATTTTGCCAAAGATTCTACATAAAAAGAATAAGTTCAAAGTCTTTTTGATTTGAATACCGAAAAATCCATACATTTTTCTCATCCCAAGTACTTCGATTTCTGTTATAGTGCATGATGCATCTTGAATCCATATATTATGCACATGGTGAATAGTATAGCATAACAAAAAATTTGTTTTATCCATAGTTTTCGTTAACTTTGTAGCCACAAAACCTAAAAATCGAATATACATGGCAAAACAAGGACACCCCAAAGGGCTTTACCTGCTGTTTGTCACAGAAATGGCAGAAAGATTCTCCTATTACGGCATGAGAGCCGTGTTCACACTCTACATGATAGCTGCACTCTTCACGATGGATGCAGCTAGCGAGATATATGGCTACTACACAGGACTGGTGTACCTCACGCCGTTGTTTGGCGGATATATCGCCGACCGCTACTGGGGCAACCGACGAAGCATCGTGGTTGGCGGCTTGCTGATGGCGCTCGGACAATTTCTCATGTTCCTCAGCGCATGCTTTGTACAACCTGCAATCCACGAGCCTGAAGGAATGATAGATCCTTCTATCGACAACCAGCTGACTATTATTTTGATGATGGGCGGACTCTTTTTCCTAATTTTAGGCAATGGTTTCTTCAAGCCCAACATTTCCACCATGGTCGGAAACCTTTACAAGCCCGACGACAAGCGAAAGGACACGGCTTTCACCATCTTCTACATGGGCATCAACATTGGAGCCACATTAGGTCCTCTGGTATGCGGCATCTTTGAAGGCGACTACTTGAACCCCACTCGTTTCAAATGGGCTTTCCTGTGTGCTTGTATCATGATGCTGCTATCCATTGTCATTTTCCACTTACTGCAAAACAAATATTTAGTCAATTTTAGAGGAGAAGCTATAGGACTTCCTCCTGCACTTTCGTCCAGCACAGAAGCAGGGAAAGTAGCAGCAAAGCCTCAAGAGCCTCTAACGCGAAAAGAAAAGCAACACATTGCGGTCATTTTCATCATCGCCTTATTCGTCATTTTCTTTTGGGCTGCCTACGAACAGGCAGGTGTGTCGCTCACCTATTTCGCCGATCAGCAGACCGACCGCCACATTTTCGGGTGGGAGATGCCAACCAGCTACTTTCAGTCCTTCCCTGCCATCTTTGTTGTGCTCCTTGCACCAGTCATGTCACTGATATGGGAAACTTTAGGACGCTTTGGAAAAGAACCTTCATCTACCATGAAACAGGCCATAGGACTGGCCTTCCTTTCATTAGGTTATTTATTCATCGCATACGGGGTGAAAGATGTCGAACCAGGCATGAAAGTCAGCATAATATGGCTCACAGGGCTGTACTTCATCCACACACTTGGAGAATTGAGTCTGTCCCCCATCGGTCTGTCACTGGTAAGCAAGCTATCCCCCAAACATCTGGCAAGCTTAATGATGGGCATTTGGTTTATGTCAACTGCCATCAGCAACATGCTGGCAGGCCGACTCGCCACACTCTACCCCGACGGAACAACAAAGACGCTTTTAGGATTCGAAATCAGTTCTTTGTACGATTTCTTCATGGTGTTTGTCATCATGTCGGGCGTTGCAGCTATATGCCTTGCTGCCATCACACCTATTCTCAAACAAATGTCAAAAGATTAAAAAAACGACATATCACCACACATATTTATCAATTAATTTATTACCTTTGCACCCACAGCCACATCGTGGGCTTAACTTACACTTAAACGATTATTTATTCAGAGTTATATTATGGGAAAAACTATCGCCATGCGTGCTCCGCACAGCAAAATGAATTATGCCTTACAATATCCTGAAAATGAAGGAGGAATGAACGATCGCATCAAGCGTCTGCGTCAACAAAGCGTTGAGACAGAACCAACACTGACAATAGAACGCGCACTTATCGAAACCGCCTTCTATAAGGAAAACTACGGAAAGATGCCTAACTGCATTCTCCGTGCCAAGAATTTCTATGAAATTTGCAAGAAAAAGACCATCTATATCGGTGAGGACGAACTGATTGTCGGCGAACGAGGTCCCAAGCCCAAAGCCGTACCGACCTTCCCTGAACTCACCTGCCACACAGTAGAGGATTTGCACACACTCAACACGCGTGAACTCCAGCCCTACCGCATCTCACAAGAAGACATCGACACCTACGAGCGCGAAGTCATTCCTTACTGGGAAGGGCGCACTCAGCGCGAACGTATCTTCAGCCATGTCAGCAAAGATTGGGAAGAGGCATACCATGCAGGTGTTTTCACCGAGTTCATGGAACAGCGAGCCGGAGGTCACACATCTATGGACGGCAAGATGTACCAGCGAGGCTTGTTAGACTGCAAGGCGCTCATTGCCAAGACCATCGCCGAACTTGACTTCATCAATGACCCTGAAGCAACAGACAAGCAGCAGGAACTTCAGGCTATGGACATCAGCTGCGATGCCGCCATTATTTTTGCAGAACGACATGCCGACTTAGCAGAGAAAATGGCAGCAGAAACTACAGACCCACAACGCAAGGCAGAACTTCTGAAAATAGCCGACGTATGTCGCTGGGTTCCTGCTCATGCACCACGCGATATGCAGGAAGCCATACAGATGTATTGGTTCGTACATCTCGGCACTGTAACCGAACTGAACGGATGGGACTGCATGAATCCTGGACACATAGACCAGCACTTGTACCCATTCTACCAGAAAGGCCTTGAAGAAGGCACCATGACTCGCGAAAAGGCAAAAGAACTCATATCCTGCTTCTGGATTAAGTTCAACAACCAGCCAGCGCCTCCAAAAGTCGGCATCACCGCATTGGAATCAGGAACATACAACGATTTTACCAATATCAACATCGGCGGAATTGACAAGTACGGAAACGATGCCGTAAACGAACTCTCATACGTCATTCTTGAAGTACAGGAAGAACTGCATGAACTGCAGCCTGGACTCTCCATCCATGTATCCAAAGTAACTCCAGATGACTTCGTAATGGCAGGAGCAAGAGTCATCCGACAAGGCCACGGATACCCTTCTTGTTTCAATCCCGACACCTACACCAAAGAGCTTGTACGTCAAGGAAAGACACAAGAAGACGCCAACGAAGGCGGCTGTTCTGGCTGTATTGAGGTTGGTGCATTTGGCAAAGAAGCATACATTCTCACAGGCTATCTTAATACGCCAAAAATCTTCGAAATCACGCTCAACAATGGTATTGACCCCGTAACTGGCAAGAAACTTGGTCTCGAAACAGGCGATCCACGCAACTTCAAAACCTATGAGGAACTGTACGAGGCATACCACAAGCAAATGGTGCATTTCGTCAACATGAAGCTGGCTGTCAACAATTACATCGAACGCATGTTCTCGCTCTATGCGCCAGCCACTTTCCTTTCGCTTTTCATCGACGACTGCATCAAGCGAGGACAAGACTACTACAGCGGCGGTGCACGCTACAACACCACCTACATCCAATGTACGGGTCTTGGCACCATTACCGACTGCCTCTCCACGCTCAAGAAGCATGTCTTCGAGGATAAGAAGTTCACCATGGACGAAATACTCGACGCCGTCAGCCAAAACTTCGAAGGCAACGAGAAAATGCGCCAGTTCATCATCAATCGCACACCTTTCTTCGGTAATGACGATGACTACGCAGACAGCATTGCCGTGAAGGTTTACGACGACCTCGTCAATGCCATCGAGGGACACCCAAACACCCGTGGCGGCAAGACACAGCTCAACATGCTTTCAACCACCTGCCACAACTACTTCGGTTCCGTCTGTGGCGCCTCCGTCAATGGCCGTCTGGCCAAGTTCGCCATCAGCGACGGCACTTCGCCTGCACATGGAGCAGACACCAACGGACCTACTTCTGTCATCAAGTCGCTTGGCAAGCTCGACCAGACAAAATCAGGCGGAACGCTGCTCAACGTACGCTTCGTGCCCTCGCTCCTCAAGCGCGATGAAGACCTCAAGAAACTGGTCTCTCTCATCCGCGCTTACTTCAACATGGGCGGACACCACATCCAGTTCAACATCGTGGACACACAGACACTCCTCGACGCCCAGAAGCAACCCGAGAACTACAAGGATTTGCTCGTTCGCGTAGCTGGCTACTCCGACTACTTTAACGACATGACCGAACAACTGCAGAACGAGATTATAGCACGCACAGAGAACGAAGACTTCTAATTATACGACAAGCATCTTCGGCTACGAACATACCACACACACCTCAAGCATGGAGGCACAGGGCATTTTCACCTTGTGCCTCTTTTCTTTTCAAGGAGGGCTGGGCAAGTGGCTGCAAACGCACACCGTGCAGACAAGGTTTCAGACACCGTGTACACAATAACACGAACACCCTGTGCCTATTATTTCCGACACGGGCAGCATGTCTGAGTATCAACGATTTGGTATTTTGGAGGGGAAAGAGCACAAAAAGCATACCCGATGGGTGCACCATGCCGTACTCGAGGGGTACGATGCGTTATCAAAAACGTTTGTTCAATATAAAGAGTCGCTTAGCGAGGTACTACAAAAACATATCTTTGTTATATCGAACTCAAAACAATGCAAGCCGCAATATCCTCTTCTGTTATTTGAACATGATTTGTGGCACACAAGGCTTCTCAAAATTCGCAATAATGAAATATTCTCAGGTTTCAGCTTGCAAGAAAAAGCATAACGCTTCCATTTTCCGACAAGGTGTTTGGCATGGCAAAGTCACACAATAATTTCCTCCTTACAAATGGTTTCTGCTATTTTTTGACCACAAAACAGAAAAAACTTCGTATTTTTGCAAAAAAAAACATTCTGAATCATGACAAAAGACATATTCTTAGCAGGCGGATGCTTTTGGGGCACCGAGCATTATTTCAAGCAGATAGAGGGTGTAATAAACACAGAAGTGGGATTCGCTAATGGGCAGACTGCAGTTCCCACGTATGAAGAAGTTTATACCGACACGACTGGGCATGCGGAGACGGTACGCGTCGAGTATGATGATACCATCGTAGATTTGGAGTTTCTGCTGCAGATGTTCTTCAAGGCCATCGACCCGACCAGCCTCAACAAGCAGGGGCACGATGAGGGCACACGCTACAGGACTGGCGTGTACTACACTTCGGAAGAAGACCTTCCCGTCATCAAGAAAGTATTTGCCGAGCAGCAGAAAGAACTGAATCAGCCTATCGCTGTAGAAGTTGAGCCATTGGACTGTTTCTACCCAGCAGAAGAATACCATCAGGACTACCTTGACAGGAACCCCGACGGCTACTGCCACTTGCCTTTAGAACTATTCGCTTTCGCACGGAATGCCAAAAAGGGGAAACGTTAAAAGCCTTCTACGGCTCTTCCTATTTATTTTACGAGCATCTTTCGCCCATTCCGAATCATGATGTCATGATGATCGTCGCCAACACGCAGGCCTACCAAATTGTAGGCAGGTGTCGGCTTC
>JAEIGA010014137.1_pt1 | contig 12141 bp, 8 predicted proteins | sample 9270691 | NCBI WGS metagenome assembly JAEIGA01 (sample SAMN17057246, study PRJNA624740) | gut metagenome | biome: biome; isolation source: fecal sample | host: Bos grunniens | place: China: Xizang | collected 2019
TTAATAATAGTTGTGTACTGGTCGCTTGTCATTAAGCCGCCTTGTTTATTTTTATAAGGTCCTGTGAGCTTTTCTGCACGACCTACGACGGTGCGATATGTACTGTTTTCGCCTTCGCAGCATGAACCTACACTGCAAAAGAGGTAGTAGTATTTGCCACGCTTGTATATCATTGCTCCTTCGAAGGCTCCGCCTGCGAGTTTGGTTACGCCTTTGTGTCGTGTCCATGAGCCGTTGCTTTGTGGGTTGTTGAGTGGTGTGAAGTTCTTGATGGCAAGGGCGTCATCGGTTAGTTCTGCCATGCAGATGTCGTTGAAGCTACCCCATATGATGTACTTCTTGTCGAATTCTTCGACGTAACATGCATCGATACTGTTCTTGACGCCTATTTCTGTACTGCGGAAGAGTTTGCCTTTATCGGTAAACTTTGATGGTGTATCGCCTACTGCCACACCGATACCGGTGCGTGATCCGTTGCCCCAGAGTGCGGAAGCGTAGTAGCAGACATATTTGCCGTCGATGTAGTTGACGTCGGCTGCCCAGAGGCTGTAGTAGTCTTTGGTGCCGTCGGCATGGGTGCTGTCGTTCCATGTGGGGCGACTGATTACGTTGCTTACGTTCGACCAGCTGATGAGGTCTGTACTTCTCTTACCCTTACATCCGGTGGCATAGGCGTAGAATGTGCCGTCTGGTGCTCGTTGTACGGTTGGGTCTGGGAAGTCGGAGCCATAGACGGGGTTGGAGTACTTTTTCTGTGCGTTACCCTGGAATACGGCAAAGGCAAAGAGTATTGCGGCTGCCAATAGATTTCTTTTCTTCATACCTTATTATATGTCTAATTGTATTCTTTTGCATGCAAAGATAGGAATTAGCATGGTAACGGCAAAATTTCTTAATGATAAATTCTTCTTTCTTATTTCTTTTTCATACCTTTGCAGTCAGAAAAATCACACCGAGATTCAGGATGAAACTTATTCTGCTTACTTGTCCGGAGTTTTTCGTCGAAGAGGATAAGATTTTGACTACGCTCTTCGAGGAAGGATTGGATATTCTCCATTTGCGAAAGCCTGATTCTGAACCTGTCTATTGCGAGCGATTGTTGAGCCTTATGCCAGAGCAGTACCGCAGCAGGATTGTTGTTCACGACCATTTTTATCTACGTGATGAGTTTGATTTGATGGGCATTCATCTCAGCAAGCGCCATCCGCAGGCTCCGGCTTCGTACAAGGGGCCTATCACTCGCACTTGTTATGACTTGCAGAGCCTTAAGGAGCATAAATCGCAATGCGAGTACATTTTGCTTCGCAACATCTTCGACAGCATCTCGGAAAGTGAGAACAAAGCCTCTTTTACCTCCGACGAACTGTTGGCTGCCGCACGGCAAGGCATCATAGACCGCCATGTGGTGGCCGAGGGTGGTGTGTCGCTTGAGAACATTGAGCAAGTGCGCGAATATGGGTTCGGCGGTGTGGCCATCAGGGGTGACTTGTGGAATCACTTCGATGTCCACTCGCAACAAGACTACAAGGATCTTATTGCTCACTTCCGCAGGCTGCGCAAGGCGGCTTCTGCCTAATTCGGAAATCATTTGATACAATCAGATATAATAAGATATAAACCATGGAAGAAAAGAAGACATTTAAGGTATTTTCCGGAACCAAGTCACGTTATCTGGCAGAGAAGATCTGCCAAAACCTGGGCTGCGAACTGGGCAACCTTTCTATCACCCAGTTCAGCGACGGTGAGTTTGAGGTTTGTTTTGAGGAATCCATTCGCGGTGTGGATGTATTTCTGGTGCAGAGTACATTCCCCAGTGCCGACAATCTGATGGAGTTGCTTTTGATGATTGATGCTGCCAAGCGCGCTTCGGCACGCACCATCAATGCCGTTGTTCCCTACTTCGGCTGGGCTCGTCAGGACAGAAAGAGCAAACCCCGTGTCAGCATTGCTGCAAAGTTGGTGGCCGACATGCTCAGCGTGGCCGGCATCACACGCCTCATTACGATGGATCTCCATGCCGACCAGGAGCAGGGCTTCTTCAATGTTCCCGTAGACCATCTGTATGCTTCGAGCGTTCTGCTGCCCTACATCCAGAGCCTCAACCTGAAGAACCTGGTGATTGCCACTCCCGACGTGGGCGGTTCCAAGCGTGCCAGCACCTACAGCAAATACCTGAACTGTCCGCTTGTGCTTTGCAACAAGACGAGAAAGAAGGCCAACGAGGTGGCTACGATGGACATCATTGGCGATGTTGCCGATGCCGATGTCATTCTCATCGACGACATGGTGGACACCGCAGGCACCATTACGAAGGCTGCCGACCTGATGAAGGCGAACGGTGCCCGCAGCGTTCGTGCCATTGCCAGCCACGGCATCATGAGCGGTCCTGCCAATGAACGCGTAGAAGCCTCTGCCATCGAGGAGATGGTCTTCACGGACAGCATCCCCTACTCCGGCGGATGCAGCAAGGTGAAGCAGTTGTCTATCGCTTCGCTTCTGGCACAAACCATCCAGTGTGTAGAGTGCAACGAGAGCATCTCCGACCAGTATCTCTGCTAAGCCCCTTTTTATGCCAAAAATAATGGTTAACCTTTCGGACAATAATGGTTAACCTTTCAGACAGGAATGGTTAACCTATTCGGGCAGAAAGGTTAACCATTCTTTCATTACATGCCATAGCCTATGAAAAGACTCCTTCTCGCCCTGTTGCTGACAGGCTTTGCCTCTGCAGGCAGATGCCAGGACTCGCTGGCCCTTCTGCTGCAGCAACTCGTCGTGGAAGACAGCCTCGTGCGCAACGAGATGCGCTTCAGCCGCGACGGCATCTTCATGCCCATACGAGGCATCATACAGACCTTCACCCACCGCAACTTCAACAGAATGCCCGCCCCCTACCGCGAGAACAACCATCGCTGGGAGGACTACGGGCTCGCCCTCTCGCCATTGGCGGCAACATGGGCCATGAAAGCCTTCGGCGTCAAGTCGCGAAGCACCACACAACGCATGCTGGTTGCCAATGCGATGGCAACAGGTCTGACCATCGGACTCACGCAAACGCTGAAATGGAGCGTAAATGCCGAGCGGCCCGACGGCTCGAACAACAACAGTTTCCCCTCCATGCACGCCTCGCTCGCATACATGGGCGCCACCATTCTCAGCCGCGAATACGGCCACATCAGCCCCTGGATAACCGTAGGAGGCTACGCTGCAGCCACAGGAACACAGATGCTACGCATCGGACACAACGCCCACTGGATGAACGACATCTTCATGGGAGCCGGCATCGGCGTCGTCAGCACACACCTGGCATACTTCCTCACCGACCGCATCATAGGCAGAAAAGGCATCAACCCCTTCCTCAATGCCGACGGGAACTGGGAAACATGGGTGAAACCACGACTGGAAGAAGCCTCCGGCATACGCCTCATCTCCGGAACAGAAACAAGCGGACGAAGCCTCAGCGCAGCAGACTTCGCAAAAGCCGAAGAGGGATTCGACATGACAGGCGCCACCATCCGAAGCAGCGCCTCCATAACAACCGGCGTGGAAGCCGAATGGTTCATCACCGACCAATGCTACCTCTCGGCCATCGCACGCTACACCATGTCGCAGGCAAAACTGGAAGTCCCAGACTACGCCATCACCGCCTGGGGCGAACACATACACCTATACCACGGAAACATCGCAGCCGGATGGACATACCCCATCATGAAAGACATACACGTCGGCATACGGACACTATGGGGAGTACGCTACAACGAAGGCGTCACCTTCCACCGCGTCAGCGAAAAACGACAAGTAGGCGAACCACTCCTCCACATCAAACCACAACTAAGACCCGTAGGCGGAACCGGCATCGTCATCGACATGCTGCAAAGCCACAACCAGACCGTAGGCTTCAACATCGACTATCTCCACACCTTCAACACCCATTTCCTGGCAAACAGATGGGTAATAAGCTCAACCTGGAAAGCCCAATTCTGAAACAACACCATTGACTTTTTAGTCTAGGCACAAAAGGAAATACAAGCCCCCCTTCGGCATTTACCTCACACATTTCTTGCAAAGTATACAAATTATTGCTATCTTTGTTGCAAAAGCATTTTATATTCTACAATATCATGAACATCTTCTCACGCATAGCGAATTGGTACTTCAGCCGTAACGCGCTGCCCTACTGGTGCATCCTGCTCATAGACTACCTCATCATCATCTTCTGCGGCTACTTTGCATACTACCTCTTCAAAGGCGGATACGAAGTCACAATCCACTTCTGGCCTATCTTCAGAGACCTCTGCATACTGCTCATCCCCTACACCATCGCCTTCCGCATCTTCCATACCTACAGCGGAATCTTCCGATACAGCAGTTTTGTAGACCTCGGACGACTGTTCCTCGCAATGATTCTCGGCTCCGTAATCGCATACACCGGCTATCAACTCTTCCCCAACAAGAACAACATCTTCCTGGAACACCACCCCCGACTGATACTACTGCTGCTCTTTGCCACATTCATAATGTCTGCCGTGCGCATCATTGTCAAAACAATGTACGACACCCTACGTACAGACAACGACAACAAACGTATCTTCATCTACGGCGCACAAGACGGTGGCATCAGCCTCGCAAAAAGCATACGCAACGAAACACCCAACCGCTACACCATCAAAGGCTTCATAAGCTCAGACAACAAAATGAAGGGGAAATGGCTCATGGGATTGCCCGTATACAGCGAAGAAGAAGACATCCCGGAACTCATGCGCAAACAAAACGCAAACACACTCATGGTCAGCCCACTGCAGACCACACACTTCCGCGAGCAAGAAGCACTCATCAATGCACTCATCGACGCAAACATCAAAATCATGATGATGCCCTACACGGAAGAAGAATGGGATGGGAAAAGCGACCTGAGATACAACCAACTGCACGAAATAGACATCGAAGACCTCCTGCCTCGTGACAAAATCGAAGTAAACATGCAAGCCATCGGAGAACACCTCAATGGCAACCGAATCCTCATCACAGGCGCAGCAGGCAGCATCGGCAGCGAAATGGCGAGACAAGTGGCACGCTTCGCACCCAAAGAACTGATACTCATCGACCAGGCAGAAACACCCATGCACGACATTCGGCGCATGATGCAAGGCAACCATCCCAACATACCATGCCACACCATCGTAGCAAGCATCACAAACCAAACATTCATGGAAGACATCTTCCGCCGCCACAAACCCGACTACGTATTCCATGCAGCAGCATACAAACACGTCCCCATGATGGAAGACAATCCGGCAATGGCAGTGCAGAATAACATCTACGGCACACGCGTCATCGCAGACCTTGCCGTCAAATACGGCACAAAGAAGTTCGTAATGATATCCACCGACAAAGCAGTCAACCCAACAAACGTCATGGGATGCTCCAAACGCATTTGCGAGATATACTGCCAATCACTCAACAAAGCCATTTCCACCTCACCACACACCCTGCCCCAAGCAAACGGCAACCTGCCATGCACACAATTCGTCACCACACGGTTTGGCAACGTACTTGGCAGCAATGGCAGCGTAATACCCCTCTTCAAAGAACAAATTACCAAAGGAGGCCCTATCACTGTCACACATCCCGACATCATTCGCTATTTCATGCTCATACCAGAAGCATGTAAACTCGTGCTCGAAGCAGGAACAATGGGCAAAGGCGGAGAAATCTTCGTCTTCGACATGGGAAAACCCGTCCGCATTGCAGACCTCGCACAACGCATGATCAACCTTAGCGGAGCAAAGAACTGCAAAATACAATACACCGGCCTGCGCGACGGAGAGAAACTCTACGAGGAAGTCCTGAACGACGCCGAGCAGACACTGCCCACAACACATCCCAAGATTATGATTGCCAAAGTGCGAGAATACGATTACGAATTAGCCTGCCAAAACGAAGAACGTCTCCTTAAAGCAAGCCATACATACGACGACCTCGGAATCGTGAAGATAATGAAAGAAATCGTACCAGAGTACAAAAGTCAGCACTCAAAGTATGAAGCTCTCGACTGAAGGCATCAGAAAAATCTTCTTCTTAATCATCCGGCTTTCCAACAAGCATCAGCACGCCCCAAATAAGAACATATATTGCCACATCCAGCACTACAACCAACGGCATAGAAAAATGGCATTGCCATAAAGCATAGTTGATACCGCAAATCATAAAGAACAGTGCCAGGATGCAGGCTAATGTCATGTGCATTGACAAACCAGCATTCATCAGGATGTGATGAATATGAGTCTTGTCCGGTTCGAAAATACCATGCCCCGTAAGCTTGCGTTGCAAAGCCACACGGACAACATCAAGCACAGGAATAAGCAACAAAGTTATTGAAATCATCATCTGTTCCTCACCACAATCAACTGGTGCAATAGGGCGCATCAAACTCTTGATGCTCATATAAGCACAAACATAGCCCAGGAAAAGGCTGCCAGCATCGCCCATAAAAATCTTCATCCCGCCAACCTTTCCAAACACATTGAAAAACCAGAACACTATCAACGAACCGACTATGGCCGCATCAAGCGAAGCAATTGCACAATTCGCACTCAATAATACCGCATAGGCCGTCAAGATTAAAATACAAAGTCCTGAAGACAAACCGTCTATGCCGTCTATCAAATTGATGGCATTTACAATCACAAGTATCAGAACAACAGTTAAAATATAACCTGCCCATATGGGAATTTGATGTATACCGAAAAGCCCATTCAAGTCAGAAATCATCAAATTACACAAGGGCAAAAAGAGAGCTGCAAATATCTGAATTACGAATTTATGAGAAGCCTTCATTCCATAACGGTCATCAATGACTCCTATAAAGTAAATCATCAGTCCGCCAAACGTCATTGCTACAGTTGAAACGCCAAATACAAATTCTTCCTCTCCCATCAAAACCTGTGTCCATGAAGCCACAAAAAGTCCTATGACTGCCGAAGGCATAAAGATCAGTCCACCAAGCCTTGGTATTGGTTTACTATGTACCTTTCTACTATCAGGAAGGTCGAAGAAATTAAAATAGCGACACGCCTTGATAATAAGAGGCAGTCCTATAGCAGTTAGTATCGCTGCCGAAAGGAATGAAGTCAAAAGGGGAAATAACATACTACTCATTATCTTCGCACACTTTTCGTTATTCTTAATACTTCCTAAAGACCAAAGTTTCTTGGGTATTTGTCTTCAGTTTCATCGTGCCTCCCGTCAGAACATCAATATGGAAGATACCATCTTCTGGTACACCCACAATAGAAAGAATAGACATCGGTTGCTCCTTATCGTGTCCATCGCCACTATATATAGCAGGTTTATAGATACGTATCTGCTCTGAGCCAACCTCCAACATAGAACTGATATAATAATTCTCTTCGCCTAACTTACGGAAACTTGCCATTTGTAACTGGAAACTATAGAATATCATATCATCTTTAGTTGCCCTAAGGTTATTTTCCTTATCTCTCCATTCCGTCAACTGCCACATCCCATCTAGGTCGCCGTTGCAATCCCACTTGTTACAACTTGTAATGGACAGTGTTGCAACAAAGAAAATCAATATATAAAAAAGTCTTTTCACGATGCGTATATTTCTAAAATCCTGTTTATTATTGACGTTTCTAATAGATTAGTTGTATTTACGAATCCAACCATCGAACGACACTGTTAACATCGCAGCATTGGCATTTCCGAGCAGGCTTCCATGGTTAAGGCCATATGCTGCACTAAATCCCAAACCTCTAAGTTTCTTTGGTTTATATGTAGCCTCTACAAGAAGGAAATGTCCTTTAAGGGGATCCTTTACCGGCCTGTCATAAGAACCTAGGTTCTTCTCGTAAGTATATAATGTTCGCCACGAAAGATAAGGAGTTGGGTTACCTTTTATTCCTATGTGATGAGCGTTAATACGATTGTGAAAATTGTTCAACGAACCAGGCATACCTAAATAAGAATTATACATCGGCGATGGGATAAGAGGATTGCCCATGACGAAGCCTCCATGTTGCCAAGAGCCATAAACGTGATTGTTATAGTAGGAATCACTGGCACTTATCTGCAAAGGATTCTCGACTGTTGCGTCATGATAGATAGGACCGCTCTGATTCATTGTTCCTATGTGTTCGTAGACAAGGGTACTTACATATCGATTTTCTGGAAGATTTACTTCAATGCCTAAGAGCATATCCTTCCAAAAGCCATATTGCATTGCCAATTGACTATGGTCCTCAAATAGATGGTCCATATAGGCTCCTACGTTCCATCCCTTTCCCTTCCAGTCCAAACGAGCATGCCAAGAACCGACATGATTGCCTGCTGCATTTGTAAAAGAATCGTCGTTTACATCGCCTCCACTTGGGAAGAATGCGTTGAAGATATTTCCTCCGAGTTTTACCTCACCTTCAAATTGTTCGCCCCGATAGCCGATTTGATTGTATCCCTTTCCGCCGAATTGGCAAGCCATCTCAAGACCGAAGGTCAAGGATAGGGGGAACCTCTTTTCGTTTCCTATCCTCATGAGCAATGCTTTTGAATGATATAGGCTATTCTGCGTATAGAAATTCTTTGTGCCGGCATTCCAGTTTCTTTGCCATCTATTGTCTGTATAAATGCCATAGGCAATATGAGCTTTGACTGCGAACCATTCTTTCGTGCCGGGAATTGCCCAGAATTCTGGCAACTCTAACCTTAGTTGTGGCAATGGACGTGCATTGATGCCAAGTGTCATGCCGCCGGTTGAAAGTTCTTCGTTCTTGAGTTCTGATGCCCTTTGCTTTTGTCCGATTGAGAGTCGGAGCATCTGCCATTGCACATCGAGATAGAGTTGTTGAATACAGAACTCACTCTCGTTGCCGTAACCTGCAGCCATATCTGCTCCATAGCCTATGCGCCAGGCACGGAGGGAGTCTACTTCGGCTGCTCTTGAGATATAGGCACGTGCTTGAACGGTATGCTTTTCTACTGGGCCAAGACCATACTTATTATTAGTAAACCAGAATGGTGCATTGTCTCCACCGCCGCTTGTCCCTCGCAGGCTGAAGCCATATTGTATGTCTTCGCCGAGACGGTCTGCTTGAGACCAGATATTAAGTGGAACAAGTAGTACGCCGAGAATTATAGTTATGAATTGTTTAATCCTCATTCTTCGTTTGCTGTTTTAGTTCTTTTAGGAGTGTCTTGTTGAAGCGTCTTCTGCTGCTGTCGTATATCCACCCCCATTTGTTAAAGTATTTCACGACGCTGGCCATGTGTGCCAACGAGAGTTTCCATTTATGATATGACAGACGGCTGAACCTGTGGTATATGCTTACTGAAGGATAGAAGAGTGTCTTGTGCTTTGCATGAAGACGACGTGTGAGATCTACGTCTTCCATGTACATAAAGAAACGCTCATCGAAGATTCCTTCACTCTTCAGCGCACTAACTCTCAAGAACATGAAGCATCCGGAGAGGAACGGAACGTTCATTTCTCTGTCATAGCCGGAATGTCGTAATTCAAACTTATTGTTTCTCCTAGTGATAAGTTTTGCCGGCATAAAGAAGCGACAGAAGAGGTCAATGGGGGTTGGCAAAAGTTTGGCCAGACATTGTACGGAACCATTCAGGAAGAGGACCTTGGGCATTGCAAGTGCCACGTCTTCTTGTTCTTCCATCAGTCGCCATAAGGCCGGTATAACTTCGGCACCGAACCACACATCGGGGTTCACAACAAGATGATACTGGCTTCCTTCATCTATTGCCTTGCGCAATGCCACATTGTGTCCGCTGCCATACCCTTTATTGGCCTGTTTGATGTATTCTAACCTAAAGCCTCTTCCTTCGTGCTTCAGGAACTCTTCGTCCTTACGTTTGTACTCTTGCAGTTCGCCTTCCAAACGGATGAATGTGTCGCTATGATCTACGACCCACACCTTCTGCACCGGCGAAATAAGCAAACTGCGAAGAATACCCTCCAGGTCTAAAAGGTTATTATTGTATGTAACTATCGAAGCCGTTATCATTCTACTTCTTTTGAACTGCCAGACTCAAAAGCCTTTCCGGCTCATAGATTCTTGCGTATTGTATAAATGTCAAATATCGTACAAAGGTACGATAATATAACGAATTAGACAAATGATTTATTGCATTGGGACCACAAAATGTTAATCAATGCAAAAATGGGTGCTAAGCGTCCTTACTATCGACCATCGACATGAAACAGAATGGCAGGCAGGTGCTGATATAAGTAATGTCAAAAGTAGATGAGAAAAGGTTCCAGTTCTCCGTAGAATACATATTATGCACGAACGTTACCGCCACGAAAGCTGCAAGGGCAAAGGCTGAGTTTCGATAATAGCGGCGGGGATTCATTTTATGATTGAACGCCAAACATATCACAAGCGGAAGGAAAACGACGAAATCGGAAATGTTCCCTTGTCTCGTCTGTAATGTCCAAGGGTTCATTTCGAAGTGATAGAATGATTGCCAGTCCCAGAGCGCAAAAGGAGCAAAGGTCAACAAGAAGACCAGCATCGTCAGGAGGACAACAGAAATCTGCCTGTGCCATTTCATCCTTACAAGATAGGGGAACAGCAATATGGCAAGCGGAACAAGTACAATCATCCTGGTGCTTGCCAACAGACCTACCGCACAAGCCATCCACCAACACTTCGCATCTACCCATTCCCTACTCATACGATGCAGGACAAGGTTAATCATTGCAGCCAGCAACAACATGTTCGTCAGAAGATCACTCCTGACGGCAACCTCATACCACACAGCAACCGAAGAACACATCAACAGCCCCGCCATCGTCGCCTTCGCTTTGCCCTGCACCTTAAACATACTCCACAAGAACAGAGCGAACGCAAAAAAGAACGACAGACCAACATTGCCCATAAGATAGAACGGAACATGCAGAATCTGCCAGACGGGGAACGGCGACGCATAACCGCCTAAATGTGTGTTGGCAGCATACGGATAGACTCCCGACAAAAGGTTCTGTATCGGGAAATGAAGAGCAGACCATCTGTCCACCTGGAGGCTATATGGGTCGATGCTGTATTGCAGAATCGGCATCATTGCAAAACATATCAGGCAAAGCACAAAAATCATCCTTCCACCCAACGCCTTCCACTGCACATAACGGCAAAGAACATAGTAGAACACCACAGCAAGGAGCGTGGCACACAAAGCCAAGGTGTCGGAAATCCTGACCGAGTATTTAGCCACAAAAAGCACATTGACAATAATAAACAATGCCTGTGCTATGCCTATCTTTCTTGCCACAAAACGACTATACATCAACAACATACAAAAGCAAAAGGCCGAGCAGGCAAAAAAGACAAAAGTACTTTCCGCATCCTTCACCATAGCCGTAAACGGGATATGAGCAATGTAAATTTCCATACTATACTTCCCAAATGTCTGCATCACAGCACATCTGTCCGGACGAAGCAGCGTAAGCAACGGCATGAAAGCCAAGCCAATCGACAAGCGGAAAGGACAAAGAAAATAATTATAGGCAATACTCCCCTTCAAGTCATGGAAAGGAGAAATTGATTTTAGAACAAGGCATACAAAGCCAATAAAAAACAGAAACGCCAACCAACGCCACACCACTCTCTGTCTAAGCGAACAAAGCCACTCCTTCTTTCTCGATAATAACACGCCAGCAAGGAAACTAAACGACTGTTCCGCCTCTAAATGTCCGGCAGGAGAAGGCATGTTTAAACAAATCAAAGCACATATCAAAAAGAAGATCCAGCGAGACCTTTCGCCCATAAAACGAGTGCCAAGCCAATAAACAAAATACCACTTCAGTATAAAAAAAACATACCAAAAACGCGGACTAAAGAACAACAACTCGTCAAGACACTTCCGCATCGCCGACCCCTCAAAAAGCGGATCATCAGGAAGAATATATGGAAACAGATAATTATAGGCACAGACAAAAAAAACAACCGGAAGCACAACCCTCTCAACACGCTTGCGCCAAAAACCATCAAGCCCCCTCATCCGGAACGACTCCTCAAGCCCATAACCGCTCAAAATAATAAAGATCGTCACGAAAAAGGCACCCCACATATTCAACAGAGGAGAAATACCATAGCCCCAGACGACATGAAA
>JAEIGA010014138.1_pt1 | contig 12141 bp, 7 predicted proteins | sample 9270691 | NCBI WGS metagenome assembly JAEIGA01 (sample SAMN17057246, study PRJNA624740) | gut metagenome | biome: biome; isolation source: fecal sample | host: Bos grunniens | place: China: Xizang | collected 2019
AGAAAGACCAGCTCAGGCAGCTGCTAAGGATATCGTGATGACCACACCAGTAGAAGACTACACAGGTAGAACTCTTGCAGCTGACAGCCACACTCTTGTATGGCCAGTACCTAGCTATGAAATCAATATCGCACCACATCTGGAGCAGAATCCAGGATATGACGCTAAGTAAAAGTACTAAACTATTACTGAAATGAAAAGAAACATAATAATAATGGCAGTTGCAGCTATCACTCTTCTTGCAGCTTCATGCAGCAGAAAATGTGAGTACTCATTTGAGACATATGCAACTCTATATAAGACATCTTATATAATTAATGAGGACGCTGGAGAGGTTAAGGTGCCTGTAATCCTTATGAACTCCAATGGTTCTGAGGTACAGATTTCAGTCACCGCTAACGAAGGTAAGGCAGTTGAAGGTACTGACTTCGAAATCACATCTCCTGCAAGTGGAATTCTCACTTTCTCAGGTGAGACCGACACTCTTGATGTAGTGGTCAAGATTTCTGACTCATTCATCGGTGAGTTTACAGGAGCAAAAGACTTCTCGCTTCAGATTGCATGCATCACAGAAGGTGTTACAGTCGGCCAGACCAACAATGCAAGCATCAGCATCAATGACCTTGACCATCCACTTGCACCGTTTGTGGGAACCTGGACAGGTACAACTTTCGAAGAAGCTTATACAGGACAGAACATGACATTAAGCTTTGATATCACTACCAATGAGGATGATGTGACAAAACTTAATCTCACAACAGTGGACCCAATGATGGCAGCAGTGGTAGGATACACAAAACCATTTACTTTGGAATCTAGCGCAGTAATCAATACTGATGGCACAGGCCAGATCACAATCGGAAATGAACAGCCAACAGGTTTTGAATACTCGTATGGTCCATGGATATATATGGGAATGGATGGCCCTACATTTGAACAGGCAAATGGCTATACTGACATCATATTTGAGCTGAAAGCTGATGGAACAATGCTTGTACCGAATGCATTTGGTATCTTTGACGACCAGTACATTTGGGCATCATATGTCGGAGGCTTCACTCTAACAAAGGAATAAATATTCCACTTATATTCCATAAGGTGAGCGGTCAATGACCGCCCACCTTTTAAACGTTATAAAGATCTTTTATGAAGCATTATTTTACTGCGCTACTTGCTGCAGTGACATTAGTCTCATGTAACCAAGATGAGATCAACCCGTCAATTCCAGAAGCTGCTGACAAACAGGTCATTGAAAGTCCTGAGGCCTATGTTCCTGGAAAAGCTAATGTCTATCTTAGTGAAGAACTCACCGCAATGCTGGAGGAGTCCGCAGAAACTGGCACACTTGTGACCAAGTCTCAGGGCCTCAACAACGCATTGGAGGAACTGGGAATTGCCAAGATGACTCGACTATTTCCACACGCGGGAGAGTTTGAACCTCGAACAAGAGCAGAGGGATTGCATAGATGGTATGTGGTTGAATACTCTGAACAGACTCCTGTAACAAAGGCACAGGATTATATGGTAACAATACCTGGTTTTGAGATTGTTGAGCCTGTAATGCAAATCAAGACCGATGAGTTCAACGACCTCACCTCCAACTATAATCTATGGGGATTATATAACCAATCCTATAAGGGATTTGACATCAACGTCAGGAAAGTTTGGGAAGAGTACACGGTGGGTAACCCTAATGTAATAGTAGCGGTCGTTGATAATGGTATTGAACTTCGTCATGAAGATCTTGCAGACAATTGTCTATCCTCAGGACACTTTAATTTTGTTTCTAACAATTCATCTATTATCGGAGGTGACCATGGTACACACGTGGCAGGAACCATTGCAGCTGTTGGAAATAATGGGAAAGGTATTGTGGGTATTGCAGGAGGAGACAAAACCAATGGTAGGTCTGGTGTAAAACTCCTATCATGCCAGATATTCATGGACACGACTAACGGAACTGAAGGTGGAAGTTCATCAGCCGCAATCAAATGGGGTGCGGACCATGGAGCTGTTATTTCTCAAAATAGTTGGGGTTATAACTATGACAGCGATGGCGACGGCCAGATTGTCGGCGAAGAACTCACTAGAGCTCTTGCTGCAAAAACACAAAAATCTGATAGAGACGCTATCGATTATTTTATCAAGTATGCGGGTTGTGACAACAATGGAAACCAGCTACCTGGTTCTCCGATGAAGGGAGGAGTGGTGATCTTTGCTGCCGGCAATGACGCGATCACTAATTCTGCGCCAGCAGAATATGATCAGGTTATCGCCGTCGGTTCAGTAACCAAGGATGGAAACAGATCATCATTCTCAAACTATGGAGACTTTGTGGACATCTGCGCACCAGGTTCAGACATCGTAAGTACAATACCTAACAACGGATACGCGACAATGAACGGTACATCAATGGCTTGTCCACACGTATCTGGAGTTGCAGCACTTCTTGTATCTCATTTTGGCGGACAGGGATTTACCAATGAAATGCTCAAGGAGAAACTGCTCAGCAGTGCAAATAAAACAATTATTTCTCAGGCCTATCAGATTGGCGGTCTACTCGATGCATATGGAGCCTTCGCTTATGGAAACGACAAGGCGCCAGCAGCTGTTACTGACCTTGAAGTCAAGGGTCGAGGTAATAATCTTGACTTGACTTGGACTATCCCAAGTGATGAAGACGGAAAGCCAGCATACGGCTTCTTTGTAATCTATGACAAGGACCGAACAAAGGTTGAAAATGCCACTCCTGAAAATCTAAATGGCGCGCAATCTGCAGCATTTGCACCAGAGGAGTCTAAAGTTGGAGAAAAGGTAACATTCTCTATCAATAAGCTTGAATTCGAGACAGAATACACAGTCAAGATGACAGCTTATTCGTATGGACGCAATCACTCTGCAGCTACAGGTACATATACTGCTGCAACAACTGGCAACAATGCTCCAGAAATTGAAGTAGAAGGTGAGGATAATGGATTCAGGCTGACTGCTTCTGAGACCTTGAACATTACTATAGTCGTCACAGAACCAGATAGCCACGAATTTGAAGTTGAACACATAAAAGGTTCTGAAGCAGAAACACTTACGACAACTTTGGATGGAAACTGGAAACTATCCATCAAAGGTAACGCAGCAAATGCAGGAACCTATATTTCTAAAATTGTTGCAACCGACGAATATGGTCTGAAGACAACGAAAAACGTTGAGTATACGATTCTTGAGAATTCAGTTCCTGTTAAGCTTGCTGATCCAGAGAATGTGTTCATGAAGAGCAAGGGTCAGGAATACACCATTGATATGGGTGAATACATAAGCGACCCTGATGGAGAACAGCTCAAATTTGAAGCAGAACTCAGCAATTCGAAAATAGCACACGTCAATATAAAGGGTAATTCAATAATCATTACATCTCTGACCTATGGTAGTACAGACATCAAAATCATAGGTAAAGATGCACGTGGAGAGACGGCGGAAGTTATCTTCAAGTTATTAGTCAAGGATCCATCAGATCCGATTTCAGTTTACCCGAATCCTGTGATTGATTTCGTCAACGTAAGCACCCTCGATGAGGCTGACACAAAGATCACAATCACAAGCCAGACAGGCAAAAAGGTATATGACCAAATGGTGAAAGCCAGTGCTTTTGAACCGGCAAGAATCGACATGAGCAGTTATGCTCCTGGCGTATATTCCATGACAGTGGTTCTCGATGGAAAGACATATAAGGAACTCGTAACTAAAATCTAATGGCTATGAAGTATACAAAATCATATCTTGCAGCAGCTCTACTTATGCTGATCTCTATGACAGCTGGCGCTCAGGCGCTTCCATTTGTTGCTGCCGAATATAATGCGACTAGCCTTGGAAAGGCAGGTGCGGACCTTGTGGACACTGAGAACACAGCATTTGCAGCATTGTCAAACGCAGCAGTAATTGGTTTTGCAGAGTATAAAGCAGACGTTGAAGGAGGTCTTACAAGTTGGGGGCCAAGCAGCACAGTAGCAGCTGCTGGCGGTTCATTTGTATTAGGTAAGATTGGCGTTGCAGCAGGACTCCTTCAGGGAACACACTCTGCATATGATATTACAGACGAGGGTGGCTCTGTTATCGGAAGTTTCAAACCGACAGACACACAGATCTCTGCTGGAGTATCGTATAAGGTGCTCCCTATCCTTTCTGTCGGTGCGAATGTCGGATATGCAACAAGCGCTCTTTCGGACAAATATTCATATGGCGCAGTTAAGGCAGATGTCATGGCGATGGCAAAGATTGGTGGCCTTAAGGCTGCTTTCGGCGTGAAGAACCTCGGCACAGCTGTCACTTCAGCCAGCGGAGCCAAGTTTGCACTACCTACACACGTGGCACTCGGAGCCGGATATGGAATGACTTTCGCAAAGAAGCATAGTGTGAATGCTCTGCTCGATGCAGATTATTACCTTAATGGCGGACTGGCTTTAGCAGCTGGTATTGAATACGGCATGAATGACTTCGTGTTCGTAAGAGGCGGATATCGTTATGGCGGAAACTCCCCTATTCCATCCTTCTCATCGATCGGTGCGGGCGTGAAGTTTATGGGATGCAAGTTCAACATTGCATACCTCCTTGGCTCTGAGACAATGGCCAACACATTGTCTTTTGGCATAGGATACACACTTTAAAATATTTAACAACTAACAAATATTTATTATTATGAAACAGATTTTTAAGTTTATGATGATTGCAGCTGCTACAATGACAATGGCAGCTTGTGATCAGATTGTGCCGGATAACAACGGCACAAACCCAGACGATGAGAACAATCAGACCCCTACAGTGGAACTCAACCAGAACCTCGAGTTCACTCTTGAGGTAGAGTCTGTTGAGGCTGACAAGGCTAAGATTCAGATTGAGAATAATGGCTCAACTTCTGACACTTGGTTCGGTTTTGTAACATCAGAGGTTTCTAAGACAGATGCTGAACTTATTCAGGCACAGGTGACAGAGCTCACAGCAGGTGGAAAGGTGAGCGGTCTCCAGAAGTCTACATCAAAATCAGTTACAGTTAGAGATCTCGAGCCAGAATCTGACTATAAGTACATCGTATTCGGTCTTTCAGAGAATGGCGAGGTTTATGGTAAGAGCTCTTCAGTGACTTTCAAGACTCTTAAGGGTGAGCTTCAGTACACTGAAAATGCTGCATGGACCGTAGCATACGCTGGCGCAGGCACAATCAACGGTACTAACTACGATCACACTGTTTCAGTAAAGAGTACTGATGAGAACTATTATTTCGTAACAGTAACTACTGTAGAGGATTTCACTACAGCTGGTATCAAGACTGTTGCAGAGGCAAACCTCGCAGACCTTAAGGCGTTCCTTGATGGCTTCAACGCTGAGAACGGCACAAGCTATAAGGTTGTAGACATGCTCTTCAAAGGTGACGGTGTAGAGGCTTTCAATCTTGAGGCTGGCGACTGGTATGCAATTGCTATTGGAGTTGACCAGAACGGTGAGCTCACTGGTCTCTACGCTAAGTCTGAGGTTATCTCTATCCAGGAGGAGGAGCCAACAGAGGAGTACTTGGCTTGGATCGGCGACTGGACATTCACTGGATCAAATGGAGCTGCATATAATGTGACATTCGAGAAGAAGGTAAGCAACAGATCATACAACATGTATGGTTATGACGGAAACGACCTCGACTTCATCCCTGTAGAGGTTACATGGATGGCAGATTATGGTCTTTGGACAATCTATCCACAGAACTTTGGTGATTTTGAGTTCGATGATGGCAGCATAGGAACAATCTACTTCTTGGGTGGAATGCAGGCTGAGGAGGGCTTCAGCCTTTATACAGACGTACCTGCTTGTCTTGGTGGAACACTTGAGGATGGTTCTAAAGCAATCTACGGATATGCAATCGAAGAGGAAGGCATTGAGATGACATTGATGTGCCATTTCGTAGTTATGGGCGGCACTCCATACTTCTGGAATGATCCTACTGCTATCCCAACATTCCCAATCGTTGTTACTGAGGGAGCTGCAACTGCTTCAAAATCAATGTCCGCAGTCAAGACATCTAAGAGAATCAATAGATTCACAAATATGCCTAAGTTCCTGAAGGCATCTGATTTCGAAAAAGCTTATATGATTCGCTAATCATAGATAAAGCCCAATATCTACGCCGATCTGAAATAATCAGATCGGCGTATTTTTATATATATGGTAAGATAATCTTGCTTTTATTATATAGGTTTATTAAATTTGTTCGAACTAACCAACAAATAGACACTATATGAAAAAGCTGATTGCATCTCTTTCAGCCGTTATTTTGTTTTCTCTTATTTTCAACGGCTGTACTCCTGATGTCATAAATCCAGAAAATCCAGATCAGAACAATCAGACAGAGCAACCTGGGGAACAGGTTAGCAATGCCCAGATTGAATTGGCAAGCACACAGAAAGATGTAGTTGTTGCAGACCCTTCTGATGACAGCTTCAACATCCGCTTTATGTCTTCGGCTGCATGGAAAGCATCTGTCGAAGATGGAGCTGATTGGGTTAGCCTAAGTCCTACTGAGGGAGAAGCCGGAACAGGAAAGGTCGGCGTCAAGGTGAGCAGGAATGACTCCGAGGGCGACAGAACTGCAACAGTAAAGATCACAGCAGGAAATGCCTCTGTTCAGGTTTTGATTGAGCAGGCTTTGTTTGTTCCCACATTTGACCTCAACATGTCAAGCAAGGAGATTTCTGCCAAAGGTGGTGTAATTTCTGTTGTCGTCTCGACAGATGTGGAATATTATTACGACATCATTCCTGATTGGATTACTGTGGTGGAGTCTAAACTTGTATTCGACTACCAGCATCAGTTCAACATCGAGCCAAATCCACTCCCAGAGCCTCGTACAGGCATGATTACATTCTGCGCAGGCGGAATGTGCAAAGCCATCAACATCACTCAAAGAGCTGCAGGAACAGAAGCTGACGACTGGAAGGTGGATGAGTTCCATCACAGATCGCTTGCTCTTCGATTTACAGCAGACTGGTGCGGATATTGTCCATATATGGCTACTGCATTCTCTAGCGTAAAGTCTTCTCTGACGGATCGATTTGAAACTGTAAGCCTCCATTGCGAAGGATCAACATATTATTTTAAAGGATCGGATGTCCTTCAAAATCGTTTTGCAGCATCAAGTCTTCCTACTGGTGTAGTAGACAACAGAGCTAAAATCCAAAACTATAGCTCTACTGATTTCACAGCATCTGTAGCTAAAGAAGTTGCTCAGGAGACACAGGCAAATTATCCGGCAACCACTGGAATCGCATGCAGCAGTACCCTTGATGGAACAACTCTGAATGTGGATGTAGACCTCTATGCAAAGGAGGCTGATACATATAAACTAGTTGTGCTTCTTCTTGAGGACAATATTGTCGGATATCAGAATGGTGGCGGAAACAGCTATGAGCATAATGACGTTGCGCGCCTGGCTATCACTCCGATTCAGGGAGAGGAAGTCGTAGTGGCAAATGATTTTGAAATCTGCAAAAGATCATATACAACAGAGATCAAATCATCCTGGAAGGCAGAAAATCTTCGCCTGATGATCTATGTTGAAAAACCGTTCGGTGAACGAGAGCGTGTCAAAGGTGTCGCAGATGCCAGGTACTACAACGAAAGTACTTATGTGGACAACTGCCGCTCAATTCCTGTGGGCGTGAACGCTGAATTGGAATTAAACTAACTCACATATTATAAACAACTAACAAATCATGAAAAAATTAATGTTGATGTTAGCAATGATTCTAGGAATCGTTGCTATGGCGGGCTGTCAGCCTGATGAACAGCCGGTGGATGATCCTACTACGGAGCAGCCAGAGGAGAAGCCTGAAGAGAAGCCTGAAGAAAAGCCAGAGGACAAGCCTGCTATTCAGAGCTTTGAGGTGAGCGTAGATGGCGTTACTAAGACTACTATGACTTACACAATCACTCCTGCACTTGCTGACAAGGAGTATATCGCGATTGTAAAGACTGCTGAGAGCATTACTGGTCTTGAGGACGAAGCAATCGTTGAAGCAGTATTCGCAGACATCAAGGCTGCTGGAGCTGCGACTGGTCTTACATTCGCAGAGAAGATGACCTCATTGGTATCAAAAGGCGCATCAGAGGGCACTGTTGAAGGTCTTGCTGTAGACACAGAGTATGCACTCGTTGTTTTCGGTGTTGATCCAGCTAATGATTGGGCATTCACTACTTTCCCTACTATTGAAGACTTCAAGACTGAAGCTGTTGAGCTCAACTCTTGCACATTTGACGTAGCCACAGAGACTACTGCAAGCTCTGCAGTCATTAGCGTTACACCATCAGATAATAATATTACTTGGCATCTTTGCATCATGAGCAAGGAGATGTACGAAACGTACACCTCTGAGACTGGTGAATATCAGTGGTCTAAAGAGGACTTCTATCAGGCATATGTTCAGTCAGAGATTCAGCAATATCTTGACTACGGATTTACTGAAGAGGAAATTTTTGAGGGTCTCTTCCTCACTGGTGCACAGGTTCTTGAAGCTACAGGACTTTCTGCTTCTACTGAGTACACCTACCTTGTAGCAGGTTTCGAAAGAGAGGCTGACATGTTCTTCATGGCAACAGAAGTCAGTGACGGAACATTCGCAACCACAGAAGCCGAGAAGACTGGATTGACATTTGATATTTCTGTTACAGATGTTGAAGCACTTAGAGCTGCTGTCCTTATCACTCCTTCTGACCTTGAAGAGAAGTTCTGCTGGATGGTTCAGGCATACGACGGAGTGTCTACTGCAGAAGAGGTCATGAACGAAATCGTGGCAGCAAACAAAATGTGGCTTGACTATGGCATGATGTTGTATACAGGCGTCCAGGACTATACAGGAGGCCCTGGAAGTATGTACAAATTTAAGCTTGACGCACCTGACACTGACTACTGCGCCATTGCATTCGGCTATAACAACGGCATTACTTCAGAACCTGAAATGGTTACATTCCACACACTGCCAGCTGCTGCACCTGAGGATTGTACATTCGCATACACAGTTGACGAGGCGACTACAAATGGTCTAGTATTTACTGTTACCCCTTCAGACGCAACCACATATTACTATTGCGACGTGTGCGTACCTTCAGAGTATAACGAGGAGGCTATAATCGGTGAGTTGGAAAGTGGAATTCAGGGGACACTTGCAATGTATGAGCAAATGGGCTACCCTATGACTGCAGGAGAACTTATCGCAATGTACTATTGGAATGGAGAAAATGTCATGGAGGCAACCGAACTTCTTCCAGAGACAGAGTACACCATGTTTATCTATGCTCTCGATCAGAAGACCGGAAAGGTTGTAAAGACTCACGTATTCGAGTCATTTGCCAAGACTAAGCCTGCAGGCACTATCGTTCCCGATATCGAGGTAGTCGGATACTATTCTGGTGACGAAGAGGCAGGTTCAATCTTCGGTATGCCAGATGCAACAGCAGGCAAGTGTATTGCTGTCGTGAAATACAATGTTGACGCTACTGCCACTGCTCTTTACTCTGGCATTCTTGAAGGAAATGGTATGGATACAACAGAATATCCAGACAATATCATCAACGAATATCTCAAGTTCTATTGGGATGAGGTTAAACTATCACAGCCATACTCATTCTTTGTAACAAGCTGGGAGCAGGAGCAGACTGTATATGCATATGCTCTTGATGCTAATGGCGGTCAGGGCGCTTTGGGTCGCGGATTGCTTCTCCCTACTGCAGAGGCTAAGGGCAAGATCGAGGATCTCAAGGCTCTTGTTACTGAGCTCAATTCTGCTACTAAGGCAATGTCCACATCAGTTTCAGTGGATGACATCAAGATTGAGGCTAAGAAGCCTGTTGTAACAGGTAAGAAGACTTCAAACAATGAAGTGACAATGACTGCTCCATCTCCAAAGATGATGTCTCAGATCAAGCCAAGCATCAAGCGCGGCGGTCTCATGCAGATTGACTTCGTTCCTGCATTCTGGACCAAATAATCTGAACTGCATAAACACAATTAACGCCGACCATTTGGCCGGCGTTAATTATTTTATATAAGATAAATTAAAGTTCCCAAGCAAGGGCAGAAGCACCAAGAATAGCTGCGTCTGACTCCTTAAGCTGTGAGTATACCAACTCTACCTTACCTCTCCACAATGGAAGAACATTTGCATTCATGGCCTCAAGAATAGGTTCTGTGAGGAACTCCTTTGCACGTGCAAGACCACCGAAGAGAACAATTGCCTCAGGTGAGCTGAAAGCGATAAAGTCTGCAAAAGAACGTCCAAGAATCTTTCCTGTGTATTCAAAAATCTTGAGAGCGAGCTTGTCGCCTTCCTTGGCGGCCTCATACACATCCTTAGAAGCGACTGAATCAAGGTTTCTGAGAACCGAAGGCTCATCAGTAAGTTCAAGCCACTCACGTGCTGTTCTTGCTACTCCAGTTGCTGAGGTATATGTCTCCAGACATCCTGTCTTGCCACATCCACAAACACGTCCATTGTTACGCACTGCACAAGTGTGACCAAGCTCACCGGCAAAGCCATCGTGACCATAAACAACCTCACCATTGATTACGATACCTGAACCGACTCCAGTACCAAGAGTAATCATGATGAAATTCTTCATGCCTCTTGCTGCACCATAAGTCATTTCACCCACAGCAGCAGCATTTGCGTCATTTGTAAGAGCAACAGGGAGTCCGTCAAGAGCTTCTGAGAGAAGCTTTGCAAACTGGACTCTCTCACGGCCCCATACAAGGTTCGGAGCATTTTCAATTTCTCCAGTATAATAGTTTCCGTTAGGAGCACCAACTCCAACACCTCTGATCTTTCCTTCTACACCAGCTTCCTTGATTACCTTTCTTACAGCCTCAGCGAGTTCTGCGATATAAGGAGCTACTTCAGTATATGTATCAGTACGGATAACTGTCTGAGCGAGAACAGTTCCTCTAGCATCAACAACACCTAGCTTACTGGTCTGACCTCCAACGTCAATACCTACTACAAATTGATCCATTATAATATTGTTTTAGTTAAACTATTTTGTCTTTGAACCAGATACTGCGAACCAAAGGATGTAAACCAATGCTGCAACGAGTACCCAGTAGCTCTGAACATAACCAGCTACGTCAGCAACTGCTCCCTGGATGAGTGGAAGAATACCACCACCGCATACCATCACCATGAAAAGACCTGATGCGATTGAAGTGTATTTACCAAGACCCTCAACAGCAAGGTTGAATGTAGCACCCCACATAACTGAAGTACAAAGACCGCATGCTACGAAGAATACAACTCCGAGAGGAATTGAAGCACCAAGAAGAGATACAGTCAAAGTCTCTGGGAGGAACATACCTGCAAGAAGGAGAACGATACCTGCTGTACTTACAGCAACCATCATTGCACGGCTTGAAACCTTACCACCGATCACACTTGCAACAAGACGTCCACAAAGCATGAGGAACCAGTATGCACCAACAAGTGAACCTGCAACACCAGTAGCAATGTTAAGACCGTTAACATCAGTAAGATAAAGGTTTACGATGTTTGGAACACCAACCTCGATACCAACATAAAGGAAGATTGCGATTGCACCGAATACGAAATGCTTGTATGAAAGTGCACCCTTGATGCTCTCCATAGTACCCTCTTTCTTCTCATTCTTTGCAGCAGCTGCAGCCTCGAGTTCTGGCTCAGGAATCTCAGAAAGAAGAATGATTACGAATGCAAGAGCGAAAATTCCCATCGCGATGAAAAGAGCAAGGTTCACATCAGCAACCTGAGTATTCTGAGTCACCTCACCGATGAGCATACCTGCCAAAACTGGAACGATTGTAGCTGAAAGTGAGTTGCAAGATCCTGCAATCTGAATGAGCTGGTTACCCTTGTTTCCACCACCGCCGAGAGTGTTGAGGAGAGGGTTCACAACTGTGTTAAGCATACACATTGAGAAACCTGAAACGAATGCTCCGAGGAGGTAGATTGCAAAGCTCTCGAAAATACCTGAAAGATAAGAAATACCTACACCGACAAAACCTACTGTTACAGCTGCAAGTGCAGTGAACTTGTAACCCTTACCCTTGAGAAGGAAACCTGCAGGAAGACCAAGGAATGCATA
>JAEIGA010014139.1_pt1 | contig 12140 bp, 9 predicted proteins | sample 9270691 | NCBI WGS metagenome assembly JAEIGA01 (sample SAMN17057246, study PRJNA624740) | gut metagenome | biome: biome; isolation source: fecal sample | host: Bos grunniens | place: China: Xizang | collected 2019
CCTGAAGTTCCCGATACAATGCCTGCAGATAATTTAACCTTAACTGCTGTTTATTCCGCAAACAGCTATAATGCTGTGTTTGATGCAAACGGCGGTGAGTGGTCTGACGGAACAAATTCAAAGACTGTTGCAACTGATTTTGACAGCAAAATCATCGCTCCCGAAGCCCCTTCAAAGCAAGGATATGAGTTTTCGGGATGGTCACCTGAGGTTGGTGTTATGGACAGCATCAACGGCAAAAATTTTGCTGCTCAATGGATTCCCGCAACGGATACACTGTATAAGGTTGAAAAATATATAATGAATACTTTCGGCGAGTATGATATGACCGTTCAGACATTAAGCGGAACAACAGATACAACCGTTAATGTTGATTATTCGGTTGAAACAGGATTTGCACTCAATGAAGAAAAGAGCGTTCTTTCAGGTACGGTAGCAGCAGATAATTCTCTTGTGCTGAAAGTGTATATTGACAGGATTACTTTCACATTTACTGCTGTTGTTGCCGATGATTCAACTTCAGTTAACTATTATTACGGTTCAACGGTTTCCAAGCCTGTCAGTCCTTCAAAAGCAGGGTACAAGTTCATCGGGTGGAACGTAACAATACCCGAAATAATGCCCGCTGAAAATATAACCGTAACAGCTGTATTTGAAAAATTATATCTCTGCCCCGATTGCGCAGAAGAGATTCTCGGTGAAGATGCAATCAATTCTCATATCGCGGCAGAATCCCGAATGAAAGCAACTGTCAGGATTAAAAATAACAAAGGTTCCAAAACCGTTAACTACGGCGAAACACTCCGACTCACGGCAATAACCTCTGATATGCCTGCAGATGTAAAAATTTACTGGTATTCAAACGGCGTGAAAAAAGGAGAAGGGGAAACCTGCAACATAAGTTTTGATAGCGGAACAAAAACAGTTGAAGTCAAGCTTGTTGATAAGAACGGTAATGTTCTTAAAAATGCAAGCGGCAATGAAATTTCCGATTCCGAAACTGTAACCGTCAAGGGCGGCTTCTTTCAGAAAATTATTTCATTCTTTAAAAATCTTTTCGGCATGAACAGAACCGTTGTTCAGGCTTTTGAAAAAGGTAAGATTTAAATGATTAACCCCCAAATGACTGACATTTGGGGGCGTTTCTTTGCAGCTATTTTAAAAAGTTAAAAATCAGAATAATCAACGCTATCAGAGCAGGGATTGCAAGAATTTTGATTGCACGGTAAAATGCCTCATAAACATTTGTGGGCATAAGCTGATAAAAAGCGAAAAACAGCTTTTCTTTCACTTTTCTGCCTGCTAAATCTCTGTAACGAAGGTCATAGGTTTCAAAAGTGCCGTTTTCGTTGAGATTAATCATACGCACGCCGCGGTCAAGACCGGGTCCGTAAACGTGAAAACCTGCACCCTGCGTATATCCGACATCAATTCCGCGGACTTTACCGTTGAAAGAGTTTATATGGTCATGACCGAAATAAATGCCCACAACGTCGCCTTTTTCTGACATCGCATCAAACTGACCGCCGTTTGTCATCGGGTCGGCGGGAGATTCCTTCATGAAACCTGTGGGGTTAACCTTGTTTTTGTCAAGTATGTACCATTTGCCCGCATGATTTCTGAAACCCTGCACAGCACCCTTGGTGCCTTTTTTAACCTCTGTCAGAAGTTCAAGCACTTCAGGTACGGGTATATGCTGAATAACGATTGAAGGAATAAGTCTGCCGCATTTTTCCTCGTATCCGTCACGAACTTTTCTGTACCATTCAAGCTGATTTTCGTGCACATGGTCATAACCGATTTTAAGGCTTGTGTGGCTGTCAATGCAATAAAGCAAAAATTTAATTTCTCCGTCTTTTGCTATTTCAACAACATGGTTTGCGCAGCCGTCGATTCCTTCGGCGCTTTCACCGATGAAGCAGGGGATTGATTTATAAATCTCAAACTGTTCCTCGTTTGAAACTCCGACCTGTCTGTCATGGTTGCCGAAACATATTGTAAAGGGAATTCCTCTGGAATGCGCAGGCTCTGTAAGCTTGAACAAAACATCTCTGACGGTGTTTTTGTTGCCCTTGAAGCTTGCAATATTCCAGATCTGATCGCCTGAATAAACGACCAGATCGGGCTGTTCTTTTTCGATGGCGGCATTGAGCAGTGCAAGAGTATCGGGGCTTACGTTTTTACCCTCCTGCGTATCTGCCACCTGCATTATTTTAAACTGTTTGTTTTTGAATTTCAGTTGCATGGTTCACACCGCCTTATTTTGATTCTTCAGCTCTCTTTTCGGAAATATAATCGTGAATTTCGTTGCGAAGCTTGCCGTAAATTTTAAACTTTGTTCTGAAAATAATAAGAGAAATAAGAATCAGTGCAGGGGGCACTGCAAAGCAGATAATTCCGATTGCGGATTTGGTTGCTTCGTTAACCGAACCGCCGAGAATCTGCTCATTATAGTTCATAATTCCCAAGCCGCCGAAAAGGAAAATTGTCTGAACGGTATAGGCCATTTTCTGTAAAAATCCCTTCATTGAGAAGGTGATGCTTTCGTTTCGTTTACCTGTTTTGAATTCGCCGTAGTCAACAATATCCGCAAGGAAAATTGTCTGGGCAACAAACATCGAACCGATACCGATGCTTGCAATTGTATAGCTCAGATCAAGCGCAATGTTGATGCGGAGAACAGGCCCGAAAATGAACATGAGTATATATCCGACCATTGCGACTGAGAGTGAAATCTGATAGATTGCACGGTTTGTGAATTTTTTGCTTAAAATGGGGATAACGAAAAGACCGAGCGCTGAACCTACTGCCCCTATGGTTGAGAAAAGGCTCTGTGCGGTGGGGTCGCCGAGAACATCGTTGAAATAATAAACTGCCGTTCCGCTTGTGAGATACCAGCCTGCATTTGAAATCATTGCAAATATCATGAAAACAACAAGTTGGTCGTTGCCTGCAATAACCTTGAACACCTGCTTGAAGCTGAACTTTTCTTCGTTATAAACAACATGTCTTTCCTTGGTTGAAAGAACGCAGATTACCGCAAAGAAAACAAGTGCAATGCCGCAGATAATTGCCCATTTTGAGAATCCCGATGCGCTGTAGCCTTTGTCAGTGGTTGTCATGCCTTCGGAAAGGATGGGAAGAACAAGCGGAGTCAGAATGCTGATAAGACCCTGACCGATGCCGCTGAATGTGCGGGCAACGGTTGCAACGAGGTTTCTGTCCTTGGGGTCATTGGTGAAACTCGGCACCATTGACCAGTAAGGTATATCCGCCATGGTGTTTGTCATGCCCCAGAGAACATACATAACCGCTATGTAGATATAAAGCTTTGTGCCGCTCATTCCGAAAGATGTAAATAAAAGCGAAAGCACGATTGCGTTTGAAAGAGCACCGATAATAATCCAGGGTCTGTATTTACCCATTTTTGTTTTTGTGTTGTCAACAATAGTGCCCATCATGGGGTCGTTTATTCCGTCCCATATTCTTGCAAGCGGGGTGAGAATGAGCAGAAAGCCTTCGGTAAGACCCAGAACACTTGAAAGATAATATGAAAGATATGAATAGAACATGCCGTACGAAAGGTCAAGTCCAATTGCACCTACGCCGTAGCCGATTTTTTCGCGCCACGTGGTCTTATAATCATTCATAATCATTTCTCCTTTGGAATTATTAAATATTTTACACATTATATCATACCTGTATTGAAAAAGCAAAATTTTTATAAGCTTTACTATATAAACTTTCTTGACATATTAAAGTTTATATGGTATTTTTTTATTTGCATCTGCCGTTTAAGATGCAGAAATATCAAAGAAAGGAGACGGACATGATGATGAACATCAGAACACTTGAAAATTTAACAGGAATTACGGAAATTGTGTCCGCTCTTTGCTGAAATTCATTATTTATTTCTCAAAAGTATTGCACCCGGAGACAGAGTCTTTGGGTGCTTTTTTAGGCAACAATAAAACGGCATAATCTTCCGCAAAGGGGGAAAGAATAATTTGTCCAATCAAAAGAAAAAAAGTTCAACTTTAAAAAACACTTTCTATGCATTAAAAACCATTCACAAATGCTCACCTTTGTTAATTACTTCATTTGTTTTAACACAAACGGCACATTGGTTTTTTACGGGATTTATTCAGGAAATTCTGTTTCTCAAGCTGTTGCTTCAGCTTATTGAAAACGGCGGCAGTTTTAAGCAGTATGCGTTTCTCGTTCTGCTTTTTGCGTGTGCAGGTCTGCTTGCAAAAGGAACAGACTGCCTGACCGATTATTTTGTTTGCACCAGAATGAAGCACTTTTATAAAAATTTGAATGACCGTATTTTCAAAAAAGCAGTTCAGGTTGATATGGCTTGCTATGAAACTCCCGAATTCTACGATAAATATAAGCGTGCAACCGAAATAGTAACAAACGACCATTACAGCGAATTCTGCTATTATTTTGCCAATATTTTTGCAGGAGGATTAACGGGAATTTTCCTTATTATTTATGTTGTTTCTATAGACTTCAGACTGCTTTTTATTCTGCTGTTTTCAATAGCTGTTGTTATAGCGGGAGCAATCAAAGGCAGACTTGATGTAAAAAAAGATAAGGAAATGACTTCGCACAAGCGTTCAAAGGACTATGTAAAGCGCACGGTTTTTCTGAAGGATTTCGCAAAAGACATGCGAACCTCAAACATATTTGAGGTTATGCATAACCGCTTTAAAACCGCTGTTGAACAAAACAGAGCCATAATTAAAAAATACGGTGTCAAAATGATGCTGCTTGAGCTTGTCGGCGGATTTTTCGGCAGAGCGTTGCCTATTGTTTCAGCGTATGCCTATGCTGCATACAGATTTGTTGTAAAACGTAACCTTGCAATTTCGGATTTTTCCGTAATTATGACCGCCGTGAGTAACCTTAAGGATGTTCTTAATGATTTGAGTAATGCGCTTTCGTGCATTCGCAAGGAATCGGAATATTTCGGAAATCTTAAGGAATTCATGGAATATGAACCCAAGGTATTGGGCGGCAATAAAATTGCAGAAGAGTTTGAAAGCATAGAATTCAGGGATGTATGCTTTACATATCCCGGAGCAGAAAAGCCTTCGCTCAGAGGTTTGTCGCTTAAAATCAGCAAGGGTGAAACCGTTGCAGTGGTGGGCAAAAACGGTGCAGGCAAAACAACCTTTGTAAAACTCCTTCTGCGTTTTTACAATCCCGACAGCGGTATGATTCTTTATAACGGAACGGATATCAGAGAATACGATATTGATTCTCTGCGCAAACGCCTTGCAACCGTTTTTCAGGATTATAAGGTTTTTGCACTTACAGTTAATGAAAACGTTCTTTGCAGAGAAGCGGAAAATGCCGATTCAGCACTTGTTGACAGTTCGCTGAAGGCAGCGGGAATTTATGAACGTATAATGAGCATGCCCGAACAAAAAGAAACCGTTTTCACCCGTGAATTCGATGAAAAGGGTACGGGTCTTTCGGGCGGAGAACAGCAAAAGCTTTGCGCTGCAAGAATGTTTGCAAAAGAGTTTGATCTGGCTCTGCTTGATGAGCCATCATCCGCACTTGACCCCATTGCCGAATATAAGATGTATGAAAGCCTTATTAAGGCAACGAGAAATAAAACGGTTATTTACATATCTCACAGACTTTCCAGTGCCGTGCTGTCGGACAGAATATATGTTTTTGAAAGCGGCAGAGTGAGTGAAAGCGGTACTCATGAACAGCTTATGGCAGACGGAAAAGGCTACTGCGAAATGTTTACGCTTCAGGCATCAAGCTACAAGGATGAGGAAAGGAGCGTGAGCTGATTATGAAAGAAAAAGTTAAGCAGACTCACAATACGGTTTCCAACATTTTCTTTATGCTTAAGATAATGTTCAAGGTTTCACCGTGGCTTGTAATCGGCGAAATTTTTGAGCAGGTGACGGGTGCTTTGCCGAGTAAGCTGATATCGGTTATCGGACTTAAATACATAATCGATGAAGTGCAAAACGGAGGCGACCCCCAAAAGATAATTTTCGGTATTGCCGCAATGCTCGGAGTTATTGTTTTATGCGAAATTTTTACCAATGTTTTCTATGAGCTTTTTGTTCACAGAGAGCGTGAAAAAATGGATTTGGGAGTACAATCTCTTTTCTATGAGAAGGCATCAAAGCTGGATTTATCAAAATATGATGACCCGGGTTTTTACAGTGATTTTATTCTGTCAATAGAAAATACTGCGGATAATCTGAGAAACGTGCTTGACCTTGTCAGGGGTTATATAGAGCAAATTATTTCTTTCGCCGCAATTGCTGCAATAATGTTTTCAATTGACCCCATATGCCTTGTTATTGTGCTTGTTTCGGTTATAGCGTTCATTCCTATTGGCAGATATACGGGAAATCTTCAGACAAAGCGAAGAGAAGCGGTAACGGAAAAACATCGCAGAGGCGATTATTTTGCACGAATTTTTTATCTGCCTGATTATGCGGGTGAAATCCGCACAAACGGAATCTATCCGTTGCTTCGCCGCAGATTCAATGAAAGTGCTGATGATGTTATAAAAACCCAGAGAGGATTTATCCGAAAGCTTGACGGACTTTTCTTTATTCAGGAATTCACCATTCAGGTTGTAGGATTTATGCTTATACTCAGTCTTTATATAGGTTACCAAACAATCGTTACAGGCAGTATGTCCGCCGGCGATTTTGTTGCAACATTTAACGGTGCGGTGCAAATCGGAAGCAGCGTGCTCTATCTTACGGTTTACAGTCTGAGGAATTTTACCGAACGCTCCAAAATGATAGATAAATGCCGCAGTTTTCTGGCTGTTGAAAGCAAGATTACCGACGGCGCTCATATTGCAAAAAACAGCAAACCCGAAACGATTACGGTTGAAAATATCACTTTTTCCTATGAGGGCAGTGATAAAGACAGCATAAACGGCGTTTCTTTTGAAATTAAACCGAATGAAAAAATAGCTCTTGTAGGCTATAACGGTGCAGGCAAAACAACACTCACCAATCTTCTTCTTCGGCTTTATGATGTAAAAAGCGGCTCAATCAAAATCGGCGGCAGAGATATAAGAGAAGAAACCGTTATGAGTCACCGTGCAAGATTTGCGACTGTTTTTCAGGATTTTCAGCTTTTCGGGGCAACTGTGGGTGAAAATGTTGCGTTAAGCAGTGAATATGACAGCGAAAGAGTGATCCAAGCCCTGAAACTTGCGGGATTTGTTAAAGAATTACCAAATGGTGCGGATACTATTCTTCTCAAGGAGTTTGACGAAAACGGTCTTGCGCTTTCGGGCGGAGAACAGCAAAAGCTTGCCACTGCCCGTGTGTTCTATAAACAGTGCCCGTATATTATTCTTGACGAACCCTCGGCAAACCTCGACCCTGTTTCGGAATATGAGCTGAATAAGGCTATCAGCGACGGCTGTAAGGACAGAACGGTTATTTTTATTTCGCACAGACTATCAACTACCCGCCATGCAGACAGAATTCTGATGCTTGAAAACGGCAGAATAATTGAAAGCGGAAGCCATGAAGAGCTTATGGAAAAGAACGGCAAATATGCCTATATGTTCCGCTTGCAGGCTGAAAAATACAATTAAAAATAAACGGAACGGCGGCAGAGAAATCTGCCGCCGTTGGTTATAAAATATGACTTGTTGACAATGATATTTTCGGTGTGATAATATCTTTTTTGAAAAGAATTTACAATTTGTTCACAAAATAATTATCACATTTCGGGGGTTTACGGTGTTTTATTATTACAAGGTAATGTGAATTCTGTGATTTCGTTTATATATAGCTTTTTTCTTTCCTGGAAAGCTTTATTGGCGAAATTCATTTCTGCCTTAATTTGCATTACCTGATTATTTGAAAGGTGGGATGGCTGTGTGTGCGATTACTGCCCAATACAATGATGAGCTTCGGCACATTGAATATGCGGTTGAAAAATACAGTCAGATGCTTTTCCGAATATGCTACGGTATTCTGTGTAACAAACATGATGCAGAGGATGCGGTGCAGGAAACTTTTTTGAAATATATGACCAAAGCACCTCTTTTCAAGGATTCAGACCATGAAAAGGCATGGCTTATAAAGGTTGCAACAAATATAAGTAAGAATATGAGTCGTTTCAACAGCAGAAATGCTACCGAAAATCTTGACGAATTGCGTCAAATCGGTATCAAAGATGCAGACCGTGACCTTTTTCTTATGATAATGCAGCTTCCTGCAAAATATAAAACAGTTTTGAATTTATATTATATTGAAGGCTACCGCGCCAACGAAATTGCACAAATAACAAATACTTCTCCCGTAACGATTCGAAAACGGCTTCAATACGGCAGAAAAATGCTTAAACTTGAACTGGAAAGGAATGATTTTGATGAAGATTAATCAGCGCCCCTTTAAGGAATATGTCAGAGTAATGAGCTGCATTGACATTGACGAAGAGGCGAAAAAGAGAATCATCAGAAACTGTGCACGTTACAGCACAATGAAAAAAGTCAGAACAGGCAAGTTTAAAATTATTGCGGTAAAAAAAGAGAATTTTTCAGAGCTTTAATTCTTAATAATCAACCATTAAAGGCAGAGCTTAACGGCTCTGCCTTTTTTATTTATGGAGACTCGTGTGTCAAAAACGCAAGTCGTTTTTTGTGAATATTTACCAAACGGAGGACGAAATGATGAAAGAACCCATGCTTTACAGGGCAGTAAGAGGACCGCTTTCCGCCTGCTTTAAGGCGATTTATAAACCTACTATTGTTGGAAAGCGTTACATACCCGAAAACGGACGCATTATTCTTGCGGGAAACCATACAAATTATCTGGATTGCATCCTTGTTGCCTGTGCAACCAAAAGATGTGTTCACTATCTTGCAAAAGATGAACTTATGAAAGGACCGCTGAAATTCATTTTCAAGGGTCTCGGAATTATTCCCGTAAACCGCAGAACAAAAGACAGAAATGCATATTTTTCTGCCCTTGAAACATTGCGTGAGGAAAAGGTTATCGGTATTTTCCCTGAAGGCACAATCAACAGAACTGAAGATGTTGTTATGCCGTTCAAATTCGGTGCTGTTAAAATGGCAAGAGAAACCGAAACTCAGATAATTCCCTTTGCAATAACCGGTAAATACAAGCCGTTTGAAAGAAATATTAAGATAACATTCTTTGAACCGCTTGAACCGCAGGAAAGCCTTGATGAGGCAAACAAAAAACTTATGGAAATTGTTTCAGATAAAATCGTGAAGGAAGGTAAATAAAAATGAAAAAACCTGAAGACAGAGAGTTAGGCTATAAAATGCTTACTCCGTTTATGAGATCTGCTTTTAATCTTTATTATTCTCCTAAAATTATAGGTAAAGAAAAAATTCCTGCAGACGGTGCAATAATCATTGCCTGCAACCATAAGCACGTTTATGACCAGTGTCTGACAATTATGGCAACCAAAAGAGTTATCCATTTCATGGCAAAGAAAGAATATTTTGACGGTAAGCTTGCTCCGCTTTTCAGACTTGTAGGCTGCATTCCCGTTGACCGTTCAAGAAGAGATTTTTCCAGTGCCAAATCAGCACTCACTGTTTTGAAAAATGACGGTGCAATCGGAATCTTTCCCGAAGGAACAAGAAACAAAACAGATAAATTCATGCTTCCTCTCAAACAGGGTACGGTAGCCATGGCTAAAAAGTCTGATGCGTATATTGTTCCCTGCGGCTTAACGGGGGATTATAAATTCCGCAGCAAGAATCTCACAATCAGATACGGTGAGCCTTTTAAAATCGGAAACATGACTCTTGAAGAGGCAAATGCAAAGCTTCATGATGAGATTGAAAAGCTTATGCTTGAAAATCTCGGCAAATTACCCGCACAGAACAGAAAGAACGCATAAGACAAAGGCTTAAGGAGAAAAAATGAGAATAGGTATGGATGTCGGTTCAACAACTCTTAAGTGTGTTGCAATCGATAACGATAATAATATAGTTTATAAAGCATACGAACGCCATTATTCAAAAATTGCGGAAAAGGGTTCGGCAATGCTTTCAGAAATAGTAGAAAAAAATCCCGGATTTGCAAAAGCAACTCTTACCGTTTCGGGTTCTGCGGGTATGGGATTCGCAAATGCTCTGGGACTCGATTTTATTCAGGAGGTTTATGCCACCAGGATAAGCGTTTCCAAGCTTTTACCCGGTACAGATGCAGTTATTGAGCTTGGCGGTGAGGATGCTAAAATCCTCTTTTTCACAAACGGTGTTGAAGTAAGAATGAACGGTTCATGTGCCGGAGGCACGGGTGCATTCATTGACCAGATGGCTTCGCTTCTCGGTGTTGAGCCTATAGATATGAATACTCTTGCCGAAAGCCATGAAAAAATATATTCAATCGCTTCAAGATGCGGTGTTTTCGCAAAATCCGATATTCAGCCTCTGCTCAATCAGGGTGCAAGAAAAAATGATATTGCTGCAAGTATTTTTACAGCGGTTGTCAATCAGACTGTTTCGGGTCTTTCGCAGGGCAGAAAAATCGAGGGTAACGTTGTTTATCTCGGCGGACCTTTATATTTCCTTCCTCAGCTTCGCAAAGCGTTTGATGACGGCTTGAATGTAAAAGGTACCTGCCCCGAAAACGGACTTTATTTTGTTGCACTGGGTGCAGCATATTCGTCAAACAGCGAAGAAATTGATATTGTTGATATAACAGAAAAAATCAGAAATTCAGAAGAAAACGGTGAATATCTGGGTGCAAATCCTCTTTTTGAAAACGAAGAGGAATATACACAATTCGCAAAACGCCACGCAGAAAATTCCGTTGAAACGGGATATGTTCCCGAAAAAGGTGAAAAGGTTTATATCGGTATTGACGCGGGCTCAACAACTGTTAAGGCTGCGGTAATCAATAAAAAGGGAAATATCCTTATGAGCAGATATATTCCCAACAGCGGCGACCCTGTTTCGCTTATAAGAGAGTTTCTTGTTGATTTCTACAGGGAATATCCCGATGTCAGGGTTGCTTCAAGTGCGGTAACGGGTTACGGTGAGGATATCATCAAAAATGCTTTTTCGGTTGATATCGGACTTGTTGAAACCGTTGCACATTTTACGGCTGCAAAAAGATTCAAGCCTGATGTTGATTTTATTATTGATATCGGCGGTCAGGATATAAAATGCTTTAAAATCCGTAACAACGCCATCGATAATATTTTCCTTAACGAAGCATGTTCTTCGGGTTGCGGCTCATTCCTTCAGACTTTTGCTGCCGCATGGGGATACGATATTGCAGAATTCTCAAAGCTCGGTCTTTTTGCCGATAAGCCTGTAGACCTCGGTTCAAGATGCACTGTTTTCATGAACTCATCCGTTAAGCAGGCTCAGAAAGACGGTGCAACAATTCAGAATATTTCCGCAGGTCTTTCGATAAGTGTTGTAAAGAATGCGATTTATAAAGTTATAAGAGCGGCAAACGCTGATGAACTCGGCAAAAATATTGTTGTTCAGGGCGGAACGTTCCTTAATGATGCCGTTTTGCGTGCGTTTGAGCAGGAAATCGGACGTAATGTTGTAAGACCCGATATATCAGGTCTTATGGGTGCTTACGGTGCGGCACTTTATTCCATTGAAAAAGCTCCCGAAAACAGCACTTTGATTACTCCCGCAGAGCTTGAAAAATTTGAACATAAGGTTAAAGCGGTAACGTGCGGAAAATGCAGCAATAACTGCCGCCTCACTCTCAATACATTCAGTAACGGCAGAACATTTATCGGCGGCAACAGATGCAGCAAGCCTTTGGCAAAATCAAATATACTTAAAGGCGATAACATGTTTGAGTATAAAAGAGAAATGCTTGGAAGATACAAGCCTTGCATAGGCACCCGTGAGCAGATAGGTCTGCCTATGGGTCTTAATATGTTTGAGCTTCTTCCTTTCTGGCATACATTCTTTACAAAGCTCGGTTTCGGTATATGTGCCGTTACCGTCGTTATCAAGGCAGAGATACACCTTTGTAACACCGAGGCGTCTTGTGATTTCAAGCTCGATTTTTAAGCTTTCAGAGCATGAAAACGCACCTCTGCCAAAGGCGTCTTTACCTTTGGCAGATTTGTTTATCTTTATATAGTTTTTAATATCGCCTGTATCAATA
>JAEIGA010014140.1_pt1 | contig 12140 bp, 12 predicted proteins | sample 9270691 | NCBI WGS metagenome assembly JAEIGA01 (sample SAMN17057246, study PRJNA624740) | gut metagenome | biome: biome; isolation source: fecal sample | host: Bos grunniens | place: China: Xizang | collected 2019
CTTCTAATAGTTGTTCCACCTTCGCTAATAGCTTTTTTCAGTGTTTTCTTGCTTGCATCAATAATATTATTACAATCTTCTAAAGATAAGCTAGAACAAATACGAAGTGGGTGAAGTTTACTTAAGAAGCATACCTCATCAACATATATATTACCAAGACCTGCAATAATTGTTTGATCTAATAAAGCTGTTTTAATTGGAACTGCTTTATTTTTTATTTTTTCGTATAAATAGACACCATCTAATGATTCAGAATTCCCTTCAATTCCAAGTTTATTTAAAGAAGGATACTCCATTATCTTTTCAAAAGATGTTGTATTTAATAATGCCATCTTACCAAACTTTCTTGTATCATGGTATCTTAATGTTAAGTTATCACTAAAAGTAAAGACAACATGTTCATGTTTTTCAAGATAAACATTTGAATTTTTTATGAAAAACTTTCCTTCCATTCTAAGATGTGAAATTAAAGAACAGTTATCTAAAACAAATATCAAATATTTACCATATCGTAATATATCATTTATTTTTTGATCTATTAAAGTTTTTGAAAAAGTAACTTTATTAGTATTTTCTAGTATGTTTTCATAATATACATCTACTGACTTTATTACTTTTCCGATTATTTGATCTTTTAGTATTTGTCTTACCGTTTCTACTTCTGGTAATTCTGGCATATTAGCCTCCTATTTTAAGTCCCAAGTCTTTCCACTTTCTACTGAGACTTCTAATTTAACATTTAATTTAACTACATTTTCCATAACTTCTTTTAGAAGTGTTTTTACAACTTCTATTTCTTCTTTTACACAATCGATAATAAGTTCGTCATGTACTTGTGCAACAATCTTACTTTGAAGATTTAACTCTTCAATTTTTTTATCTACAGCTACCATTGCAAATTTAATAACATCGGCTGCAGTACCTTGAATTGGCGCATTCATTGCGGTACGTTTGCCAAATTCTCTTAACGTATGGTTACTACTTGCAATTTCTGGGATATATCTGCGTCTATTAAACATTGTTTTTGTATATCCATTTGTTTTTGCATTTTCAACTACTTCATCTAAAAATATACGAATTTCAGGATAAGCTTCATAATATCTATCAATAAAACGTTTTGCATCAATTGGTGAAATATGTAGTTCTTCGGCTAATCCCCAATCACTCATACCATAAACTATTCCAAAGTTAACGGCTTTTGCAACACGACGCATATCTTTATCAATCATTGCCTCAGGCAACTCAAATACTTTTGAAGCAGTAGATGTATGTAAGTCAACTCCACTATTAAACGCATCAAGCATAGCTTTACAATTTGACATATTTGCAAGAATACGAAGTTCAATTTGTGAATAATCGGCACTTACTAAAATTCCTTCTTCACTACTTGGGATAAATGCTGATCTTATTAGTCTACCATCTTCTGTACGTACTGGAATATTTTGAATATTTGGTTCTGTAGAAGATAGTCTACCAGTTAAAGTTAAAGCTTGCTTAAAAGTAGTACGAACTTTATCGTCAAAGTTAAGTTCATTCATAAGTCCAACAACATAAGTTGAGTGAAGTTTTGCATATTTTCGATACTCTAAAACTTTTCTTGGGACTTCATGTTTATAAGCAAGTTTTTCTAAGACTTCGGCATTAGTTGAATAACCTGTCTTAGTCTTCTTAGATGCAGTAAGTTTTAACTCTTCAAATAAAACAACACCAAGTTGTTTTGGAGAACTAATATTAAACTCATGGCCAACTAACATATATATTTCTTTTTCAAGTTCACAAAGTTTTTCTTCTAGTTCATACCCTATTTCTGAAAGACGTTTTTTATCAACTTTAAATCCATTTAGTTCTATCTTGGCAAGTACTTTTGCAAGTGGTACTTCTAAATCATAAAAGAGACTTAATTGATCATTTTTCTTTAAATCTTCTTCTACCTTAGATATAACTTCTTGTAAAAGGAAACATTTTTCACATGAATATTTTGCAAGTACATCTATACTTGGAACTTGATAAACAGACTTTTTGCCATAAATGTCATCAAGGTAAGGAAGTGAATTTTGAATAAATATTCCAAATAAATTATGTAAATCTTGATTTGGTAAACTTGGATTAATTACGTATGTTCCAAGAATAAAGTCAAATGCAAAATTTTTAATAAAGATATTTTCTTTTGCAAGAGCTACGTATGTTCTTTTAGTATCAACTGAGTAAAAAACATTATCGCTTTCTAAAACTTCTCTTACTATTTGTTTTGTAAGATACTCTTTTTCAAAATAGAAGCCTTCGTTATTTAAGAAAATAGCAATTCCTAAAAGAGCAGATTTATGATAATTTTCACCATCAAGTTCAACTTCTACTATAATTTTTTTATTCTCTTGCTTAACGAATATTTCCTTAAGTTTTTCTGTATCATTAATGTTTATTATTCCTTTAAAAGAAACATTTTCTTCAGTTGTGCTTTCACGATCTTCGTCTGATGTAGTATCTTCTTCATTCATCTTTTTAATAAATGAAGTGAATTCTACTCTTTCATAAAACTTTCTTAATTCCTCATATTTAGGTTTTTTTACAGCTAAATCTTCTAATTCAAGATCAAGCGGTATGTTACGAACAAGTGTTGCAAGATACTTTGTTTGAAGCGCAACTTCTTTATCTGTGATAAGTTTTTCTTTGATTTTTCCTTTAATATTTTCAACATTATCAAAGATATTTTCAAGTGTTTTATACTCTTCTAAAAGCTTTTGTGCTGTCTTTGGACCTACTCCAGAAACCCCTGGAAGGTTATCACTACTATCTCCAATTAACCCTTTATAGTCTGTTAATTGTGTATGTTCAATCCCCATTAATTCTTTAAAATTATGAATTGTATGATAGATAAGTTCCGATACACCAGACTTAGGACTTGCTACAGAAATCTTTTCTTCAACAAGTTGAAGCAAGTCTTTATCTTGAGAAATTACAATTACTTCATCTACTAAGTCCTTAAATTTATCAGCACAACTTCCAACTAAATCATCAGCTTCGAAATCATCACATTCAAGTTGTTTTATTCCTAAAACTTCAATATACTCTTTTACAAGAGGGATTTGCATTGCAAGCTCTTCAGGAAGTTTTGCACGGCCGCTCTTATACTCTGTATATTTTTGATGTCTGAAAGTCTTTTTACCTTTATCAAAAGCAATGAAAAGATAGTCTGGTTTTAGATCATGTTGAATTTTATTGATCATATTTGCAAGGCCATAAACAGCATTTGTATAAAGACCATTTTTTGTTTGCATTAAGTTTCCTGTATATGCTGTCGCATAATATGCTCTAAACATTAAATTATTTCCATCAATTAAAACTAATCTTTTCATAATTCACTCCTAATAATTTGTAAATATATTTTACCACAAAATCAAAAAAATTGATAGTATATAAAACAAAAATATGACAAATAATATTATATGAAAACATTAATTTACAAATACTTATCAATTATTTTTATATTTTCACTTATATTATTATTACCACTTAAGTCAAATGATACAATTATTCCAATATCAAAAACTTCTGATGAATATCTAATTTTAGTTAACAAAACAAATCCCTTAGATAAAAATTATATTCCAACTAATCTTATTGAAATCAACAATATCGATTATATTGAAAGAAAAAACGAGACAATGCAAATAAATTTAGATGTCTACTACTACCTAATTTTATTATTTGAGGAAGCACAAAAACATGATTTATGCTTAACTGTTTTTTCTGCTTATAGAAGTTATGAAAAACAAGAGAGTATTTGGAATAAAAATAAAGATGAACTATATGTTGCAAAACCAGGTTATAGTGAACATCAAACAGGACTTGCGGTTGACTTATCGAGAAGAGATATTGGTTTAACTAATAATTTCATGTATACAAAGGAATATGTTTTTTTAAAAAATAACGCACATAAATTTGGTTTTATTAATAGATATCCCGAAAATAAAATGTTAGTTACTGGTTATTTATTTGAACCTTGGCACTATCGTTTTGTCGGAATTTCACATGCAAAAGCAATATATGAAAATAATTTAACACTTGAAGAATATTTGTCCTAACCAATATAAATTTAAGTTCATATTATAAAGCAAAGGAGGTATACAATGTTTAATAATATGAATAATCAAAAAAGCGGTCAAAGAATATGGGGACCAATACTTGTCGGTGCAGCTATTGTTTCAGCTCCCTTTTGGATTGGCTTAAGCAAAAATAACAACAATAATAATTGTTGTTATCCGCCTTACTATCCACCATATTATCCGCCATATCAACCATATCCACAATACCCAAACTATCCTTATAATAACTATTACTAATTATTTCTTTTTTTACTATTTCTTTGTTTTAAATATCGATAATACTCATAAGGGTTATAATAATATGAATAATTAGGAGGTAACTTTATCGAATTATTAAAGTTACCTTTTTTGGGTTGGTCAAAAACAATGTTATTTTCATTTTCTTCTTCCTTATTATATATAACATTTTTTTCTTCTTCTATTGACTCTTTATTTTCTTCTAACACTTCATCTTTTATAATGTTTTCTTCATTTGATTCATATTTTGTTAAATCAATCTTAGGGTAGTAATCCTCAATAAAGGGTTCAATATCATTTAGTTCATCATTCATTGCATCAGAAATTTTTGGTAGTTTTATCCTTGTTCCCGGAATTAAATTATTCCATGAAGTAATATGTGTATTTAAGTCTTTTATCTCATTCTTTGTTAAATTATAAAGATTCATAATTGTTTCTATTTTATCGTTTGTTCTAACAATATGATAATTCATTTTTCCTCCTTAAAAAATCGTTGGATTACCAACGATTTAATTATCAACGATGAAATCTTCATTAATTTCACTTTCAAAATCATCAACGGATTCATATGGTTCACTACAACTATTAAATACTGTAACCATCATTTTTGTTTCACCTATAACTTCTACTAACACTTCAAATACAACCTCGATTTCAATTCCGTTTTCTGTGATTTTGGCATTTGTACATGTTGGCTGTTGTAGCACTCTTGCGATAACATCACATTGACTACCGATATTGTCACAAATTATTTCTCTAACTCTTACAGTTCCAGTGTAATTTGTGAATGCTTTTGCAACATCTGTTTTTGTATTATTATCATATGCATACCATACATCAATTTCAAAAGAACCATCTAAGTCAACTTTTTTCTCATTTAATGTTGCTTCAAACTGATGATTAATAATCCAACAGCCAAGAACACTAAAAGGAGCATTAATTGGTTTTACAGTTTCACAAATTTTGAAGATTCTCTTTCCCTTTGCAATAACAGCTCTTGTAACTATTTCGCGAACTTCGTTCATTTATTATCCCTCCTCATTACTAGTATATTCAAATTGATAATAAATGTGACGACATTAAAAAGGGATATCGCCTAATAGATTTTATGCAAAATATGCTAATTTTAGAACTGTATATTATCAAATATTTAGACAATACTATTAGTACAAGGAGGAATTTTTATATGGAACAATATTTTAAACCAGGAACAGATAACCAAAAAGCTGGTAAATATGTAGAAGTTGGTCCAAATGGTGAAGCATTAGAAAATGGTCGTACATGTACTATCCAAAAAGGCGATCGTTTACCTGCAACTTCAGCTAAAGGCCACTGTTGGAAATATTCTGGCTCTAAAAAATAAAAGAAAAGTCATAAGATGGAATATGTAAATTCCTCTTATGACTTTTTTTATAGTTCTTCACCAAGCAAATGCCAAGAATAAGCTTTTATAATTTTTACTTTAACTAAATCCCCAACTTTTGCAGTTTTAGGAGTAAAATTAACAAGTTTATTATGTTCTGAATAACCACATAATAACTCTGGATTATTTTTACTTGGCCCTTCAACTAATACTTCAACTACTTGATTTTCAAAGCGCATTTGACCTTTTAAACTATGTGCATTAACAACATCATTTAATCTATTTAAACGATCATGTTTTTGTTCTTCTGTTAATAAGTTTTCATAATTAGCAGCTGGTGTTCCTTCACGTGGAGAATAAATAAATGTAAATGCTCCTTCAAATTCTACTTCTTTTACAAGTTCAACTGTATCTTGGAATTGTTCCTCAGTTTCACCAGGGAATGCAACAATAATATCAGTTGTAATACTAATTCCAGGAACATATTCTTTTAAAAGATTAATCTTTTCCATATATTCTTCTTTAGTATATTTTCTATTCATTCTCTTTAATACTTCATTGTTTCCTGATTGAACCGGTAAATGTAGATTTGGCATAATATTACCGCCAAGAGCCATCGCTTTTATAGTTGCAAGATCTAAATCTCTTGGATGAGATGTTGTATATCTTATACGTTTGATACTTGTTTTATTTAAATCTTCTAATAGATTCGCAAAACCATATTCACGATCTGTGAAGTCTTTACCATAAGCATTTACATTTTGGCCAAGTAATGTTACTTCAATATATCCTGCTTTTGCAAGAGCTTCTACTTCTTCTATGATGCTTTCTGGTTTTCTTGAACGTTCTTTACCTCTTGTATAAGGAACAATACAATAAGTACAGAATTCATCACAACCATACATAATATCTACCCATGCTTTTGCAAGATGATCTCTTTTTACAGGAATGTTTTCAACAATGTTTCCTTCGATTGATAAGACTTCTACTACCTTTTGACCGTTAAATGCATCATAAACATATTCAGGTAAAGAAGAAATATTATGAGTTCCGAATACTACTTTAACATAAGGAAAACTCTTTTTTAAACGACGAACTGTTTTTTCTTCTTGAGGCATGCAACCACAAATACCAATAATCATATCTGGTTTTTGTTTTAAGAACTTTTGGAATCTACCAAGTTCACCGAATACTCTTTCTTCAGCATTTTCTCTAATTGCACAAGTATTAAATAAAACAAAATCAGCTTCTGTTTCAATATCAGTTGCAATAAAACCTAAAGCTTCAAGAATACCTGCCATTTTTTCGCTATCAGATAAATTACCTTGACATCCATATGTTTTTAAATGATATTTTTTTCCTACACCAAAGTTTAAGTACTTAGGATTAATATCAAATATACTAAATTTAATTTCTTCTTTTCTTCTTTTTCTAGCATCTTTAATAGATGGTTCGATTAATTTGCTGTATGTATTATTACTCATATTACTTTCCTACAACTTTTCTACTATAATAATCTTCTCTTGTTATTGAATAAATAGCCGTATCAAATATTTTACCATCATATCTAATATAACCATTTCTTGCAATTCCCTCAAAAGTGAAGCCACATTTTTCACAAACTCTTTTTGATTGAATATTATCTGGAAAAATTTCAACTACTATACGTTTTAAAGATAAATATTCAAAACCATAAGCTATTATTTCATTTGATGCTTCTGGCACTATTCCTTGTCCCCAATATTTAGGATTTAAAGCATAACCAAGTTCTGCCTTATGTAGAGGAGTGTGATTATATAGTTCAATAGTACCAATCATCTTGTTTGTATTTTTTTCAACAATAGCCCATATTCCTATATCGTGGTTAGATTTAGGAGTAATTAAATTTCTAATGACAATAATTGTTTCTGAAACAGAATTATGTGGTTCCCAACCAGCTTGAGGCCCCACATAAGGTGTTCTTGAATATTCAAACATGTCATCCGCATCTAATACAGAAAGTGGTCTTAACATTAATCTTTCTGTATATAAAATAGGTGTTCTTGAATTTTCATTCACAAAAATCACATTCTTTCTTACTATTTAAAAAGTTGACAAAGAGGCTTTGCCAACTTTGCCAACTAAATGCGAGTTTCAACAATTAGTTTAATTGCTGTTTTTTCCTCTCCTTCAATTAGCACATCGCTAAATGCAGGAATACAAATTAGGTCTTTTCCTGACGGAGCAACATAGCCTCTAGCAATTGCAATGGCTTTAACAGCTTGATTTAATGAACCAGCCCCAATTGCTTGTACTTCAACACTTCTTTTTTCTCTAAATGCGTTTGCAAGTGCACCTGCAACAGAACTTGGTTTTGATTTTGATGATACTTTTAATACTTCCATCGTAGTATACCTCCTAGTAAAATTTAGGCCAGTGACCTATGTCACTATTGTATCATATGCACGATGTCGTATTTTGTTACTTTTTGCGTACGCTCATTAATTTCTACTATTAATCCACTAAACTGCTTTTTACCTTGTTCATATGGGATATGACGGGCAGGTTTACCTTCGATAAACTTGTTTTCAATGAAACTAGGATCAACACCAATTACACCATCAAGTGCACCAGTCATTCCTAAGTCTGTCATATACATAGTACCATTCGGTAAAATATGAGCATCATTTGTTTGAACATGTGTATGTGTCCCAACAACTATATTAACTCTTCCATCAAAATATAATCCATATGCAACTTTCTCAGAAGTAGCTTCTGCATGAAAATCACAAATATAGATATCGCTTTTAACTTCAGATAATAATTTTTCTGTTGTTTTAAAAGGACAAGCAAATGTTTCACTTTCATTCATAAATGTTTTCCCGATTAATTGGAAAACAGTAATAGTAATATCATTATATTTAAGTGTTACATACCCTTTACCAGGAGTACCTTCAGGATAATTTAGCGGTCTAATTAAATGGGTTTCATTATCAATAAATGTTAACACATTCTTATTTTGAAAACTATGATTTCCAAGTGTAACTACATCTACATGTCTTTCTCTTAAAAAACGATAATACTTTTCATTAATTCCTTTACCATGTGCAATGTTTTCACCATTTGCAACAATAAAGTTAATAGACTCTCTTTGTTTGATTTCTTGGAGTGCGTAGTCAAACATTTTTCTTCCGCTTATTCCAAAGATATCACCGACTAATAGTATTTTCATTAATATTAATTCTTTCTAACGAGCTACTTCTTGAGCTCGAGTTTCTCTGATTACTATTACTTTAATAGTACCAGGATAATTCATTGTTGATTCAATCTTAGTTTTTACATCACGAGCAAGTTTGTATGCTTCTGCATCTGTAATAACTTCAGGTTTAACAACGATACGAAGTTCACGGCCTGCTTGTAAAGCATATGCTTTTTCAACGCCTTTGAATTCGTTAGTAACTTCTTCAAGTTGTTGTAATCTCTTGATGTAGTTATCAAGTGATTCAGATCTTGCACCAGGACGAGCAGCTGATAAAGTATCGGCTGCAGCTACTAATACCGAAATAACATTATCAGGTTCAACTTCACCATGGTGAGATGCAATTGAGTTTAATACAACAGGATTTTCTCTAAATCTTGTTGCAATTTCAATACCAATTTCAACGTGGCTTCCTTCTTTTTCATGGTCTGTAGATTTACCAATATCATGTAATAAACCAGCACGGCGTGCAAGAATTTCATCTTCACCAATTTCCGCAGCAAGCTTACCAGCTAAGAAAGCAACTTCTTTAGAGTGTGCTAAAGCATTTTGTCCATAACTTGTTCTAAAGTATAATCTACCGATTAATTTAACTAAATCAGGATGTACTTTACCAATACCAGTTTCGAATACAGCTTTTTCGCCTTCTTCTCTAATTTCATTTTCAAGTTCTTTTGTACACTTGTTGTATACTTCTTCAATTCGTGGTGGTTGAATACGACCATCACTAATTAAGATTTCAAGAGTACGACGTGCAATTTCTCTTCTGATTGGATCAAAACAAGAAATAACAACAGTATCTGGTGTATCGTCAATAATTAAGTCAACGCCAGTAACAGCTTCGATTGCTCTAATGTTACGACCTTCTCTACCGATGATACGACCTTTCATTTCGTCGTTTGGAAGTGAAACAACAGAAACAGTTCTTTCTTGAATTGTTTCGTTTGCATATTGTTGAATAGCATTTGCAAGAATCATTTGTGATTTATGACCAGCTTCAGATCTAGCCTTTTCTGTTTCTTCTTTAACATATACTGCCATTTCCATATGCATTTCTTCTTCAAAATTTTTAAAGACAATTTCTCGAGCTTCTTCTTTTGATAAAGCAGCTACTTCCATTAGTTTTCTTTCTTGTTCTTCGATTAATTCACCAATCTTGTTATTACGTGCTTCAACTTCAGCTATACGTTTTTCCAATTTATCTTCTTTTGAAGATAATGCTTCTTCACGTTTATCTAAATTTAATGAACGATTTTCTAAGTTATTTTCACGACGTTCAAGCTTACTAGCTTCTTCTTGTAGTTCGCGTTTCTTTTCTTTAACTTCGGTACTATATTCGCTTTTTAATTTTTGAATTTCATCTTTTGCATCTGAAACAAGTTTTTCATATCTTGTTTTACCTTCAGCTTCAGCATCAACAATAATTTTCTTAGCGTCTTTCCCTAATTGTTCATATTTAGCTTCAACTTCTTCTTGTCCTTTTTTCTTACCTTTTGGAAAGAAAATAAAATAAGCAACTAAGCAGCCTACACTAACTCCGATAATTATAGCTATAATAATTGAAAGAATAACAAGGATTGACTCAACAACCGGATTAATTAATAAAAACATTTTTCCGTTCTCCTTTGTTATTATAATTATTTTGTATATGTAGAGTATTTAAAATACCAAATTCCTACATATACATTATACACTAAAATAAGACAAATGTCAAACCATTAAAGTTTTGTTTTTGTATCGCTTTAATTGATGATTTTGTTTAATTTTGTTATAATATTTTTGGTGATAATATGAGTGAAATTAAGTATCCAAATAGAATAATTAAAACTCCTTCAACTAATTTAATCAAGACAACTAATTCAAAAAAAGCTCGTCTTGGAGCAGACTTTGAAGAAATGATTAATGAAAGTAATAAATTCTACTTAAACAAAGGATTAGCAGCAATCTATAAAAAGCCAACTCCTATTCAAGTTGTATCCACAACATTCCCAAAAAGAAGTATGGCAAGGATTACTGAAGCATATTACAAAACTCCGTCTACAACTGACTATAATGGTGTATATGAAGGATACTATATTGACTTTGAGGCAAAATCATGCCACAGTAATAGTTTTCCTTTTTCTAAGATTTTCAAACATCAAGTTGAACATTTGAAGACAGTTCATAATCTTGGGGGAATTGCATTTTTATTAATCGAATTTCCAAATAAAGAAGAAATATTTTTACTTCCAGCTACTATGCTATTTAACTTATACGATTCAATGAATGAAGGAGGAAGAAAAAGTATTCCTTATGCATACTTTAAAGAAAATGCATATTTAATAAAAAGGGGTTACACTCCGCAAGTAGATTACTTAAAAGCAGTTGATTTGTTAATAAAAGAAAATAAAGCAAAACGAATATAAAACCGGAAAGTCTTCACGGATAATTTACCAAAAACCGCACAGGATAAAATAAATCCATCATGTACGAAAGTATTTGATGGATTTTTTTATTCGTTCGAACATCAATAATTACATCATAGATTTAAATTATTTGCGTATTGAAAATATGAATATTCCCACAACTACATTTACGAAGAAACGAAGAGAATCAATAACTTTAAGTGTATAAAAAAGATAACAAAAATTGCCCTCGTCTAAAAAAATAGCGAGCGCTATATATTATATTTTACATTAAATAACCGATTAGATATCATAATTTACCGATTAGAAAAAAAATGAATAATTCTTTACTTTTCTTTGTTATAATAATATCAGTAAATATAAAAGAAACGGAGGAAAAAGGAATGCAAGCTATAAAAACTACCGAGCTTGTCAAACAGTACAAAAAAATAACTGCCGTAGATAAACTTGATTTAGAAATACACGAAGGAGAATTATTTTCTTTACTTGGTGTAAATGGTGCAGGAAAGACTACGACAATCAAAATACTTTCCTGTCTAACACAACCAACAGCCGGAGAGGCCTTTGTGGGCGGTTACGACGTTACAAAAGAATCAAAACAAGTAAAACGTCTAATTAGCGTTTCTCCACAAGAAACTGCCATTGCACCGGGTCTTTCCGTAAAAGAAAATTTAGAGTTGATTTGCGGTATTCATGGATTTTCAAAAGAAAAAACCTCTGCAAAAATCGCAGAGTTGTCGGAACAATTTGCCCTGAAAGATATTTTGAACAGAAAAGCAGGTAAGTTATCAGGA
>JAEIGA010014141.1_pt1 | contig 12139 bp, 15 predicted proteins | sample 9270691 | NCBI WGS metagenome assembly JAEIGA01 (sample SAMN17057246, study PRJNA624740) | gut metagenome | biome: biome; isolation source: fecal sample | host: Bos grunniens | place: China: Xizang | collected 2019
CAGAGGAGACAGAATGAGAGTTTTGAACCACTATTCAGAGGGATAGAGGACAGATACCCTGAGGGAGTCATATTCAGGAGGACAGATTCGAGAGGTCGAGACTATTGTTTTATGATGTACAGGGGAAAGAGAATCAGGAGGAGGTTGAGGTCAGAACTCGAATCCCTGAGACAGACTCTCATCGAGGAGGGACATTGGAATCCTCAGAGGAACAGGTAATCATCAACGATGTAAATATATGGGACGAAAAAAATCAGATGGTAGGGGACGATTGGGAGGTCGAAAGAAAGGAACCCCTAACAAGATAACAGGAGACCTGAAAGAATGGGTCTCAGACCTCCTCAACGAGAACAGGAGACAATTCGAGGAGGACCTCAGAGGACTCCTCCCTGTGGAGAGAGTCAAGATTCTCTCAGGGATGTTCAACTATGTTATGCCGAAACAACAATCCCTCACGATTGACGAACAGGTCGACAAAGAGACTCAGGTTCTGACTCGTCTCCTGAGTGAGGCACCTGAGGAGACCATCGATAAGATTGCAGAGAGGGTCATCGCATTACAGGAACTGAACAAAAAGGAGGGAGAGAATGAATAGACCATCCAATAAAGACAGACTCCTGTCAATGGTGCAGGGTCAAGACCCCAATATGTCAAATCGACCCATTCTCTATGACCTGACGAAATATGGAGGGGTTCATATTATGTTATCTCGAAAGTATTACTCAGAGGACGAGTTGAGGAGAATGGCAGAGGAGGACAGGGAGGAATACGAAAGACTCGACAGGGAGTGCAGGGAGAAACATCCAACACTATTTCAATGATGGGAACAAAGATGACCAACAGGGACCTCCTCCTCAGGATGACGAGAGGAGAGTCCATCGACAACTCGATTCTCTATGACATTGAGTTCTCAGTCGACATCAGAGGGAACATAACCATTTGGGGAGGTTCATCGCACATCAGGGACGATGTGAGATTCATTGCTGACCTGATGGGAAAGAGGAAACGAGTGAACAGAGTATTTGTCCCCATCTATGAATATGAGAGACTCTCCCCATATACTGCACGAATCGCACAGATGGAGAAAGACATCGAGATTTCTGATGAGAGACTCGTTGAGGAATATGAGAGATTTCGTCAGGCACATCCCACAGATGGATATGGACCTCTGTTTCAGTTGTCTCACATCGCACTAATGGAGACACAGGACCCACACCCAAAGGACGAGGAGGGTCGAGAGATATTGTTTGACAGAAAGGATAAACCTCAACTGATGGAGAGACTCCTGAGACAGGAACGACAGGATATTCTGAACCTGTGGGGAGTCGATTGTCCTCCTGATACCAACACGATTGGATATGGAGACAGACTATCTCAGGGGAAAGGACAAACCTCTGAATGGTACAGGAGAGAGTTCGAGAGGATTGGAGGAGATTTTCAGAGACTATGGTCTCGTTAACATACCCACATTTTTACATCATTACATTGGGAACAAAGGGTCGAGAGATTCTCTGTTCCCTTACTTTTTGTCTATGATTGAATCAGGGGGAGGGGGAGGGGTATTTCCTGACCTCAGAACCCCATCTGTGTTCCCCTCGATTTTTGTTTTATTTTTTTCTGTTCTGTCTCCTGTTGAGGTCCTCTCGATGACAGGTTCCTGACCCTGATTCCCTGTGAAAACACGAAAGAGAGAAACAGATTCCTGAAAATTGAAATATACCAAAAAATAAACATTTTCCCTCGTTCAGGAGACCTCAACTCGTTCAATGATAACAAGATAGACCCTCCTCAGGAGTAAATAAAAAATTAACTATTTTTTGATATTTCTGACCTGATTTGACAGATTTTCTCCACCTTAGTAATAGGACCATATCAGGGAATTATCTCACAGGTTGAGGTCCCTGAGTCCCCTCTGTTTCAGTCAATTATGTGGGGTTTACCTACTATAATTTTTTGACATTTTCGACCCTCAAAATAGGGGTAAAACAGTCTGTCGCAAATATTTTTTCTCGATTCTGAGTTTTTTCAATTCTGAACTATATTTATTATTATAACTATAATAATTTCAATAACTTAATGAACTATGGCAAAACGATTATTCAGGAACGATATGTCTCAGAGTCAGAGAGACAAAATCGCAATGGCAAACACAGGAAAGAAACTCAGTCAACAGACGAAAGACAAAATCTCGAAATCGATGGAGAAATATTGGTCTCGTCTCCCTATGAAACCGACAACCTCAACCTCAGGGAACACTCTCCCTCCAATAACCCCACAGGGAGGACAGGAATAGGGGCAAATTGACGAGTTCTCCCTCAGGATGAACAATCCCTCCATTTAGAGAGAAATCCCCTGAAATCCCCTTAAAATCGAGATTCCTGTCAGGGGTCTCACTCCCCTCCTCCTGACGATGATTCCCTCCTGATGTCGATTTCTGTCGATTATTGTCAAAAAATGTTCAATAGAGTGAACAATATTGAAAAATAATTCATATATTTGCACAGGAAACAATAAACAATCAGGATATGACAACCTCAATCGCAATCTCAGGACCTCAGTCAATGACAACAACCCTCGACAGAGAGAGTCTCCTCGACCTGTTCATCGCAAGTCAGGACAGGAAACCGACAACTCTCTCCCTGTACAGGAGGACAATGGGTCTGTTTTTCGATTGGGTTGACAGGACAGGACGAAACATCTCGACCCTGACGAGACCTGACCTCATCGAATACAAACACTCATTGGAGATGGAGGGAAAGTCAGGACTGACCATCACATCCTACCTGACCTCTCTGAGGTTGTTCTATCAATGGGTTGAGGCAGAGGGAGTCTATCCCAACATCGCAAAGGTCCTGAACCTCCCAAAGAGGACAAAGGAGTTCAGACACCAACCACTCAGACCTCAACAGGCAAAGGAACTCCTGTCAGAGGTTGAGGAATCAGGAAACCTCAGGGACATCGCAATAATGAACCTCCTCGCACGAACAGGACTCAGAACCATCGAGGTAGTGAGGGCAGATGTGGGAGACATCACATTCAAAGGAGGTCAGAGGGTCCTGATGGTAAGAGGAAAGGGACGAGACGAGAAAGACAATTTTGTGATTCTCACAGATAAGACCTATAAACCCATCGCAGAGTATCTCTCAGAGAGAGGTTGTGTAAGGATGACAGACCCTCTGTTCACATCGGAATCAAACAGGGATAGAGGAGGACGAATGACAACGAGGTCAATCTCACGAATCGCAAAGAACAACCTGAGGGGAATCGGACTCGATGACAAAGTGTTTACTGCACACTCCCTCAGACATACAACGGCAGTCTCTATCCTGAGAGGAGGAGGAACCCTCGAAGATTGTCAGTTGACCCTGAGACATTCCAACCCTGCAACCACTCAGATTTATACTGCATTTGTGGACGAGGAGAGGAGACTCAATCGACAGGCAGAGGCACTCGTTGACGAGTTGTTTTAATGTAATAATGTAATAATGTAATAATCCATTTGAGACCATCAGGAACCATAAATCAGACAACACAGGAGGGTCAGTTCAGAGTCCTCCTGAGTCTGTATCCTGAACTCCTGAATCTCGTTGAGGACCTCGACCTCGTTGACCCATACACAGGGATGAGATACCCTGTTGAGGAATCGAGAATCATCTCCTCAACCGACAGGATTAAACTGAGGAGAATCGCAGAGAAACTCCTGACGATGGGTCGAGTCTATACATCAGAACAGGTCATCTCCCTGATGGTAGGAGGACTCAACATCGAGAGACAGAGGGCAATCAATGGATTCAAAATGATGTTATCCTCAGGAGTCCTGACCCTCTACACAGGGAACGGAATCAGACTCTCATAATAGGCAAATGTAATAATGTAATAATGTAATAATTCACAGGTATGGAAACACTCAACAGAACGATGTCGACACAGACACAGAAACTCATCAAGGGATTGGAGTATATGGTCAAAGCAAGGGAGGAAATCCTCTCATCATTCACAGAGACCTATGGAGAGGAACAGGGAGAGAGGATGTATAATGAGGCATTTGAATCAGATATGACTGACCTCCTGATGACCCTGAAATGTAATATCGGACACTCGATGGAGGTCAATATGGGAGACTACTCGAAAAACGAGTTTTAACCCCTGAAATGTAATAATGTAATAATGTAATAATTCAGTATGTATCAACAGACCAACAGAGTCAGTCTATTCACGAAACCTGTCAACACCAAATCAGAGGAACAGGTCCCTGAGAAATATGTCTCATTATTTGAGGCATATTCTCTCATTATAGGAGAGGGGTCAAACAACCCCATTCCTGACCTGATTCGTCAACTCAGGGGAATCAGCAACCCTGACCCTGAACAGGCAAAGGAGGAGAAAAAGAGACTGAAAAAGAGACTCCCTCACATAGTGTTTGGAGGAGAGTTCTCATACAGGGCAATCAAGGGATTGACCAAACCATCTGACCTCATCTGTCTCGATTTCGACCACATCGGAGACTCGTCTCAGGTTGAGGACCTCAAAGAGACTCTCTCAGGAGACACAGAGTTGAAACCTCTCCTCCTGTTCGTCTCTCCCTCAGGGGATGGACTGAAAGTGATTGTCCCAATAGAACAGACCATCAAGGGAGACGAGGATTTCAAACTCGCATATCAGAGTCTGACGAACTATTGTGAACAAACCTACAACCTGACCCCTGATAAGAGTTGCAAGGACATCTCTCGTTCCTGTTTCCTGTCCTATGACGAGTTCGCAATATTACAGGACCCACAGGGAGGATTCGATGTCGAGAAATGGAAACCTCAACCTGAGGAGAGAAAACCTCTCAGAAAGGACGAGAGACCCCTCAGAGAGACGATGAATCTCTCATCAGGATTCCTGACAGACTATGAGAGGGCAGAAATCGCAGTTGAGGACATCGAGAACTCAGGAATCGACATCACATCAGACTATGGAGATTGGGTCAGAGTGGGATTCGCATTGGGTACATTGGGAGAGTCAGGTCGAGAACTATTCCACAGGGTATCGAGTCTCTATCCTCGTTATAAGAGGGAGAGAGTGGACTCTCAGTTCGACAAATCGATGGGAGATGGAGGGGTCAACTTGGAGACCCTGTTCACGATAGGAAATCAGAGGGGAGTGAGGTTCAGGAGTACGACACGACCAACAATCCAACAGGCACCACAGGAAAGACCAACGACAATGAAACAGGATAAGACACCACAGACAAAGGAACCACAGAATCAGACTCCTGTTGAGGTTGAGTTCCCTGACCTGTTGCAACCAACGACAGAGAGGGAAATGATGGAGAGGGCAAAGGAACTCCCTGAAACCCTCGTCTCAGGATATATGGTCAAAGATTCAATGAATCAGGTTCAGAAACTCCTCATCCCATCAGGTAAGTTGACAGGAATCGCAGGTCCAACGAATCACGGAAAATCCCTCCTCCTCCTGAACACTCTCCTGAATGTGGCAAAGAAATACAAGGACAGGAGGTTCATTCTGTTTACCTATGAGGAGAACTCAGACACCATCATTCAGTATCTCCTGAACATCTATCTGAGAGACCTCAACCTGACAATAAACGACCCATCTGTTCCGACATCGAACAGACTCAGACTGCAAGAGGGATTCAGGGGAGACTATCAGTCATTTGACCCCAAACAGAGGAATGAGTATGAGTTGAGGAAAAACCTGTTTTTCAAAAACTACATTGAGAATGGTCGAATCCTCATCAAGTATGTGGACTCTGATTCCTCAACCCTGTGCAGACAGATTCAGTATGTATCACGACCTGAGTTCAACATTGGAGGAGTATTTATCGATTATTTCCAATGTATCAACCCTGACGAATCAAAGAGATACCCAACACGACAGGAGGCACTCAAATCAATCTGTTTCGAGTTGAAAGATGTCGCAAACAACACAGGTCTCCCTGTTGTGCTTGCCTGTCAATTCAATCAGGAGGTTCTCACACCTCTCGATGTTCAGATTACAAAGGTAGGAGAGGCAGGAGACATTTCGAGGATTCTCGCAGAGTTGTGGGGTATTTGGCAAATGGGTAAGGATATGGGACGAGAACTGAAAAACAACGACAAACTCAGGGTCTCTCAGTTGGAGGACAAATCGAGTCTCATCAACTCAAAAGATGGATGGGAGAAAGGTCTATATGTCAAGGTCCTGAAATCGAGAGTGGTCGAAACAGGTGCAGAGGATGTCCTCAGGTTCAGGGGTCTGACAGGAAAAATCTATCCAAACGATGATAAAGAACAGGAAATCAACTCTGAGGATTGGGAGGACACCAACGACCTCCCTTTCGGATTCTAAACCTCAACAGATATGAAAACGATTTGCATATTAAACCATAAGGGAGGAGTGGGAAAGACCACATCTGTCCTGAGTATAGGAGGAGGTCTCTCGTTGAGGGGATATAAGGTCCTGATGATAGACCTCGACCAACAGATGAACCTCACACAATCCACAGGAATCAGGAATCCTGAGAGGGACATATATGGAACCCTGACAGGGAGATACAGACTCTCTCCTGTACAGGTCGCAGAGAACCTCTATATTGTCCCATCATCGAGGGAACTGAAACACATAGAGTCAGAGTTCTCCAACAGGATAGGAGGTCAGGTCCGTCTCAGAAAGATTCTCTCAGAGGTTGAGGGATTCGATTTCTGTCTGATAGACTGTCCTCCATCACTCGGACTCCTCTCCATCAACGCAATGACAACCTCTCAGGAAATCATTGTCCCCATTACTCCTGAATACTATTCGATTCAGGGAGTCCTGTCTCTGACTGAGGCAATCGAGGAGGTCAGGGAGACTCTGAATCCTCAACTGAGACTCTCAGGAATCCTCATCAACCTGTACAACAAACAGAAGATAGTACACAGGGAGTTTTCTGAGGCAATAGAGACAGAGTTCGGAGAGATTGTCTATCCAACGAGAATCAGGTCCTCTGTTGCTATCGAGGAATGTCCGACACAGGGACAGGATGTGTTCCGATATGACCCTGATTCCAATGGGGCAAAGGACTATTCTGAGGTTGTGGATGAGTTCCTCAGGAGACAGGGAATGTAATATTGTAATAATGTAATAATTCAATACAATGGCAAAGAAATCATTTTCAAAGAACATCGACCTGATGATAAAGCAACACCAATATTCCGTTGCTGAGTCCCTGATTCAGGTCCCAAAGAAAGAGACTCCTCAGGGGGAGAAACGACCTGTGGGGAGACCTCGCAGAAAGTCCTCAACCTCTCAGAATGGTCTCCCTATTGGGGAAACACGAATGACATTCCTCATCGATGAGGACCAACAGGAGAAACTGAAATACATCTCATTTCGAGAGAGGATGTCAATCAAACACATAATGTCTGAGGCAATTCAGGACTACCTGAACAGATATGAGGAGATGTATGGAGAAATCGACCTCAACAGGATATAAGAGTATTAACAGAGTAAACATATAATGAGATATGAAAACAATCGAGGGAATCAAGTTATTGACCATTCCTGAAACCTCTGAGGTTTTGGGAGTATGTGTTCACACAATCAGGAGACATATCAAGGCAGGGAAACTCCCATCAGTTCAGTTGGGTCAGACATTTGTCAAGGTCTCAGACATCTGTGAGAAATTGGGAGTCGAGTCAATCGACCTCTCACGATTTGAGGAGAACTAAGATGAACAAAGAGGAAAGAATGAGACAGGCATTGGACGAGATGTTCAAACCTGACGAGAGACAGACAGAGAAACTCTCTCATCTGTTGGATAAGATGACAGGGAACCTCACGACACAGGAAAGGGTCGAGAGATTCAAGACTCTCCTGAAAGAGTTGAGGAACGAGTCGAAAGAGATTCAGAGACTCCTGATTGAGGAGAACCTCCCCTCAGGAATAAATGTCCTCTCCATCACAGACCTGTTGGACGAGGCAATCAGACTCTCTCAGTATGTCTGTGGACTCCCTGACCATTGTCGAAAGAATCAGGACTGAGTTGAGGTCTCAGGAAAACGAAACTAAAATAGTTTGATTTAGTTTGAATCTCAGTTCAATGTCAATAAATATTACATTACAGACATTGAAAATGAGGGATAGTAAGGAGATAGTTTTCCCTCAATGGAGATGTAGTGAGAGATAGTAAGAAAATAGTAAACCTCAACTCAGGAGGGGATTCATCCTGACGAGAGGAAATGTACCTAAGTATGGCACAATCAACCAACATAAAGGAGTGGAATCCACTCGCACCTGTCGAGAGAATCCTGAGGGAGGTCCTCGACAACAGAGTGGGACCTCATCACAACAGGACAGGAGTCATCGATGATTACCTGAGACTCTATGAGAGATTCAGGATGTCGAATCTCAATGATGTCCTCCTGTTCCCTGAGGGAATCCTCTCATCGAGGGAGTGGTATGAGGACCTGTTCTCTCCTGAGGGTTCTCTCAAACAGATGAACCTCGACCACATTGGAAAGGATTTCCTGTGTATGATATATCTGACAGAGGTCATCAGGGAATCATTCTCAATCAACAAGGTCAAATCCCTGTACAGGGTCCTGATGGATAGGAGAGAGGGGAATCAGAACAACAATCTGAACAACTCCCTCCTGTGGACTGAATCCCTCGTCAATTTCCTGACCCTGCACGATTGGGACCTGTCGATTCCTGAGAGGGTTGAGGGAGAGAGGTCAATCCTGTTCACAGATGTAAAATACAGGATAAAGGAGGAGGACTCTCATCCTGTCGTTTGGATGGTCGAGACATCGAGGTTCTCGAAACTCGTCAGGGGTCTCTCGGTAGCATTACAGGAGAGAGGGAAACTCCCTCAACTATTTGAACACTCCCCAACTCGATACGGACTCTCAGGAGAACTCAGACTCCTGAATCAGAGATTTGTCAGAAACACATTCCTGTTTGGAGTCGAAATCGCAGTCAACAGGGAGTTCAGGTTGTGGGACTCATATCGCAAATATGGATTCCCATCCCTGAGACAGATTTCAGAGTACACAGGGATTCCCTATTCGTTATTGGTCGAGTTGAGGAGTAAACAGGCAGACATCAACGAATACACAGGAACGAGTCTCCTCCACAAGATTCCTGTCCTGTACGCAGATAGACTCATCACAGAACTGATGTTCAGAGACAGGGGAGGACTTGACAAATTGACAAAAGGAGGTATATTATGATAAAGAAATACACTCCTGAGAAGATTCAGGAAATAATTGACGAGGGGTCAGTCAAAGATAAGGCAACCCTATTCCTGAGGGACAGGATGGGATATTTTCAGAACGGACTGAGTTTCATCCTCGATTTCGGAGTCCCTGAGATTCTGACTGATTCTGTATCTCCTGAGGACCAACCCCAATGGAATGAATATATCAGTTGGGGATTGAGGATTGAGAACGCATTTCGAGACCTCAAAATATTCACAGATACTGCAACGAGATTCAGGGAGAACCTCTCTCAGACAATATCTGTCCTCCTCGATATGGAGGAAATGGAGGAGATGACCACAGAACTCCTGATGTTAGTGGGGAAACATTCTCGTCTCCATCCAAAGGAGGACACTCAAATGATAGAGGAACTCAGGAGGGCAAACGGAGAAATGGTCATTTTGGGACGAAAGTTCTCCCACATAGACCCAACCATCACAAAGGATGGAACAATCGACCTGCACCTCAGTAAACGAGGAGAGGAGGACACATTCCCAACCCTCAGGGACAGGATGGAGTTCGAGAGGACACAGGCAAAGGATTGGATGGTCAGGTTCCTCCTGTTCGTTGAGGCAATGAGGAGAGTTTTCAAAGAGATTGAGATTGTCATCCCTGAATATGAACACCTCATCTCAGCATATACGACCATCCTCGACAAACCGATGGCAGGTTCCCTCAGATTTCAGGGAGTACAGGAGAGGAGGTTGTTTCATTTGGGAGAATACAAAGAGACAGGAGAGACTCCATACCCTGCAATGAGAGACCTGATTGAGGACTATTCAATCAATATCTCAGAGGTTGACCCTCAGATGGAGGAACACGAAGAACTGATAATAAAATACTACAATAGCATATAGGATGATAGAGAAAGACACCGACCTCAACGAGAGGGAGAAAACCTCAGGACGAACACGAACTCAGTCCATTAAGAAAGAGAACAAACCAATCCACAGAGTGCAGAAAACCTCTGTGAAAACCCCTCCAACCATCAAGATTGGAAAACACGGGGCAGATATGATAATGACTCAGAAACCTCGAAAGAAACAGGAGGAGATGTTGAGTCGAGTCGCACTCCCTGATGAACCTCGAACCATTGGGGAAAAGATACAGATTTTCTCTCAACTCGTTGCGAGGTCTATGGGTCTGACTCAGTTCAGAGACAGGGGAGACTGTCCTGACAGGATTGGATTCAACCTGACCAACGAATCAGAGAGAAATGTTCTCCTCGCAGTCCTGAAACAACTGACTGAGACCAACTATAAGGGAGACAGGCAAATCCCCAACTCTGTTGCAGTCAAACAGGCATACACAGGAAACACCGACACGACCACAGACGCACTCTCAAAGGGTTTTGAAATCATCCAACAACAACACATCGGAGGGGCATTGGAGAACATTCCCTCAACCCCTGTTATATCCATAACACAGAGGGACCTCGTTATCCTCGCAGGGTATGACCCTGAGAAAAAATCAGATGTTCAGAGAGTCGCAAACGCAGTCATTGACCTCGCAACAAAACAAAACTTTCTGATGTGGACTCGATTCAAACGAGATAAGAAAGGACGAAAGGTAAGGAATGAAAAGACAAAGAAACAGGAGTTTGAACTCGTCTCGACATTCTCTCCTGTCCTGTGGGTCAATTTCGTATCAGACCCAACAACGAAAAAGTTTCTGCACTATGAGATAAGTCCCTCTCCTGTGTTCCTCGATGAGGTCTCGGCAGAATACGGAGGAGGTCCAAGAGGATATTTTCTCCTGATTCCTGAGGAGGCAAACAAGGAGATAAACTCAGCATATAAGAAACTATATCCATACAGAGTGAGGATTCCCATCAATATTCAGGCATTTTGTTTTTGGATGAGGGTTAAGGTTATGGAGTTAAAAAGTCAGGCAAACAACCCTCTCAATCCTCGTCCTCTCGACCCTGTTGTCAGGATAAAGTACGCAGACCTATGTCAGGAACTGAACATCTCAGAGTCAGTTCTCAAAACACAAAGGAAACGAACCTCTGAACAGATTGGGGATGGACTCAGGGTTGCAAAGGATTTGGGGTATATCACAGATGGATATTTCGAGGAGGAGACAGACTCATATATCATTACTCTCAACATTGATTTCTATCCTCCATTCAGAAAGATGGACCCTGAGGAGATTGAGGACCCTGAGGAACAGGAACTCCTCCCTCCTGACTCGACAGATGTGTAGTCGGATTCTGCACGAAAATCTGTAAAAATCAGTAAAAAAGTGTAAAATAGATAATTTAATTATTACATTATTACATTATTACAATATAGGACAACTCTCTGCACATCAGGGGGTTGTCTCGTTTTTTACCATATATTATTACATTATTACAGGATTACATCCTCAACCACAGAGTTGTCGAGTTTCTGACATAGTTGTCGAGACCTCAACCTGAGGACCTCAGGAGACTCGACCCCTGTTCAGTTTGAAACTCTCTCATCAATGGGAGAGGAGGGACGAAACAGGACTGAAAAGTCCTGATTTCAGTCCATTACCTACCCTTTTAGGGAATATAGGTAATATAGGGAGAAAATCGACCTGTTTAATTTATTGATAATCAGGAGATTATAAAAACCCCATCTCGACAGATGTGTAGTCAAACCTCGACAGATGTGTAGTCAAACCTCGACAGATGTGTAGTCAAACCTCGACAGATGTGTAGTCAGTCCTCCTGTTGAGGTCCCCATTGGTGCCTGTTTACAGGTCGGAACAGGGTTATATTTTCATAAGGGACAGGAGTCTGATTCTCCCTGATTCCCCTCTGTGTTTACTAAAATAGTTTGAAATAGTAAAAAATGACCCTCTGAGATAGGTTAAACGATTGAAAATGAGTATATTTGTATATGATTCAGAGGAGACAGAATGAGAGTTTTGAACCACTATTCAGAGGG
>JAEIGA010014142.1_pt1 | contig 12139 bp, 20 predicted proteins | sample 9270691 | NCBI WGS metagenome assembly JAEIGA01 (sample SAMN17057246, study PRJNA624740) | gut metagenome | biome: biome; isolation source: fecal sample | host: Bos grunniens | place: China: Xizang | collected 2019
AACACCTCAGAGACTTCTTGATGACCTCTACATGATGGTCAATCAGATTATCGAGAAGGTGAATGAGCGCAAGGACAGGATAGCCAACCCGACAGAGGCTAAGACTATCTCACAGCTTGCGGATGCAATCAAGAAGATGCAGACGGACGTGGGCATCGTAGAAATCGTTGGAGTTGGTTCTCGCTTCATCAACTGGGTTAGGCAAATTGACCTAGACAAAGCCAAGGAGATAAGCAAGTACTTCGATGGTTTCATCAAGGACAACATAAATGTATTGTAGCGTATGGCGGGAATATCAGAAGAGAAAAAGGCACTACTCCAATGGGGGAATCTGATGGACTCCCTCGCTGCAGAAATGCCAATTGAAGACTGGTTGACACGCAAGGACATCGAGAAGAAGAAAGCAGAGTTAGAAGCTGACCCTATCAAGTGGATAAAGTACTTCTTCCCGAAATACGCGAAATACGACTTCGCACCCTTCCATGTCAAGGCAATCCACCGCATCATCGAGCATGACGAGTGGTACGAGGTACTCTCATGGAGTCGTGAGCTGGCAAAGTCCACCATTGCAATGTTCATCATCATGTACCTTACGATGACCAAGAAGAAGTCCTTCGTCATCCTAGCCTCTGCCACTAAGGAGAGCGCAATCCGTCTTCTGACACCCTACAAGACCACATTCGAGAATAATTCTCGCATCCATCAGTTCTACGGTCAACAGATTCTTCTTGGACATTGGACGGATAATGATTTCACCACGAAGATAGGTGCGAGGTTCGTAGGCATAGGTGCGGGTAGTGCCCCGCGAGGTGCGAGAAACGAGGCTGTACGACCTGATATCATCTACATGGATGACTACGACACAGACGAGGATTGCCGTAACCCCGACACCCTCAAAAAGAAATGGGACTGGTTCGAGAACGCACTCTATCCTACACGGTCAATCTCTGAGCCTACACTCATCCTATGGTGCGGAAACATCATCGCCAAGGATTGTTGTATTGCCAGAGCCGGGGAGAGAGCAAAGCATTGGGATATCGTCAACATCAGGGATGAGAACGGATGCAGTACGTGGGCAGCCAAGAATACGGAGGCGAAGATTGACACCGTACTATCCCACATCTCCACACGTTCACAACAGGCAGAGTACTTCAACAACCCTGTGTCAGAGGGTAGCATCTTCAAGAATATAGCCTATGGCGAATGCCCACCGCTAGAGCAATTCAAGTTCGTGGTTATCTACGGAGACCCCGCCTATTCTGATAGCAAGAAGAAGGGCAGCTCATTCAAGGCAGTTTGGGTTATCGGCAAGCTGAACAATAAGTACTACATCCTCAAGGGGTATCTTGCACATGAGACAAACGCTAACTTCATCAACTGGTATTTCGACTTGTACGACTGGGTAGGAGGAAGGTGTACTGCCTATTGCTACATGGAGAATAACAAACTGCAAGACCCATTCTTCTCTCAGGTGTTCATGCCACTATTGCGAGAAGAGAACGCAAGGCGGGGGAGGTCTCTGCACATCAGAGGGGATGAGCGTAAGAAGACGGACAAGGCAACACGTATAGAGGCGAACCTCGAACCGCTAGACCGTGACGGCAAACTCATCTTCAATCGTGACGAGAAGGACAACCCCCACATGATAGAGCTAGACAACCAGTTCCGCATGTTCGAGATGACAATGCCGTACAATGCGGACGGATGCGATGCAATAGAGGGCGGGGTTACGCTCATAGACGAGAAGACACGCTCCTTTGAGCCGATGATAACGGTCCCTTACGAGGAATTAATAGAGTTAAACGAATATACAATGTAACTATGGCAGCATTCATTCAGACATCAGATTATGATGCAAGCATTCACAGAGAGATTCTTGATTCTCTCCTTCGCACGGAGTCTGAGAACTACGACCCTCAGATTGTCGAGATATGCGAAGACCGCGCTATTGCGGAAATGAAATCGTACCTGAACAAGACCTACGATGTAGAGGAGATATTCAACGCTACAGGCACAGACAGAAACGCACTTGTGCTTATGTTCGCCCTCGACATCGCAATCTATCACATCTTCTGTCAGCACAACCCCTACAAGATGTCGCAGATAAGGCAAGATCGCTACGACAGAGCTATTGAGTGGCTAAAGGGTGTGATGAAGGGAGACATCACCATCGCTGATGCTCCAAGGCTTTCCGATGAGGAAGAGAAAGCTAACTCTGCATGGCAGATTGCAGCAGACGATATCCGACCAATCATGGACTAATAAACATCAAGCAATATGGCAACAATTAAGAAGACAAAGACCATCAGACAGGGTGGTCTCGCACACGCAAACGAGAGTGACATAGTTCTGCAACAGCCGGAGCTATTCCACTTCAACATGCAGAACTACATGAGTGCCGTAACATCGGCAAAGAGTATAGATTTCTCATTTCGCACGATGCTCTACGACCTCTACGAGAGTGCGATGTTAGACTTGCACCTCACAGGTACGCTTGACAAGCGATTGAGAGCCGTCACACGCTTCCCGATTGAGTTCTGGCGCAACGGTGAGGCTGACGATGTAATCACACCACAGCTCAAGTCTCCTTGGTTCAAGGAGATGAAGAAAGACTTGCTTATGTCAGAGTTCTGGGGTTACACCCTCATACAGCTCTATCGTGACGAGGAAGGATGGATTCAGTACGACCTCATAGACCGCAAGCACTACGATCCGGTCAAGAAGAAACTTCTCAAGTTCCAAGGCGATCAGGACGGACGTAATATTGACGAGTTTGAAAACATGCTCTTTGTCGGTTCTGAGCGTGGTCTCGGTATCTTTGCCGAACTTCTCCCCGCAGTTCTCTACAAACGTGGTGACATGGGCGATTGGGCGAAGTTCTGTAACGTGTTCGGTATGCCTATACGTGACTACACCTACGAGGCTGGCGATGAAGAGACACGCAAGCGACTGATTGCCGATGCGAAGAAGCAAGGCACAAATGCCGTGTACATCCATCCGAAGGACAGTAACCTAACACTTGTTGAGGCTGGTAACAAGAGCGGTTCTGCAGACCTCTACGAGCGTTTCGCCAAGTACTGGGATGAGAAGATGTCTGTGCGCATCCTCGGAAACACCCTCACCACTCAGGCATCTGATACAGGCACTCAGGCTCTCGGTACGGTACACAAGGACGAAGAAGAGGAAATCAATGCGGATGACCGCACGTTTATCCTCGACATCCTGAACTACGAGATGAAGGATATCTTCTCCAACCTCGGTTTCAACGTGGAGAGTGGAGAGTTTGTCTATGCGGAGGAGTCACACCCAGACCTACAGCAACAGCTTACCATTGTGCAAGGACTCAACTCTATGGGACTTCCTATGGATGATGACTGGCTCTATCAGACATTCGGTATCGAGAAGCCGAAGGACTACGACAAAATCAAGCAAGAGAAGGAAGAGGCTAAGAAGGCAATGTTGCAGAGCCTCAACGAGCCTACACCATCACCAAAGCCAAAGGAGGATGAAGACGAGAAGAAGAAAGGACTCCGCAATAAGCTGATGTCTTTTTTCGGTCTCGCCACTCCCACAGAGGCAGACGAGTGGTGATAAACAATCTCTATTACGGAAGTGACAATGCGGATATTGACTGCTTCCGTAATGCCTCATTCAAATTCGACACAGATGTACTCGCTACATTCCTCCGTCGCATCTACAACGGCTTTGACACCTCCAACGATGTAGAGCCTACTATGTGGCGAGAGATACTGCGCATCATCAACGAGGCTACGGTGGACGGTCTCGTACAAGGCAACTATGACACCAACATCGACAAGACCTTCCTTGAGAAGCTGGCACACTCCAACGAAGTGTTCTCTGCCTTCAAGGTGCATGATATGGGAGTGGACATGGCGAAGAAACTTCGCACGGACGAGGGCAAGCTAAAGCCGTTCTCTGAGTGGAAGAAGGACATCAAGACTATCGCATCCCACTATTGCGGTGCATGGCTGCAGACGGAGTATAGCACCGCCACTCTCCGCGCCAAGTTCGCGGCAGAGTGGAAACAATACGAAGCTGATGCGGATATCATGCCTAACCTCCGTTGGATGCCTACCACTTCGGCAAACCCAGAGGAAGAGCACAAGGTGTACTGGATGAACCGCCTCACTCTCCCTGTGGGTGATAAGTTCTGGGACAAGCACCATCCGGGAGACCATTGGAACTGCAAGTGCAGCCTCGAACAGACTGACGAACCCGCCAATCCTGATGTGTTAAGCCATATCCCTGATGTCAAGGCGCAGAAGGGACTCGCAGCTAATCCGGGTAAGACAGGGGAGATGTTCGACAAGGAGCATCCGTATTTCCCGAAGGATTGCACATCGTGCCTATTTGGGGATGGCGGTTTCTCTGATTTTATAAACGCAAGCAAAAAACATTGCAACCATTGCAACAAAATAAACAAGTGTATTAACAAGCTGAAAGAATCTGAACAAAAAGCCATATACAACAATTTAAAGAATGACCCGAACTTTAAAGATGTAGAATATGACAAGATTTCGGGAGGTGTTAAGGCTACACACAAAAAGCACATTGTCCATTCAAAGGATGAAGCCGTATTCTTTAATGGCATGTCTATAACAGAATTAGAGTTTGAATGTCAAAATGCATTGTTTAAAATGGGTAAGACTGCCATCTTGCTTGATGAAAAGAAAAAGAAGGGAGGCAACATCCTTCCGGCTTTGGATTTGGAATTGGATGGTCGACCAATGGATATAAAGTCTATAACAGGTCGCGGATGGTATAGTCACGCTTTAATCTCTAAAGACAACCAGATTTTTAGGTACAATTCCCGCGATGATGTAGAAAAGAAATCAGATAGTGTATGTTTGTATTTTCATGATGCAAGCCTATTTTCAGAAAAGAAAATGATAAAATCCATCAATTATTACAAACATTCGCGCGTAGACGGCAAATTGCCCCCAAAACACATCAAGCATGTTGTTGTTGTTATCAAAGGACATGATAACGTTCTTGAATATGAAGTATAAAAAAAACTCCCACCGTAAAGATGGGAGTGAAAAAGGGGTCGATTGTTTCGCAAACCGCTAACCCCTACCATGCACTGCAAAGATAGAAATAATATTTCTAATCTCCAAATTTTAACCGCAAAAATTATGGCAAATGCGCAAAATATAGACAAAATCTTTGCTGAATTGGCAAAAAAGGTGCAAAGAGAGGTGCAAATCAACCTCCCTCGCAAGGTCGGAATCATAGCGAAGAACCACTTCACCGACAACTTCCGCAAGGGTGGTTTTGTAGATTCAAGCCTCGAACCTTGGCAGACAACCAAACGTCAGCAATCGGGTAGGGGAGCTGAGGGGAAGTACACCCCTCTGACCTCAAGGCGAGACCATCTGATGCGCTCAATCACTTCGCACCCTAGACCGGGAGAGGTGACAATCATCAACGATGTGGAGTACGCAAGCATCCATAACGAGGGCGGTGTTGTCAATCCGAAGGTAACAGACAAGATGCGGAGGTTCGCATGGTATAAAGTCTATAGCCTTGCGGGAATCAAGAAGGGCAGCAAGAAGAAGGGCAAGACCGCCAAGCAGCTTCCACCAGAGGCAGAGGCATGGAAGGCAATAGCACTCACGAAGAAGTCAAGGCTGAACATCAAAATCCCACAACGCAAGTTCATAGGCGATTCTGCAGCCTTGAACAAGAAGATAGAAGAGTTAATCATACAAACAATCAATAAACTGACAAGCAATGGAGTATCTGCTATACAACCTCATTAACGAGATTAAGGCAAAGATGCCTGAAATCTCCCTCGTAGATGAAGACTACGGACAACTGGAGTATATCGATAGCGAAACGGACACATACCCGGTCACGTTCCCCTGTGTCCTCCTTGATGCAGCCGATGTGCAATGGTCGAACATACAAGGCGGTCATCAGAAGGGCAATGCCACCATAACGGTGAGACTTGCCATTGACTGCTACGATGACACACACTATGGCAGCAGCACCACCGAGAAGATTCTCACCCGCCATGAGATGGTGGAGAAGCTGCATAACATCGTGCAATGCTTCCGTCCTGACGATGGCGCACCGATGAACCGCATATCCTCACGGTTCAATACGATGAATCACGGCATCAAGGTCTATGAGTCGCAATATACTTGCACCATCACCTCGTACCACGACGATAGCCTCAAAGTCAGGGTTTCCCCGGAGGTTGAGGCTGTTATCGATAAGGATGTCAACAAGGATATGTTCAATCCTCCGTACTCTGATGTGTTCGACTGATTAAAGAGCCACGCTCAAATACCTATGGCGAGGAATGTCAAGCCCTTCGGCTTCATTCTTCGCCTTTTCCTTCTTGATGATAGCGAGTATGTAGTCTTCTGTGAGGAAGAACTCTTGCTCAGACAATCGTCTGATGGTATCGTCGAACCTCATACGCTGTTGCTCCGTCCAATACAGGTAACGCTCGAACACTCTCTTGTCGCGCTTTTCGCGGAGATAGGTCTTCTTTTTCTTCATTTTCTTGCGGTTTAGGAGTAGAAATGGCGCAAAAGGTGAAATAATTGTGATTTTGTGGTGTTATGCCGTTTTCCACGCTCATACACCCCTTGCGCCTGAAACTCAAACATTTACAACTTAAACAACTAAGTTTTCATCTATCGTTATCTCGACACGAGGATTGCTCTTGTCCACGAACTTCCTTGCAACTATCTGCACGCACTTATTGTCGTTCTTGATGACCTCGCATTGCTGTAGGCAGTCAAGGATGATCTTGAGCGAGTTGTCAAGGTCTGGGTTCATCGTCTCGTAGAACACGTCTGCGTATAGTGTGAAGAAGTGGCAGAGGTTAATTCCCCGGTGCGGGCATTGGATGAAGAAGCTATGCTCGTAGGCTTTCAGTCTCTCCGTCTTACCGAGTGAGCCATGCCCGCAGATGTTAATCACCTTGTACGAGTTTGCCTTGGATGGCACTTTCCCTCGTATCGTCATTTGCAGTTTAGCCATAGTCTTTATTGATTTTCTTTCTCTTCCTTAAATGACATTATCAAAACAACCAATAGGGTAATAAAACACACCATCAACCCTGCCATTAATAATATTGGCATGAACCAATCTACCATGAAATCTCCTGCATTCATCTTTCATCCTCCGTTGCTCCTTCGCCCTGCTTCCGCTCCCTCACCGACTTTGCACCGACTTTGCACCGACTTTGCACCGACTTTGGTACGGAGGAAGAGCGAACCCAGAGCGAAGGGTCGATTAAACACTAGTGCTGAAACACATCCATTATCTTTGTCTCCACGTTGCTGATGATGCGGTAGTCAAGCCTCTGTCCATGACCTAGTGCCTCGTTGGTGTAGTTCTGTGCGGTCTCAGCCTTGTCAGCTTGTACGAGATAAACCATCTTTGTCTCCTTCTCCTTCATCGTCTTCTCATCGAAGGCAAGGAATGCTACCTTCATCTTGAACCACTTGCCATCATCCTCCTTATCGGAGAAGAACACCTCCTTGTACTGGGCGGGGTTGATGTTCTTGATGGTGAATCCACCTACCATGTTTGCCACGTAAGGCTGCATCTCGTCTATGATGCGACTCTCTGCCTCTGTGAAGGTGAGGGCATCAACAGTATAGACTTCATTGACATTCCTGACGTTTCCATCGTCTTGAACCTTAGGCACGATGACTGAGCACTCGAACCATGTACTTGTAATAGCTTTAATCATTGCGGTAAATTTTTGTTTAGTTATTGATTATTGATAAATTATTGACATGCAAATGGCATGTGATAGTTTCAGCATCAGGATTCCGATGAGGAAGAAAACCACTAGTTCAGGGTGGCGGGCGAAGTATGATATCGTCTCAATGACTCCCCATGCTATGCACCTTGCGATGTAATAGATTGTTTGTTTCATATACTCTTCCTCCTTGCGTTAGACCAGATTTCAACATCATCCTCGTAGTAGAAGCGGATGCCCATGTACTTGTGGTTGGTGTTCACCCTCTTCCATGTCCCGGTAGGCTCTAAACCTTTGCGGTTGTATCTGCAGCACCTTCCTACGTTCTCCCTTCCGACATGGAAATACTCAGATGCGGACTTGATGTCTATGTGCCGTGACAGTCTGCCGTCTGAATCAATGGCGATTACTGGCTTATGGTAAGTACCCGCATCGCCTTTCTTCGCCCTGTGGGTTAGGTTCTTGACACCGATAGCCTTCACCTTGGCTTGCATGTCTTCACTCATCCAGTCGCTCCATTTCCTTCCCTTGTTGAAGGGGATTGAACCCTTGGCGAACCGCCCATTGCTCTCATGCTGTTTCCTTGGCTGATAGCCAGTCCTCAGCTCGTAGTTGTCTATGATCATGCGCTCTTGCTCTTCTTCTGTTCGTTAAACCATTCTGTCTCCAGCTTCCCCTGTCTGACAGGGTCGAGGTCTGAGAGATAGGTCAGAGCCTCGTTCTCTCTTTGTGTAAGTCCTACGGCTTGCCACTTGCGGAATAGATACTCTTGTACTTTCATAGCCTTACTCTGTTTCTACGTGAAATGCCCTCCAAGCATAGTGCTTGAGAACTGCCTTGCAATCGGGGTCTTTTGCTTCATCTGCCCAGTCTATCAGGGTGATGTAATGCTGTGGCGGTACTTTGTGCGCAACCGCTACACGCTCTTGGTCTGTCTTGTACTCGGAATAGTCCATATCGTTGTAGTTTAGGTGTTAGTTACTCAGTACGTACTCGCAGATACGCTTTCCGCTCGATGTGGTGGTACGGCATGCGATGATGTTATAGCCTCGCTCACGCAAGTCGTGGATTCTTGATGCAAGCCTAAAGCATCCGAACTTGTTAAGTGCCTCTAACTGGGTCAGGCTGTATCCCTTCTTTAGCCATGCGATGATCATATCGCATTGGCTCTTTGCGCTCTGCACGTTCTCGTTGATGTTTGCCATATTCATTCCTCCATTTTTGATTGTTTCAACTTCTCCCATTCCTCCCTAGTGAAATGAGGCTTTTTCTTCTCCTCCTCGCGCTTGCGCTCTGCTATGATGTTCTCAATCTCCGCATACTTGCGCCCTCGGTCTTCCATGAACTCCCGGAAGGCTGTGGTGATAACCATCGGGTCAACGTTGCCGTAGAACTTGCCGTATCTGCCCGCCTTGAACCAAGCGAAGAAGAGAAGGAACTCCGAGACCTTCACGTAGGAGTATCTTGATGCAAGGAGCGTGGCGATGTCTGCCAGTTGCTCGTTGGTCATCTTGTTCTTGCATCCGCAGAACTCGGAAACGTTGTACAGTTGCGGGACAAGCCATGAGGCTGCAGCATCCTTGCTCTTGTAGGCATTGTTCAGGTCGGTGAGCGTTGCCGTCTGTCGGTAGAAAGCCGAAAGAGGCTCTGCCACGTATCTCTGTTGTGCCGAAGGACTGCAAGCCTTGCAGAAGTCCTCAAGGGTCGGGAACTTCCTCGTAAGACAGCTTACCATTCTCGTAGAGCTGGCGCATAACGTGGGCAGCTCCTTCACGTCTTGCCTGTCTTGCCTCGTCGCTATTATAGTCCCTATTGTCTGTACCATGTTTGTTGTTTCTGCTTAAAATCCAAAGATTGAAATGCTCTTGTACATCCCTAACGCTGTCGTGTTCCTTGTTCGATGCCCGGCTGTGGAGTTTGAACTCTTCCCACAGGAGAGATTCTTGTTGCTCCGTCAGCTTGTGCCTCATTCGGATTGTTTCTCTCCAAGATTCATTCCTGAAAGCCTCGGAAAAAAAATCTTCCTCACGCGCGCGCTTAGTGTGTGTATTATATCTTGTTTCTTTGTTTCTTTGTTTACTTGTGGTCGTTTGCTGGTCGTTTGCTGGTCGTTTGTTGGTCGTTTGCTGGTCGCTCTCATTTGGTATGTCTTGATAAACGCTATATTTACAGATAGTTATGATTGTACATTTGTTGGTCGTTTTTTTAGTTATACATCCACATTCTGCCAACCTATCCAAACAAGTGCGTACTTGACGTACCGAGAGACCAGTCTGACGTGCCAACTCTTCACGTCCTGTCACCAACTGCCCACGCTTGATTATCTTCCTATGCCAACTCATATTCTTGTAGTTGGCTTTGAACAACAGATGCAACCAGAGGCGAACCATGTTTGTATCATCGTACCACTCCCATTCGAGCATCTTTCTGTGTAGGACTATAAAACCTTCCATTTGTTTTAGCTTTAGGTCTTGTTTAATCTTCTTGCAAGCCTTGAGCGTGCAACCTTCATCATGCGGATGCGGTTAAGCGACACCGTATCAGATACCGGGAACAGAGGCTCAATAATCGGGAGAACCCAATCCACGAAGTTGACGAACCTCTCCGCATCGCTCTTGCAGATGTCGCTCTCCATCTTGTCGAAGTCCTCCACCCTCGCATCGTGTACGAGGTCTTCCGACAGGTCTATGAGCTTGTCCTTGGTGCATCTTATCCAGAACTCCCTATATAGAATCTCATTATCCATAGTCCTTAATCATTTTATCGATGTATTCATTCGCTAAACGTATTCTCTCTTCAAGCAGCTTGCAGTCTTCCTCGTTGCGGGGAATCTCCACCTTATGGAGAGGTACAATGTCGTAGGGGTTGTAAACGATGAAGTAGGTAAGGTCTAAGCCAGTACACATCATCTCTGCCTGTGTCTGCCAATAGTAGGTGCTGTTAGCCTTCTTCAAGCCTTCCGCATCCCTCACCTCAATCAGATACTTGATGAAGTTCGTGCCTTGTGTACTCTTGATTTCCACGCAAGCAGTCGGTCTTCCATCTACGATTACAACTCCGTCGGGTGATGCTGCGAAGTTCGGGATTGTGTCGTGAGGACAGGATATAACCTCGAATACCTCCTTGTGGTAGAACTTCTCGAAGAGTTTCCTTGCCTCCGGCTCTCGCTCATGCCCCTGTCTTATGACCTTGGTGTTAATCTCCACCTCGTCTGCAAGGTAATCGGCAAACTTCTGGTCATCATTCACAATGACAGGGTTAAGCCTTCGCTCCTTTATCAGGTTGTAGAGGTAGGTCTTGGCTGTTGCGCCAAAGACCTCCTCCTTGCTTCTCCCCTTCACCATCAAATCACCGCACTTTGACCCGGTAATCTTTCCGAGGCGGGCACGCTGCCAATCGAGCGTACCCTGTTCCTCCATCATCTCCTCTGCGTAAACTATCATACTAGTGTCCTCCCCTCTTTAGAGTTAGTGGCTTGCTGTGCCTCTGTTTCTTCTTGGGAAGCGTTCTGAGCGGTTTCCTCTGCCTCTGCGGTAGGTTGCTCCACCTCGTCAGACTTAGAGCCTTGTGCAGCTTTTCTCATCGCCTCCTCCATAGCCATCTCTGCAACGCTCTTCTCGTCTGCATCCTTGATTTCGGTGTAGGTGGCATCCTTCGGCGACATGTCCTGTACTTCCTCGGTGGTGTAGAAGCCCATGCCTACCTCTGGTGCGTATGCTCTCTGCCAAAAGGCTGCAGCTCTGTATCTGAGCATCTGCTGTGGCATGCTCTGCCACTTGCTACCGCTCTTGGCATACCATCCTTCTGACATAGCCATCTTGATTGAAATCTCGATGCTCTGCAGTTTCTCACCTGTAGCGTTGTCGTAGGCATAGGCGATACATGAGAGGTTGTCCACGTCCTTGTACTCGTCTGTCTCCACCAGTTTCTGAGTGTTCTTGCCGTTCTCATAGACGTACTTGTTCACGGCTACCTTGCCTACCTTGCCGAGGTTCTTCTCCTCGTAGCGGATGGTTGAGAACTTACCGCAAGTGTTGATACATGAGATAAGGAACTGTGCGCTCCAAGTCGGTCTTCCCTGTACGATGGTGAGCTGCTGCATCACGGTAAGCGGACTTATGCCCTTTCCGAGGTGCATTGCCATATCGACGGCAATAGCGCAGTTGGCTACGTTGCCTTGGTATTCCTTCGGTACGATTGATGACTTCGAGAACATCGTGCCTATCCTCTGCGTTGTCTCGAATGACTTCATCAGTTGTCCGGCTGCAGTTACGGCAAACTCTGCATTTGCCCTTGCCTCCATGAGTTGCAGCTCCTCACTCTTCATTACTGTTACTTGATTCTCCATTGTCGTAAATGTTTTGATTGTTAAATGTTAATACCGTATGCCTC
>JAEIGA010014143.1_pt1 | contig 12139 bp, 12 predicted proteins | sample 9270691 | NCBI WGS metagenome assembly JAEIGA01 (sample SAMN17057246, study PRJNA624740) | gut metagenome | biome: biome; isolation source: fecal sample | host: Bos grunniens | place: China: Xizang | collected 2019
CACCGCTGTCACTACATAAAGTATTAAAGCGTTTTTTTGCTTTGTCCCGAAATACGAAATCGCCAATTTCAAGTAAGAGAAGGGATGGAGAGAACACAACGCTCATCTGTTTTGTATATCAACAATGCAAGACTGCATTGCCTGTATATACCAAACGGCGTGGGTTTATTGTTTCTTTTATTCATCTTCTCTTTAGGCGTTTGGCGATGCCTGTATTTCGATGGATTAGGAGATTGCAATAGCTTGCGCCTTTCTTTGTATCCTTGTACTTTTTTGTGTTGACAAAAATTAACAAATGGTTTGCGAAAATGAAAAATAAGGATATATTTGCGGTATTGCAACCCGATGTGAATATAAACGGCGATGAAAATCTCCAGAGGGGTATCACTATAAATGGCTATTTAAAAAGAGTAAACAGTTCCTGTGATGAAGAATGATTTTATAACAAGAATATGTTCTATTAAAAATCATCCGGTCAAAAAAAAGGATGAGTCTTTCAGAGTAAAATATCTGAAGGGCTTGGGGGCCTGTTTGAGTAATTACAAGGATGATAAAAAGCAGATAGAGGCCTTGTATAAAGCTTGGTGTTTGTCGATTATTGATAGGGAACCTGACAACTCTTGGCTGAAAGCCCCCGAAATGAAGGATATCTCACGTGCTTTGGCACTGCAAAGGAACGGACTCCGTTTCTTTACAATGCGAAAAGAGTTTTTCTTCGATTGCTTCTATCTTTTAGGCACCGTGTCTCCACATAAATGTGATGCATTGTATGGGTGGTTGTACGAAGAGTTTTGCGGCTTGTTCACTCGTCTATTATTGAAGAAAGTCTATGCATTTTTCAAGGATGGTGCGAATGCTGACATGTTTTCCAAAGAACAACTCGATCATAAAATTGTTTGCGACAGATATCAGTCACAAAAAGAAAAGCGCATTCTAGTGGTGGCAAACGTCAGCGCCGGGAAATCAACGCTTATCAATGCTTTGGTAGGTCATCGTATCAGTAGGGCAAAGGCTATGGCCTGCACTAGTAAATTGTGCTATATATACAATAAACCGGTAGATGACGGTGTATTGTCGTATAGCAACATACGGAATGAATATTCTTATACCAACGTAGTTGATAGTGTGACAAGCGATGTTGCAGATAGAATCTCCCTGAAGTTTAAATCCCTGCTCGGCAATCAAAAAATATGCTTCATTGATACTCCTGGGATTAATAATGCCGAAAATGTCAGGCATAGGAAGATAACGGAAGAAGCAATAGAGTCCAATGCTTATGATGCTGTCATATATGTCTCGAATTGTCAGTATTTTGGAACAAATGACGAACATGGTTTACTGAGGTTATTGAATGCAAAAGTAAAGAGACCTATATTATTTGTACTGAACCAACTGGACCAATTTGTACCAGAGGAAGATTCTGTCGCGGAAATGTTGGACGAATATAAGTCCGATCTTTTGAAATTAGGATTTGAGAAGCCTGTCATTGTTCCTGTTTCAGCATATGCTTCTTTTCTGTTTAAGACAGACACCACACGGCTTGCAAAAATTGAGTTGCGTAAATTGGAAACGCTATATGAGGTTTTTGAACATGAGTATTATGATTTTCCACGTTACATAGGTGAGCAAGATTCAAAAGATAAGTTATCAATGACAGGAATAATCAGTTTGGAAAATAAATTAATAACAATTTAAAACAATGAAGAAAGTTGAAATTAAGTATAATCCATATGTGGTTGAAACTGAAATCACCGTGGATGGTCAAAAACCCAAAGCCAATAGTGCCTTAAATGTTGGTAAGAAAAGAATTCAGGAGTGGGTCGACAAGCTACCGCAAATTCTTCTTGATGAATATCGTGACAGTAATTTTACTGTGGAATATACGGGTACAAAGTCTGATTACGACGATGTTGAACAATCTTTTAATTCTTACAAAGATAAAGTCTCTGCTACTTTTAATTTTCATAAAACAGCAGATATTACAGATATAGAACGAACTATTGACAAACTTTTCGAAGAAATAAAAAATGGTCCTGTAGCAGAATTAAAAGACAAGAAAATTATACAGGCTTTCGAAAAAGCAAAAGATTCGAAATTTGAAATAAACGTAGTCGCAACAATGAGTTCTGGAAAGTCTACACTTATCAATGCGTTGTTGTGCCAACAACTAATGCCTGCTGCTATGGAAGCAACGACTGCTACCATTGTAAAGATTGTCGATACAGAACAAGACCATTTTTCTGCAATAGCTTATGACAAATCTGGGCAGATTGTCAAGAAACTCGACAATGTCACATTGGAAGACATGAAGGAGCTTAATGACAATATAAAAGTGTCAACAATAGAGATAAAAGGAAAGATTCCTTTTGTTTCTTCGGTAGGAATGAAATTGGTTCTTGTTGATACTCCGGGACCAAATAACTCGAGAGATAAGACCCATGAGGAGATGACTTATAAAATGATAGCTGACTCTGACAAGTCTTTGGTGCTATATGTGATGAATGGTCAACAACTAGGAATTAACGATGAAAAGATATTCCTCGACTATGTATGTCAAAGCATGAAGGATGGTGGCAAAAAGGCACGTGAGCGTTTTATATTTGCCGTCAACAAAATGGATGATTTTAGTCCGGATCCACATGATGATGGTCCTGATTGCATAACAAAAGCCTTGGATAATGTAAAGTCGGGGCTTGAAGACCGTGAAATCTATAATCCTAATATTTTCCCTGTTTGTTCTCTTCCTGCCTTACAGAAAAGGGCAGAGATGAAAGGAACACGCGCAAGAGCTTTAAAAGGTTTTGTTGATATGTGCGAAGAATATGATGTCATGCATTTTGAGAACTATTATGAGTACAACAATTTACCGCTGACTGTAAGAAATCGTATTGAGAACTTCAAGGCACAATCAACTGATGCAAATGAAACAATAGAAATACATACTGGTATTGTTTCGATTGAACAGGCTATTGCTCAATATATTAACAAATACGCTCGAACAACAAAGGTGTATGATCTAGTTCAATCATTTAATGAAAAGTTAAATGAATTGGCAGCTGTTGCACATTTAGAGGATGCTATTCGCAAAGACAAAACCGCCAAGGCTGAAATTGAGAAACAGATATCAAGGATAAAAGCAAATATCCGGTCTGCTCAAAATGCACATACAAGGTCAAAGGCAATAGAGCAGATAGACTTGACTTCTAAGGTTAATAGCCAAGTAACGACTTGTATTAATGGCATTAAGGGCAAGTTGAACAAGATGATTTCTGGGGATACTAAAGTCGAAAAAATAGAGGCCAAGAAACAGTGTGATGAACTTGAAAAAGAGTGTAATGCTATCCGTATCCAGGTAAAAGTCCAAATTGACAAGATTCTGGACCAGGCATACAAAGATACTTTAAACAAGATTGTTGAGGATTACAAACGTTATTTGGCGGATTTGAATATTGAAATTAATCCTGGTGCTCTCTCATTTAATCCAGTAAACCTAGTTGTAGGCTCATTGGCCGATTTGGAGACTATCATTGATGATAATACAGAGACTGTAGATGAGAGTTATTATGAAGAAAATGCTAAATGGGTCCCATCTAAGAAGAAATGGTATAATCCATTTACATGGTTTAATGAAGGGGCGCATTGGGAGGATGAATGGATAGAGAAGTATGTAGACAAGGTAGATATGAACCAGGTCGCTTCTGATTACATCATTCCATTCCGGGAAAGTTTGGCAGAAACCAAGCAGGCCGCTTTGGAGCATATAAAGTCCGAAACAGAACGTCTGAAGGAGCATCTCAAACTCGAACTAGTGAAAATTGATAATATTCTCAACGAGAAACTTGATATGCTTTCAAAAACAGAAGCTGACAATAAGGCCAAAGCTGATGAAATTAAGCAAAAAGAAAGGAATCTCAAGTGGTTGGAGTCAATCCAAGATAGAGTAAACAGTATAATTAAATTTTAAGTATGAAAGCAAAGTTTGTAGAAGCCGTTGAGAATGGGAATCTTTTACGGGTTCGACTTTTTCTTGCAGATGAGTTGTTGCTTGATCCGCGAGGAAAGAGTTTTCAGGAAATGAAACGGTTTGCGGAGATGCGCATTCTCAATCTGTATGAAATTGATGATTCCAAGTGTTATGCTTCCGATGAGTCTGAGTGGAACGAAGAACTTTTGTTTCTTTTGAGAAATAATCTTGATGATAATTTTTCAAAAGAAAAACTTGCTTTGTGTGCAGCTATGGCAAAGGTGGTTCTGAAAGAAAAGATTGAAGAATTGGATAAGCGGGATGCAGAGCGTGCTGCCGTTACGGTTAATGATACCGACAGACATAGACAAGTAAAGAGGCCGATTAGTAAGTTATATACAGGAATTACAATTGGAAGTGCGGTTGTTACTGTTGCCGGTCTTTGTCTTTCTCGTGTTGCGCTTACGTCGATAGGATTGGCCGGAGTTGTAATAGGTGGTTTTTTACTATTAAATGATTCAAAAAAATGAGTTCAGTATACGATAACAAAAAAAATATAGAACTTCTTGACTGTGGAAAAACCACACAGTCAAGAGTTGAGGAATTGTCTGTACCTCAATCGCAAGGTCAAGAGGTGAAAGATTTGCCAGTCTCAATTGAAGAAGAACATCAACCAGCTTTGGAATATGTAAATTCAGCCGATAACATACATAAAGAACTTGCAGCATATCAAGAACGTTCAGACTTGGCCATGGAATTGGTTGATGATATTGTGCTGAAGAATTATTTGACGAAATTATCAGAATTCGATATTGTTCCATGCAGTAACACATCGACCGCTGAAATCATTCTTTTCAAAATTAACAAGATGGTATATGAAAAGGATGAATATGCAACAGATAAATTTATCAGTGTTGTCAGTGCAATGACTTACACTGATAGTTCTATATATCTTATTGTTGATGGACAAAAGTCGCATACGGATTTTTATTTAGGAATTAAATGCGAGGATGAGAACAGGGAGAAGAGTTCTGTTGCAGAAACATTCAAAAATTCAATTTTAGGACAATTTCCTGGTGCTGAAATTGAAGATTACTCCTATGTAAAGGTTGATTCTGAACGTTCAAAACAAGATAAACTTCTTCATAGAATTTCAGAAGCTGTGAGTGTCAGTTCTTGCGTGGGAATTCCGTCATATAAAAACAGTAAAGGCGAATATACAAATGCGAATTTCATTCAAGGTATAGAGAAGTTTGCGTCTGCAATGCAAGGTAAAAACTATACAGCGGTTATTTTGGCGTCGAATATGCCGAAAAGAGAAATAGATATGCTTCGCAATGGGTATGAAACAATCTATACGGAACTTTCGGCTATGGCTAATCGTCAGATTGCCTATTCTACAAATGAATCATTAGCTAATGCTATTAGTAGAACAAAGGGAACATCTGATACAGATTCAACCGCCCACACTGAAGGCTTTTCTAGATCACATACTAAAAATGTTTCCAAGACGCATACTGAAGGAACATCTGATTCCGTAACAGACGGTTGGTCTAAAGACAATGCATGGGGAAAGATTGGTAGAGGATTGGCTGTAGTGGGTGGTGTCCTTGGTACGGTTGCAGTTGTTGCTGCAACAGGAGGAGCTGCATTGCCAGCAGTAGTTGCAACAGGAGTAGCTGCAGCAGGCGGTGCAGGCGCGGTTGCGGCGGCCGGAGGAGCAGTCGGCCTTGCAGGCGGCTTAGCAAGTATGGGTGCGAAATCAAAAAACCATTCAAAAACGCATACAACCAATAGTTCAGATGCTTATACTGAAGGATATTCAGATACCGACACTGTAAATAGCAGTGACACGACAACAAAGAGCCATACAGAGCAATTTAGTGAAACCGATGGAACTACATCAACTATTGGAAGTTCTAAGAACTTCACTATAACGATACAAAACAAACACATTATTGAGGTTCAAAAGAGGATAGATAAGCAACTTGAAAGAATCGAATTATGTGAAAGCACAGGATTGTGGTCAACTGGAGCTTATTTTGTTTCCTATGACACGGATAGATCTGTTGCTGAAACAGGCGCTACTATTTTCAGATCAATAATGCAAGGTGAACAATCTGGTGTTGAAACATCTGCACTTAATACATGGTTTGACAACGAGCCATCGTTCGCGCATATTCTTCAATATGTGCAAACACTTTCTCATCCTATATTTAAATATAATAATGGCAGTCTCTCATCAAATTTAAATCTTCCTGCTACTTCTTTATTAAGCAGTAAAGAGGTTTCAATTTTAATTGGTCTGCCTCGTAAGTCTGTTCCAGGTTTCCCTGTTGTTGAACATATATCATTAGGTAAAGAAGTTGTCAGATTAAGTGCATACAAAAGTCATAATAGTCTGAAACTTGGCCATATATTCGATCAGGGTATAGAAAGAACAGAAAATCAAGTTCGTCTTGATGTTAAGAGTTTAGCGCAGCATACTTTTGTAACCGGTTCTACTGGATGCGGAAAAAGCAATACCATTTATTACTTGATAAAGCAAATACGCAACCAGCCCAATGCACCAAAGTTTCTCATAATAGAGCCTGCTAAGGGTGAATACAAAGATGTGTTTGGAAATGAACATGTCTATGGCACTAATCCTTTAAAAACACCATTATTAAAAATCAATCCGTTCCGTTTCCCTGACGGTGTTCATGTTCTCGAACATGTAGATCGACTCGTTGAAATTTTCAATGTATGTTGGCCGATGTATGCGGCAATGCCTGCCGTTTTGAAAGAAGCTATTCTCAATTCATATGAGGATTGTGGATGGGATTTATATAACTCAACAAACAAATACTCCAAGAATTTATTCCCTACATTTGCTGATTTGCTTAACGAGTTAGTATTGGTAATTAATAGTTCCGCATATTCAGAAGAAGTGAAAAGTAATTATCAAGGTTCACTTGTAACACGAGTAAAATCGCTTAATAACGGTCTCTGTAAGCAAATATTTTCAGGTCAAGAACTTGGAGATTCTGCTTTATTTGATGAAAATGTAATAATAGATTTGAGCAGAATAGGCTCTCAAGAAACCAAGTCTCTAATAATGGGTATTCTCATCATGCGCCTGAATGAATATAGAGCCAATAGTGGGATATCTCACAATAGCGACCTTCGCCATATTACTATTCTTGAAGAAGCACATAATATACTTAAACCAAATTCTGTTGGGCAAAGTGGTGAAGGAGGTAACGTTGCCGCAAAAAGTGTTGAAATGATATCAAATTCTATAGCAGAAATGCGTACATATGGAGAAGGTTTTATTATAGTAGACCAGTCTCCTGGTGCAGTTGATATATCAGCGATACGAAACACAAATACCAAAATAATAATGCGTCTCCCTGAGGACAATGATAGAAAAGTTGCGGGAAAGGCATCTGGAATGAAAGATTCTCAAATAGACGAGATTGCTAAGCTCCCTACAGGTGTAGCTGTTGTATATCAAAATGACTGGGAAGAACCTGTGCTTTGCAAAATTGGTAAATTTGATGATGAAAATATACATTATGAATTCTATCCAAAGGAAGATTTGGAAGTTGCCTCAAATGACTCTAAAACAAGACTTGAAGTAATCAAACTTCTTCTTAAGGGAAGGGTCTGCGAAGAAATTGACACAAATTTGGAATTAATCGAATCAAATTTAGCCAAATCCGATTTGTCAACTTTCAACAAAATATCCATTTATAATTCTTTAGATGAATATAAGAATACAGGCAAATTGAGTTTATGGCAAGATAATCAATTTGAAGAATTATCAAGAATCGTGACAGAAATTTTCGGTGCTAAATCAGAGGTCGCTAAATATGCAGAATCGGCATCAAGTTTTGAACAACTTACAAACAAACTAGAATTGTATATCAAGAACATTACTCCTGACATGCCTGATATTCTTATGCTTGTAATATCACAGTGCTTTATGCGAGATTATTCTCTTGCAAGTGATGTTCAGAAACGCATTTATAGTGCATGGTATCAATCTGTAAAACATAAAAACATTAGTTAATTATGGAAATAGCAGAACATAAAACATCGAATCTTGAGGAACTTAGCAAGGAATACAAATTAATTGATGACAAAGTTCTTGACAGGTCTCTTGCTAAAACAGAAGATGATCCACCATTAGTTGAAAAGTCGAACGAAATAAGTTTCAAGGGATATAATGAGACTCAAAGAGATCTAGCCTCGTCGAAGTTACAGGAAGAACTTAAAGATGTACATATATATCCAGGAAAATTATATTCAGACAAATTATGGGGTGGACTTGATTTATATTCAGGTAATCTAGTACACAATGCGTTAAATGATGCAAGGAATAGTGGCAAAATAACAGATTCTAAATACAAAGATTTAATGGCACAACTAAAAAAGGCGTGCTATCATGAAAGATGATAAGATATGAATATCAAACCTTTTACTGAAATAAAAGAAGCCTCTTTCCCTCTAGCAGAGTTGTCTAAAAACCAGGAAATATTACCTAATAGGGAATTAAACAAATCATTAGGTAAGCAAATGAATGGTATTGATACCAATGAAGTAGATGAAGCCGAGGGACCGAAAAGAGTTACATGTATAAATGAGAAATATTCAGGCCAGAATCACCCAGACACAGGTGTACCCTACGTTGAGAAAACTGTAAGAGATGCTGATGGCAATGAAGTTGTTGGTGTATTTCCTCAATTCGATAGCGATTTTGATGCTTATCTGCCTGAAAACATGCTTCAAGAATCAGATCCAAAGCAGTTTGCAGAAGCAAACAGACAGCTGAAAGAAAAATATGATTCAGATCCTGAATTTGCATCTAAGTTTAATGAACGTCAGCGTGATGACATTGAAAATGGAAGAACACCCTACGGATATACATGGCATCATAATGAAGAAACTGGCAAACTTCAGCTGGTTGATTATGAAACGCATGCAAATACAAGACATACAGGTGGAAGAGCCATTTGGGGAGGTGGTAGTGAAAATAGGTAATTTTTTTAAATTAAATGTATGAAACTTCAATGTAAATATAATTCTGCAATTTCAGTCGAAAACATACAAGAAGTTGCACGTGAGAACGGCTTCACATATACTAATGATTTTATTAATTTTATTCAAACATGTAATAATGGAATCATAAGTCCGAATAAATTTAATAGCGAACAATCAAAAGAATACGAAGTAAAGACTATCTTATCGTACAATCATAAGGATATTGAGAATGTGTACACAGCTATTAATATACTTAAAGAGGACGGTAAAAGTTTAATTCCATTTGCAAATACTCCTTCAGGAGATTTTGTATGTATTGATTTCAATAATGCTGTTGTTTTATGGAAACATGAAACATCCGCTATTGAAAAACTCGCTTCTACATTTTCTTTATTTATAGACTCTTTATATTGATTATATGTCTGTCTTTGAATTAACAGCAAGACATCAATTGTATTTAGGTGATAACAATATCATACCTAAAGGAGAAAGATTGAGGTTGAACATCCATACAATGGGTGTTCAACCCTACAATATGTTTTCGAATCCTGAAAATCGTCGCCAAGCCATTCAGCAATTTGCTGTTAATGGTATAGATATGAAATCTAGGGAGCATCTTTTAAATACCGGTCATTGGGATATTAGGAAATTGCCTGATCATACATTTTCTAAATCTCTTGATTCATATCAATCATTTGAACACTTCGAAAAACCATTGGACGGCATATCATCTAAAGATATTATAGATGACGTTGAGATGAAAAAATCGTGCATTGAACTTGTTCGGGATTTCTATAATGACGGAGCAGATATTGATTTTGCCGAGAAAGGCTTAATGGGTAGGTGTGAAATTGTGTCAGATTTTTATGAGTCGGTAAAGGATACAATGGGTATAGATGCAGAATTGAGTTTTGCCAATAAACCCGAGAATGTGTGTGGTGGATATAATCCATCAACGAATAGTATTGAATTGAATGCTAAGTATCTGGAAAATCCCGATTGCAAGGAACTGATGAATACAATACTTCACGAATCACGTCATGCTTTCCAACAGAAATGTATAGAAAGTCCAGATTCTGTGACGGTGAAAAACAACATTATTGAAGTATGGAAAGATAATATGAAGAATTACATCCCGCCAGGTTTAGATTTTGAAGCCTATGAGAATCAAGAGATTGAAAAGGATGCAAATTATTTTGCTGATAGCGTAATGAAAAAAGGTGAGGATTATTTATGTTCATAACTATGAATAGAGTAAGAATTAAAGAAGCTCTGGTTGAAGAACAGTATCCAGAATTTATGATAGAAAAGACTGTTGATAAAATTGAGGCGTTTTCGCCAGTTGTTGCAAATGCATTTTGTTCTTGGTGTAAAAGAAAAGAACAAATTAATCTTGTGGTAGAAGGCTTTTCTTTTAACGATTTGATTTCTAAATGGGGTATGAACCCTGTGGGTGCATTTATTACTCTTGATTGGTTAATACGTGAACCAGAAAAGGCAAAAACGGCATTGAATAGAGGTATACGATAATAAGATATAGACTTCTTATGGATGTGGTATAGTGTCATTGAAAAGCATGACTTATGATGCTGTTCTACTGTCTGTCATCATGTTTTTAATCTGTACCAAAACCTATTACCATACCGGGAATATAGGTCAATGTGGTAAAAATAGGGTGAGAGGAAAATGTCTATGAATATAAATAATCTAAAATATTTTTAATATGGTAAGAGGTAAAACATTATTTAAATGTACAAAATGTGGCAAACATTTTATGGCACCTGATATTGAATATGGTGCAACATCACTCTCAACTCCGCAAATGTGTCCTGAATGTGGCAGTATGAGAACGCGCCCGTCTCGGATAGTTGGTGGTAGTGATTCTGCTTATAAAGATATATGGGATAAAATAGAGAAGGAATGACAAAATGATATAAGAGAGATCTCACATTTATTACCTTTGATAGTGTGTGTTGCTTTTATAGAGAGCATCAATCTGTACCAAAACCACGCGGTTTTGGTACAGATTTTGTTTAGTGCAAAAAAGTGAGTTTTTTCTTCTTTGGCGTTTGTGCGGGATTTTTCAACTTTGCGGTGCAAGAGCAAGTCAAACGGTGCTTTTGTATTGAGATAATTCGGACATTATTAACCTAAATAAAACACAATTGTTATGAGCGAAAAATTTGATGTAGAGAAAGTTGATTTGACTGACAGCAAGTATGCAAGGGAGTATGACGAGAACAAGTTGTGGGATAAGGTGAAGAGTGTTGCCAAGAAGGCCGGAATCAAGGTGATTTACTATGTGCTGTTGCTGTTCTATGCGTTGAAGTCGGACAATGTTACTATGGCAGAGAAGGCGCTTATCATTGCTGCACTGGGCTATTTCATTCTGCCTCTCGACTTGATACCGGACTTTATTCCCATTGTGGGTTATGGTGACGATGCCGCTGTGCTGTATGGCTTGATTCAGAAGCTTGACTGCATTGACGAACGTGTGAAGGCACAGGCGAAGAGCAAACTGAAGGAGTGGTTCGGCAACTACGACGAGAGCAAGCTCCAGGATTGATTGTGTAACCGTGCAATGATTTAAGCAATGATATAGATGTTGACCCAAAATGTCATCCTGCGCAGTAATTGGAACTCTGCAACAGCAAACGAGATGTCTCCACTACGGTCGACATGACATCTACGTGTTTTTTTATTATATGGGTCAACTGCTATATTATTACCTGATGTTTTATGACCTCAACTATTTATTTCCCATACAATGCTCGCAGGGTGTTCACTGCGGCGAAGTGGGCTGTGCAGCGTGCAGGGCTTTTCAACCGCATAAATGCCGACGAGCGGCTGTTCCGTATTACGGCTTCACACGGTTTCCCTATTGTGGGTGAAGATATCGAACTACGTATTGTTGCCAGCAGTACAGACGAGGCGAGTGTGGAGATAAAATCCTCCGATAAATTGTTGTATAACATTTTCAAATGGGGAAATAATAAACGTAATGTAAAGGACATTACGGCTCTTATACAGAATGAGATTTATCGTTACCTGCAAGTCGATGACTCGGCTTGCTACGGCAGGCGAAGCGAGATTAGGATTGTACCGCCCGAAATAAAGTTGAGTAAATGATTCTTTGATTTGTACCAAAAC
>JAEIGA010014144.1_pt1 | contig 12139 bp, 9 predicted proteins | sample 9270691 | NCBI WGS metagenome assembly JAEIGA01 (sample SAMN17057246, study PRJNA624740) | gut metagenome | biome: biome; isolation source: fecal sample | host: Bos grunniens | place: China: Xizang | collected 2019
TCCCCAATGGTTTTTACACTGCAAGGAATGGTAACCTTTTCAAGGTTTTCGCAACTGTAAAAAGCATAATCGCTAATGGCGGGTACGCCATTCCCAATGTTCACGGTAGTTAGGGTATCGCAAAAAGCAAACGCATAGATTCCCATGTTGATTATACTTCCCGGAACGGTAAGGGTGGTAAGGCCATCCCAACCGGAAAAAGCATGCGCCCCTATGGTAATTACACCATCGGGAATGGTAATTTTTTCAGGTTTTTCGCAACCATAAAAAGCGTATCCCCCAATGGTGGTTACCTTTTCCCCAAAGGTAACCGAGCAAATGTTTGAACAATAACTAAACGCAGAAGGATGAATTTCTTTTACATTTTCGGGAATTGTTATTTCTTCAAGTGATTTACACATAAAAAAAGACATAAGACCGATTATTTTTATTGTGTGTGGTAGTTTGATGCTTTTTAGTGACGAACAACTGCTAAACGCACTGTCGCCTATATATGTTAATCCGTTATCTTCAATATTGACCTGTTCTATTGTTGAGGATCCAAATGAACTTTGTCCAAGTGATTTGACGCTATTGGGAATTGTAAGTGTTTTAATGGTTTTACAAAAGTAAAAAGCAGAATCAGCAATAGAGGTTACAGGTTTACCCTCGTATTCCGTTGGAATAATAACATTAATAGGAGTGCCTGTGTAACCGGAAACGGCATATTCACGATTGCTGTTTATGAGTGAGAATTTTAACTCATATTCTGGAGTGGGGGTTTCATCACCTTCACTCGGTACAGTTGTGTCTTCGGGTGTAGAGGTAGTTCCTTCAGGGACGGTTGTTTCCTCTGCACTTGCCGAAACAACAAGCCCCGGCAATTGTATTGGTGCTGCTAAAAGCGCACCTGCCGCTAAAACAATTGCTAAAAATAAACTCAAATATCTTTTCACAAAAAAACCTCCTTGTATTTTTATTGTAATTCTACAATAACATTTACAAGGAGGTTTTTCAATAGAAGTTACGAAATTGTAATTATTATGAGTTACTTTTTCTCTGCAACAAATGCTCTGAACAGGGGAATGCAGGCATCAAAAAATGCTTTGTAGCTTTCGCAGTAGTTTCTGTCTTCTCGTGTTCGTTTACAGCCACCGCCACGGCATAATGCGAAATATTTGCATTTTTTGCACTCGTCACTTACAGCAATGCTCTCTCTTAAAAATTCTATCGCCTTTTCACAATGGGCGAGAGTATCAAAATTTTCTGTAGGCTCATTTATGTTACCTAAAAGCCATTCATCTGTGCAGTAAAAGTCGCAGGGGTAAATATTTCCGTTTCCCTCAGCCACAAATTGATGTGTGCAGTGCCCACACATACCGCATTGCTCTGTAGGATTGCCGAGATAAAGATGCACAAGGTTATCAAAGTAGCGTATGCTTGTGTATTCATCACGAACATAATCCTTTACATATGCGTTAAAGCCGTGAATAAGAAAATGCTTGTACTGTTCAGGTGTCATATAAAGCGGGCTTTCACTTTTATCTCCGAATGGTCTCAGGCAGGGGATGAACTGCAGATATTTAAAATTCCTCTTTTTGAAATATTTTAATATTTCATCAATATTTTCAGCGCATCTGCCTGTAAGAACAGTAAGAATATTGAAATCAACACCGTGCTTTTCAAAAGTGTTCGCGGCTTTTATTATCTTATAAAAGCTGTTTTCGCCTTTTTCATCAATTCTGAATGAATTGTTTTTAAAATCACCATCAAGGCTAAGACCGATAAGGAAATTACGTTGCTTGAAAAACTTTGCCCATCTGTCATCAATGAGCGTGCCGTTTGTCTGCAAGCCATAGTAAATAGTACTGCCTTTAGAATTCAATTCGTCTACCGTTTTGCAGAAAAAACGGAAGAAATCAAGCCCGCGGATAGTAGGCTCACCGCCCTGAAAAGCGAAGGCTATGCTTTCACCGTCTGCGAAGGTAAGCGCCTTGTCTATTAAATTTTCTGCAGTCTCTTCGCTCATAAGCCCGAAGCTTTTAACATCGCGGTGGTCAGTAACATCGTGGTAAAAGCAGTATTCACATCGCATATTGCATAACGCTGATGCAGGCTTAATCATTATTGAAAGTGGTGGCATAGCTTTCTCCTTTTAAATTATAGCCTCGGAATAATCCGAGGCTATTAATTCAGGTTTATTTGTTGTAGTACTCTTCGCTCTTACCGCGGCGGTCTTCCTTAAAGTTTTTCATTATTTCGTCCATCTGAGCTCTCATTTCCTCAGCAATTGTGGGGTAAACGCTTGAACGGTTAAGGTTTTCGCCTCTGTCATCAGTAAGAATATGGAGCCAGTTCTTTCTGAACTTATCAAAGAATGCAGAGTTGTCATTCTGAATTCTCTTGAAATATTTGAATGTAATATATTCATTATCTGTAAGAACAGGGTATGTATAGTTAGCGTATTCTTCACGGCTGAGCACATCTGCTGTGGATGTTGTATACTGAACAGCCATAAGCTTTTCTCTCTTCATATGAAGAATAGGATGTTCTTTTGTGTGGATTACAGTATCGTTTTTAAGGAGTTCAACCATTGAAACGCCGTCAATGTCTCTGTCAAACGGAATGTAGTTTGTTTTTGTACCGTTTTCACCTGTAATACCGCAAAGCTCTACAAGTGTAGGCATAATATCAACAAGTGTTGCAGTCTGGTTTCTTGTTTCACCTTTTTTCCAAAGGTTATTGTTGTTGCCCCAACGAATCATAAACGGAACCTTTTGTCCACCTTCGTATGCAAGGTATTTACCGCCTCTGTGTCCTCCGACAGAGCCTTCGAGAGCAGGGCCGTTATCGCTTGTGAAAACGATAATTGTATCATCCATAACACCGAGTGTTTCAAGTGTGTTGAAAAGCTCGCCCAGATAGTAGTCAAACTCTGTTACGCAGTCAGCGTATGCGCCCATACCTGTTTCGCCGTTAAAGTCGTCGCCAACGAATATTGGTGCGTGTGGCCATGGTGTAGCATAGTATGCGAAGAAAGGTTCATCACTGTTTGTAACCTTATCTGTTACCCAATCGTTGATTTCTTCGTGAATCCATTCGCTTAACTGACGCTGGTCTTTTTTGCCGTTTTCGTCGCGAAGCTCTTCAACGCCGTGAACAATTTCAAACTCGCCGGCTTCTTCTCTTACATGGTAGAACGGCGCCATATCGTTAACGTGGTGGCTTCCGTAGAAGTAATCAAAGCCTTGGTTTGTTGGGAGATATTCGCCATAGTCGCCTAAATGCCATTTACCGAATGCACCTGTATTGTAGCCTGCATTCTTGAAAATCTCAGCAAGAGTAATTTCATCACCAAGCATACCATCACAGTTGTTGCCCATTTCAATTGAGTTGAAAATTCTTGTTTGTGCAAATGGTGAGAATGTGTCGTATGTTGGATAAATAACGTTATCCGCATAGCCTCTGAATGGGTATCTACCCGTCATAAGAGCAAATCTTGCAGGAGAGCATACAGAATAGCTTGAATAGAAGTTATCAAAATTAAGACCTTCTTCACCGATTCTGTCCATATTAGGTGTATCATAAATAGCACCGTTTAAAGAAGTGTCGCCATAACCCATATCATCCATAAGAATGAAAAGAACGTTAGGACTGCCTTTTTTTACTTTGTCAACGCCATCAAGATAATCGTCGTGTCCGTCCCAGAGTCTTTCAACGTTTGGTTGAGCACGAAGATTCATTGTGAGAACATAAAGGACGGTTGTACCTGCTAAAACTAAACTCAAAACAGATGTAAGGAATTTGTGAAGACCAACCTTTTTGAAATTCTTTTTAGCAACAACAACTAAAAGAATAACAGCAACTATGCAAGGAAGGAGAAGAATCAATCCACCACCAAGCCTTGTAAGGAAGCTACCTTCGCCGGCAAAAAGAGGGTTGTCTGCACTTGACCAACCTGTTTTACCTGTTGAGAATGCACCAAAGCCTGCGTCTGCACCCCAGATAAGGAAATAAAGGAAGATGCTTATAGCCGGTGCACAATAACCGATAATGAACCATTTGTAAACCTTCTTGCAGAAGATAGCACCTATTATGGTAAGTGCCGCAATAATGCACATATAGGCAACATTAACCACTGCAACGAAATTGATTCTTGCAACTAAAAGAGCAATTGCAAGCAAAATTCCGATAATACCCATAAGCTGTGGGAAGGGTTTACCGCTTTTGTCGTAAGCTACATTTTTTTTCAAAGCGAACTACCTCACTTTACTAAATTTTAACAGATATATGATACAATATTTGCTGGATTAAAACAATAGAAAAACTGCCCTAAAAAAGGACAGTTTAATCGTTAGTATTGACAAAATATAAATTATACAGAAACAGAAATAACGTGTTCGTTATTAGTGAATAATGCGCTTACATCTTCAGGATTAATATGCCCCTTTGATTTTATAACGAATAAGCAAACAAGCTTTTCGTTTTTCTTTTCTACGCTACTTGAAATAATTTCAAAATTATTATCTTTAAGCGTTTCTGTTATTATCTCAATAGATTCAGGGCTGTCAACAAGCTTCATGCTTAAAGATGTTGTGCTTGTGTTTTCAACAGGAAGAATTCTGTGGATAACAATCTGAACAACAAGAATGATAAGCGTTGCATATACGGCAATACCATACATACCAGCACCGGCTGCAAGGCCGATACCTGCTGTTGTCCAAACACCTGCAGCGGTTGTAAGACCTTTAACAGTGCCCTTATAAACAATAATACCTGCACCAAGGAAGGAGATACCTGTAACAACCTGAGCGGCAAGTCTTGCACCATCAAGGTTAATGTTACCCTCAATGCCTTGCATGTTAACAATATCAAAGAAACCGTATTTACTTACAATCATAATAAGAGCAGAACCCATAGCAACAATTATATGTGTTCTAATGCCTGCTTCCTTCTGCCGGAGTGTTCTTTCAACGCCTATTGCTGCACCGCACACAGTAGCGGTTACAAGCGCAAGAAAATAGGGGAATACACTTGAAATTCTGAAGGTGTCAAGGAATGCGTACAAAACATCCATAACGTCATAACTGGGGTTAAAATTAAGTAACAAAACATTCACTCCTGATTTATAATATTTCTACATTATAGTATATTTCAAAAATAATGTCAAATTCAATAAAATCAGGGAACGGTTCTGTGATTGCTTGGTTTTCCAGCAAAAACCTCCCCTGATTTTTTGGCCAATTTAATTGTTTGAAATTTAACGGAACGGTCGGTGCCCGTTCCCTACAGTTGTTCTACCCAACGCGATAGCCGTAGGGCACGGATATCAGCCGTGCCGCTTTTAAATGAATAGTGAATAGATGAAAGTTTAATAGCAGAAGAAAGCTGCTGTTGGGTCTTGCTCTTTTTCGAAGGCGGGGGGACCATCGCTTGCGGTGGTGGGTGGTTCTTTGTTGCAAAACAACATTTTCACCGACAGGTGAAACGTTTATTAAAATTGCATCGAAGATGCAATTACACAAAAAAACACATAAATTGCACCCAACTGTTTTATTACGATGTTGCACCTTCGGTACGATTTTAATGAAGAACCTTTCGCCACGAAACAGACCAGCTGTTCCGCGCCACCTTCCTTCGAAGGGTGCGTTCGAGACCGCGCCCAGTGGGCGATGCAGGGAACGATAAGCACTGGCACAATAAGGAGTATTGCGAAGTGAACAACGAGCAAGACGACTATATTGTAACTGGAAGGTATAAACAAACAGCAACTTTAATCGGTACACCAGAGTAGAAAGAAAACAAGCGGTATCTTCGATTAGGAAAATACCGCTTGTTGATTAGATTTTAGACATCAAGACACAGAACCGTCCCCTGTCTTACCCTTATCGATGGTTGTTGTCCCATTTAATTAAAAATTTTTTCGCTAAATACCTGATATCATCATCAGTATTGTTAGATAATTTTTTTAAAATTTTGTATGAATCGTTGGATTGAAAATATTTCAAATTATCAATCGCGGTAAAAGTTATTTGACGTTTAATGAAATGCGGAGTAGGACGCCAATCATTGTTGTGATTTTTTGCTAGAAAATTATCGATGTAGGATATATCTTCTGATAAATATAACACACTCAATTCATACATTTCGTACATTTTCCAAGATGCTACCATTCTCATTGTTAATGGTAAACTAAAATAATCAAACGGGTTTTCACCTAATTCAATAAGTTCATGCGCTATCGTTTTGGGTTTAAGTTGCTTAAACAAATTATCATAAATAACACTTATAAATGGAGAATAACATTTTGAAACACCGATATATTCAGAGGATTTTTTATAAGAATAATATAAATTTAATAGTATTCTTTCGCAGTCCTTGATCCTGTCATCCACAATATGATGAACAATATAAGCCTTTACTGTTTCTGACTCAAATTCTCTTATGTATTGGTTAATGATAGAGCCACATCCTGGAATTTCAAGAAAATACAATTCGCATAGGTACTTAACATTAATAGATAATTCATCTGATATTTGTTTGAAAATCTTGTTTAGTATTTTTTTGTCATGTTTCGAGTAACAAAAATCACGTTTTAGCTTTTCGTCTCTGATTGATTCCAATAATATAATATTTTTAGTTTTCACGCTAACCGACCCTTGTCTTACTGATTGTTATTGTTCTAATAATCCTTCTATTATTTAACTATAGCACATTAAAGAAATGTTGTCAAATTTATCGTTTGTTTCTGGCTTTGTTCAAGGAAAGCCGAATGTTACATAGCATTATGTTTATTATACGCGATATCCCTGGTATCTGGCATCTGGCATCTGGCAACTCTTGCGCTATCCGCTATTTGCTAATGGACATTAGCTTTTTTACGCCTGTCATAAAACTCGTCTTCTGTTCATATGTATTTGGTGAAATACTTTGAGAAGCGTATGGAGGTAAAGTTATGACAGAAGCAAGTATTTATAAGGATATTGAAGCTCGAACAGGCGGTGATATTTATATTGGCGTTGTAGGTCCTGTAAGAACAGGTAAATCTACCTTTATAAAAAGGTTTATGGATACATTGGTAATTCCTAATATTGAAAGCGGATATAAACGTGAAAGGGCGCAGGATGAATTACCTCAATCTGCCGCAGGCAGAACTATTATGACAACTGAGCCTAAGTTTATTCCGGAAGAAGCGGTTAAAATTAATCTTCCTGATAATGCTTCTCTCAATGTTCGCCTTATTGATTGCGTTGGCTATATTGTTCCAAGCTCTTTAGGGTATATTGAAGAAGATAAACCCAGAATGGTTAAAACACCTTGGTATGACCACGAAATTCCGTTTAATATGGCGGCAGAATTAGGCACCCAGAAGGTTATAACAGAACATTCTACTATTGGTCTTGTAATAACGACCGACGGCACAATAAGTGATATTCCGCGTTATGAATATGAGGAAGCAGAAGAAAGAGTTGTTGATGAGCTTCGATCTATAAATAAGCCTTTTGTTATGCTTCTTAACACAACCTCTCCCGAAAGCTATGAGGCTGTTTCGTTGAGTGAGAGTCTTTGTGCGAAATATGGCGTACCTGTAATTCCGGTGGATTGCGCCCGAATGAACGAAAATCAGATAAAAAGTATTCTCGGTACTGTTTTGTATCGTTTCCCTGTAAGAGAGATTGGTGTAAACCTTCCCGGTTGGTTTACAGCCCTGGGCAGAGCGCATTGGCTCAGGTGCTCTGTTTTTGAAAGCGTTAAATCATCGGTGTCTGACGTTTCTTGTATGGGAGATATAAGCGTAATGCTTAATGTTCTTGGCGAAAATGAGCATGTAGCATCAACCCGAATTTCCGAATTGGATTTAGGTAAAGGCAGAGCCGTTATTGGAGCAGATTTATCAGCGGAGCTTATATATAAAATAATTGAAGAAAAAACAGGGCTTTCAATAGAAAATGAAGAACAGCTTATAGAAAATCTTGAAGAGCTTTCAAGAATCCGTAAAAAGTATGACCGTATTAAAAATGCTCTTGATGAAGTTGAAGCAACAGGCTACGGAATTGTTATGCCTGATATTGATGAGCTTACCTTCAAAGAGCCTGAAATTGTAAAGCAAGGCGGAAGGTACGGGGTAAGGCTTGCCGCTTCTGCACCCTCTATTCATATGATGAAAACCTGTATAGAAACAGAAGTGGCTCCCGTTGTTGGAACGGAGAGCCAGTCTGAAGAATTGTTGAAATATTTACTTAATGGTTTCGAGGAAGACCCGCTTAAAATCTGGGAGTCAGATATTTTCGGTAAATCTCTCAGCGAGCTCGTCAACGAAGGTTTGCGCAGTAAGTTATGCCATATGCCTGTAGATGCACGCGGGAAAATTCAGGAAACCTTAGAGCGTATTATAAATGACGGCTGCAGTGGTTTAATCTGCATTATCCTGTAGTTTATTATTCCTCGCTTTTTAAAACGCCATAGCTTCTGTCTACTAATACAACTGCGTAAAGGTTGCCGTTACCGGCTTCGTTTACGCGGTTTTTAATTAGGCTAACAAGGTCATCGTCAGAGTACTTGTATTTAGGTGGAACAACAACATCAAATAAAACATTTTTAGCATTTTCACCCATAACAACCCTGAAATCGTGGAAGGTTATAATGGGATCTATATCAAATAAAATTGACCTTACAGTGTCTTTAAGCTCATTTGTTTCCTCGCAGTCAAGCACAGTGGGGTCAAGATGCACTACAAGGTGAATGTTATGCTTTGCTTTAAAATCCCTTTCAATCCGGTCCATAATATCATGGCATACGAGTACATTTATTTTGGCATCCATTTCAATATGAGCAGAAGCAAAGTAGCTTCCGGGACCGTATGAGTGAACCATAAGGTCATGGACGCCTAAAACGTTTTCATATTGAAGTATACCGTGTTCGATTGTTTCGTAAACTTCCTTTGATGGCGCCTGACCGAGAAGGGGACCAACAGTTTCTCTTACAAGATTTATACCTGAAACAATGATAAGAACAGCAACACCAAGACCAATAAATCCGTCAAGGTTTATATTCCACAAGTGAGAAGCAATTGTAGCAAATAAAACAGCGGCTGTTGAAATGCAGTCGTTACGGCTATCTGTAGCAGTTGCCTCAAGGGTTTTTGATTTTATTGCTGCAGCAAGTTTTTTGTTGAATGAACTAAGCCAGAGCTTAACAATAATTGAACCAAAAAGAATACCAACAGTTACCCAACTGAAAATGCTATCTTCAGGGTGAATTATCTTATTAAAAGAATCAACCAGAATATCAAAACCAATATGAATTATAAGGAAAGAAATAATAAGTCCTGTTATGTACTCAATTCTTGCGTGGCCATATGGGTGGTCCTCGTCAGCAGGCTTTTCAGATAACCTGAAACCTATAAGAGTAACAATTGATGAACCTGCGTCAGAAATATTATTGATAGCGTCTGCGGTAATTGAAACGCTGTTTGAAACAGAGCCTACAATAAATTTTAATACGCTGAGTAAAAGATTGCAAATAATACCAACAATACCCGCAATTCTGCCGTACGCTTCTCTTCCGCTTGGTGTAGAAGCATCTTTATCTTTAAGAAAAATTTTAGTTATAAGTGATGTCATATTTTACCTCTTGGTTATTTATTCCATATGATTATAAATCAACTGAGAATTTTGTCAACCGAAAAATTAAGTAGACAAAAAAATAATTGTGTGCTATTATCAATGAAGGTGAAAGCCATATAAATTCCGAAAGGGAGAAAGAAAATGGATAAAACATTAGTTATTCTTGCCGCAGGTATGGGTAGCCGTTACGGTGGACTTAAGCAGATTGACCCTGTAGGCCCAAACAATTCAATTATTATTGATTATTCAGTTTATGATGCTATAAAATGCGGTTTTAATAAAATTGTATTTATTATAAAGAAAGAAAACGAACAGCTTTTCCGTGAGGTTATAGGTGATAAGGTTTCAAAGCATGTAAAGGTTGAATATGTGTATCAGAGTACAGATATGCTCCCTGTTGGTTTTGAGGTTCCTGCAGACAGAGTTAAGCCTTGGGGTACAGCTCATGCTATTTATTGCTGTAAAGGTGCCGTTAATGAACCATTTATGGTTATTAACTCCGATGACTTCTACGGCAGAGGCGCATTCGAGAATATTTCAGGCTGGATGGATAAGGCTGATTTCAATAGCAATAAATATAGTTTTGCAATGTCCGCGTATTTCCTTAAAAATACACTTACCGATAACGGTACAGTTTCTCGAGGAGTTTGCGATGTTAACGAAAAAGGCCAACTTATAGATGTCGTTGAAAGAACAAAAATTAAGCGCATTAACGGCAAGATTTCATACACAGAAGATGAAGAAAATTGGATGGAGCTTCCTGAAAACAGCGTTTGCTCAATGAACTGCTGGGGCTTCCCTGCAGAAATAATCGATGAAATTGAAAAATACTTCATTGAATTCCTTAAGATTGAGGTTCCTGAGAATCCTCTTAAATCAGAATTTTTCCTTCCTTTCCTTGTGCGCGATATGCTTTCTGAAGGTAAGTGCACTGTAGATGTTCTTGAAACAAAAGATAAGTGGTTTGGCGTTACATACAAAGAGGATAAACCTGATGTTATTAAATCCGTTCAGGCTCTTGTTGATGGCGGCGCATACCCTGAAAACCTCTGGTAAAAAAATTTAAAAGCAAAAGACGGAATCAGTTTTGATTCCGTCTTTTTTCAATGCTTTTCAGGTTGTTTTTGAATTCTTTTTTTATCCAAATGAATGATAAAATCCAGGCGCCTATAACAGCAAGGAAAATATCAATTCGTCCCATTGGGAAGCAAGCAACAATTGTGAAAAATATTTCTGTTATTTCGTTTCTTATTCTCATAATCATAAGAAACCATTCAAGTACTATTATCATACGGCAAAAGGGAAGTACGCAAACTATAGACCAACAAAGGCAAGCGGTCTGTGGTCCCCAGTTTTTAGGTAGCTTCCACATCATAGGAACATAGTTGTCTGCATTGCCATAGTTTATTAAGGCCAGATATCGTTTCATATCGGTTTCGTTTGTAACAGGGGATTGGTATTTTATAAATGCGTACCAGGCCATAGCAACATAACCGATAAACGTAATAATATTTATAGCAATAAGACCGGTCCATCCGAAGTTGGTCTGGTTGTATAACGGATTGCCTTCAAGCAGTAAATTCGGTGTTGCGATATATGTGAACAGAAGGTCTAAAATAATGGTAAGAAGGTAAGCGGAGCAACTAAGACAGAAATTAAATTTACCGTTCTTTTTTCTTTTCATTTGAAAACCACCTCCCAATTTATTTGTTTATATTTTACCATTATATTGGAATAAATCAACATTTTAATTGAAATATCATAATAAAGCAGAAAACTCCTGTAAAAACATTAAATATTATTATCTTTTTTTAAAAAAAGACTTGCTTTTTTTCTCTTGTTATGATAATATTCTTCTGCTAATGTGTTATTACTAGTGTGATATCAATTTTAAAGAGGTGAAATTACAATGAAAGAAGGACTTCATCCAAACTACGGCGCAACTCAGGTTAAATGTGCATGCGGTGCTGTGCTTGAAACAGCTTCCACAAAGGACGGTATGCGTGTTGATATCTGCTCAAAATGTCATCCATTCTTCACTGGCAAACAGAAGCTCGTTGATACAGGTGGACGTGTAGACAGATTCAATAAGAAATATAACCTCTCTAAGTAAGTTATTATGCTTAGTAAGCCGGTGAGTTATCACCGGCTTTTTGCGTTATATAGGAGGTGTTGAGGTGGAATCATATACCACTCTCGGTCAATATTCCGCAGAAGAATATATAGTTAAAAAGTCTAGATTTATTGGATATGCAAAGCCTGTTAAATCGGAGCAGGACGCCCTTTGCTTTATTGAAGAAATAAAGAAAAAACATTGGGACGCTACCCATAACGTATACGCCTATGCCTTGCGCGAAGGGTCAATTAAAAGGTTTTCAGATGATGGTGAGCCTCAGGGTACTGCAGGTATGCCTGTTCTGAATGTTATTACGCAGGAGGATATTTCCGACTGCGTTGTTGTGGTTACCCGATATTTTGGCGGTATTCTTCTTGGTGGTGGCGGACTCGTAAGAGCGTATAGCCATTCCGCTAAA
>JAEIGA010014145.1_pt1 | contig 12139 bp, 6 predicted proteins | sample 9270691 | NCBI WGS metagenome assembly JAEIGA01 (sample SAMN17057246, study PRJNA624740) | gut metagenome | biome: biome; isolation source: fecal sample | host: Bos grunniens | place: China: Xizang | collected 2019
CCTGGTCCTGATCTTCGGCGAGATCAGTCCCAAGACCATCGCCACCAAAAAAAGTGAAAACATGGCTCTGATCTACTCCGGTCCGATCTATGTACTGATGGTCATCCTGACTCCCGTGATCTATGTGGTCAATGCCATCAGTAGGGCCCTCTGCCGCCTCTTTGGGGTGAACCCCAACGAGACCGTCTCCATGACGGAGATGGAGCTGAGAACCATCGTGGACGTCAGCCAGGAGGACGGGGTCATCGAGCAGGAGGAGAAGGAACTGATCAACAACGTCTTTGATTTTGATGACTCCCGGGCAAAAGACATCATGGTCCCCAGGATCGATATGACCTTCGCTTCCGTCGACATGTCCTGCCACGAGCTGGAGGACCTCTTTGCCATGGAACAGTATTCCCGTATCCCCATCTATGAGGAATCCAAGGATTATGTGATCGGTGTGGTCAACCTGAAAGACCTGTTCATTTACCGGCAGACCCATCGGCCGGAGGTGTTCTCCATCCGGGATATCATGAGAAAGCCTTTCTTTACCTACGAGTTTCAGAAGATCAAGGTTCTCATGGAGGAAATGCGCAGCAAATCCATCAGTATCGCCATTGTTCTGGATGAGTACGGGACCACGGCGGGGCTGGTCACCATGGAGGACCTGATCGAGGAGCTGATCGGGGATATCCGGGATGAGTTTGACGAGGATGAGGATGATGTGATCCACCGGATCAGTGAACACGAATTTGAGGTGGTGGGGAGCATCAAGATCGATGACCTCAACAACATGATCGGCACGGACATCGAGTCCAAAGACTACGACTCCATCGGCGGTCACCTGATCGAACTGCTTGACCATTTCCCGGAGGAGGGAGAGACCGTCCGTGAAGGAGATTACCTCTTCTCGGTCCGCAAGATGGACAAAAACAAGATCAAAAAGATCTATATACGCACCAACACAGAATCCTGACTTCGGTTGAAGGATCAAAACCATACAGAAAGGACAGACCACCATGATTACCGACAAACAGCGGCAGCGGGATTATGAATACGAAGCGGACTACCAGTCCAGGAGCAAATATACCAGTGAACAGTGGAAAAACATCCTGGAAAGCGAAACTCTGGGGGAGGACCAGATGTCCCTCCTGAAACGGATCTATACTTCCTACAATCATGCAGCCACCCTGCTCAAACTGGCATTTGAAGAGAAGTCCGAAGAAGACAGGATCCTGGAAAGGCTCAATGAGGCCGGCCGCGTGCTGGGGGAGGCCAACGAGCTGGAACCGGAGACTGATTTCGAGGGTAATGACTACTGGTGGTATCTGCTCTGCTGGGGAAAAAACACCCCTGACACCACCCTGGAATTAAAGCTGCACCCGGAGCTTACGGAAGCCATAGGCATGCTCTTCCCCGAGATGGAGGAGGCTTACTATGCCTTTGTCAACGATGTGGACCGCAGTCTCCAGATCCGTTATAACCAGGAGGACTCCGTCTGGATCGCCGCGGCGATCCTCCTCTATGAAAAATACTACCGTTACCCGGGGATCTCCACCGACGATATCCTGCTTATGCAGTATGAGGTGCAGACCCGGGCCCAGAAGGTCTTCGGGCAGGATGTGAATACCAACACCATCACCCAGATCTGCAATGCGGATGAGAGGGGCCACCGCTTCAATTATCTCAGGGACATCTACAAGTACTACCGGGTCTCCTACCCCGGCGAATTCGAGGGGGACAGGGAACGTCCTGAGGAAGAAAACCTGGATTACCATGCCTATGTGAACACGATCTTCGGCTATGTACCTCTCACGGTGATCACAGACTTTATCGATCATGAGTATGATCATATGTTCAACGAATCCTACATCGAGATGAACCAGACCAACGGTTTCGTCCGGATCGCCGCCCTTCTCGGCAGGCATGGCGGGGAACCCTTCTCCATGGAAGACAAGAGTGAGACCGCTCTGTCCCTCAGGGCAGACGGTGAAGATGCGGATACCACCTTCCACATGCTGGCTGACGCCCTCTGTAAGGAGTATCCCAATTTTACCTACGCGAAAAAAGATTCCTGGCTGGATAAGGAGAAAGGACTGATCGCAAGGGAGCTGTGCGATGTGCTTCACATTGAACACTACGACCACTGCGGCGCCTCCATCGCCATCCAATGTATTCCCGACGGGGACGGAGTAAATGTACTCACTTCCCTCAACCTGCCCGAGATCCCCGACCAGGAGGCCATGGCAGACATCCGGGATAAGTGCAGCAAACTGACCCTGATGACCGCTGCCCCCTTTAAGGTGGAGGAAGTCTCTCCCGAGGTGAATGATCTCAGGGATACCGGCAGGAAGATCAGGGCTTCCGTTCTCTACCCCTATGAAGAATTCAAGCAGATGAATGAAGAGAACCTCCTGGGCCTTATGTCCACTTCTCTTCAGATTTTTGCTTCCTATTATACAGACATCTGCCACAACTATTATCCTGCTGCGGAGGCAGGGGATGGGCAGGACCCCCTGGCGGCTGCTCTCGGCTCAAAGCTGGTCTATCGTCAGGCAGCGGATGTGCCCCCGCCACAGGTCATTTACAGAGAAGGGCCCGAGACCCCGACAGCAGACTTTGTGCAGAAAGCCCTGCAAAACTATGGTATGGGAAGCTCCTCCTCCGAAACCGGAGCAGATTCCTCCGGCAATTCATCAGTGAAAGCCCGGGAATCAATGCCTTCCGACAACCCGGAAAAGACCAGGGTTTCCCCGTCTTCAGGGCGGTCATATCAGCCGGAACGCGGGAGTTCGGAGACCGGGATTCCGGAAACGAAAGTCCCCATGTCCGAGCATCCTGAACGGGCCGAGCAGGGTTTCCGTCTCTACCCCAAAAACACACTGATCAAGGGACCCATGAAGACAGGGAAATATCATGAAGCGATCACCACGGCTGTGGGGATCATTGAGGGCAAAGACAGGAACACCGTGAATCTGGATCCTGTTCCGGATATCCTCGAAGCCTACAGGAATTATGTGGACAGCGGGAAGATCATGCACGTCTCCTATCCCGACATCTGCGGGGACGGTTATGAGGGATGGATTGAAGGCAGACAGGGCAGTCAGGTCAGGGACGGCATCTTCAAGGAATTCGCCAACCGCTGCGCCGGAGGCCGTTACGTCGTCATGATGGAGGAAGTCGATCTGAACTGGATGCACCTCTTCGGAGAGACGGCTGTCCTCTTAAGGGAAAACCGCCGCCAGGGTACCAGCAGCGAGACCTGTATCACCCTCAGGTATTCCAAGGAACCTTTCCGGCTTCCATCCAACCTTTACATCGTGGCAACCTGTGATTCGGTGGTGGGAGAAGATACCATCTTCGGCGCAATCGGCCAGGATTTCTTTGTCCGCAATATCGCCCCGGATTCTTCCGTACTCAAGGGGATCAGAGTGGAGGGGATTTCCCTGGAGCGCCTTATGGCCACCATCAACCTCCGGCTCTCCTATTTCCTGGGGTCCGATTATCAGCTGGGGGAAGGCTTCTATCTGGCCACCCCGGACCCTGATCCTTTCACCTCATTATCCAGAGTATTCAGGGAGCAGATCATCCCCCTGATGGAAAAATGGCTGGATGATGACCTGGAGAAGATTCGTTACGTCCTGGGAGATAATGCGAAATCAAGGGCGGATACCGTCTTCTATCAGGAGATTCCTTTCCGTGAGACCATGTTCAAAGGAAGCCTTCCGGATTCCTTTGACACCGGGAGGTGCATCTACCGGATTAACGAAGATGCCTTCCTGAACCCAAGGAGTTACATCTCCGTTTATGAATAATTACCAAATTTTAAATTTCTGTTAATAATTTATGTATAAAGTCATATTTCGCTCACATTCTGGATATATAATAGCCACAAACTATGATTCAGAAGATGAATTTATGACAGGCATTGTTATAACGGAGGTTTAAAATGAAATTAAGAGTTAAGAAATTACTGGCCGGTTTACTGATCGCGGTCTTTCTCCTGAATATTGTGGGCGTTCCCACGGAAATCAGGGAAATAAGTCAGGTATCCGCTTCCACTGTGATCAAAGGAAAGGTAAACACCCGCTTCCTGAATATCCGTGAAAGCAAGAGTGTTTACGCAAAAAGACTTGCCAAGGTAAAGAAAGGCAAAAAGATCAGGATCCTTGAATCCGGAAGTAAATGGGTCAAGGTTTCTGTGGACGGCGTGATTGGATATACCAAAGGAAAATATATCAAAACAGCCTACGGAACTGCTTCCAATCCCTACAAAAATGCCATTTCCGGCAAGGTATCCAAAAAGAGGCTGAAAGTATTCTCCTCCAAAAATAATCATTCCGCATCCCTCGGTATCCTGGAGAAGGGTGCCCATGTCAAAGTCCTTACCACCAACTCTACCTGGGTAAAGATCAAAAAGGGCAACGTGATCGGATATGTAAAAGGAAAATATGTCAAGACAAAGAGGGGAACCGCTTCCGTCAATTATTCCAAAGGTGAATCCGTTGTTGCCTACGCAAGACGCTTCCTTGGAAATCCCTATGTTTACGGTGGTTCCAGCCTGACCCACGGCACGGATTGTTCCGGATTCGTTATGTCCATCTACAGACATTTCGGCAAACATCTTCCTCATTCTTCCTATGCTCAGCGTCATGTGGGCAGAGGAGTACGCGGCGGAATCAAGAATGCTAAACCGGGTGACATCATCTGTTACAGCGGCCATGTAGCGATCTACATGGGCGGCAACCGTGTCATCCACGCCAGCAATCCTTCCACCGGTATCAAGATCACCAGGAACGCATCCTACCGTCATGTAGTTGCTATCCGCAGAATCTTCGGATAATGCCAGGGATCATAACTTAAGATAATAAACCGACATATAAACGTAATATTGAAAATAAGTATAAAAAAAGACTGCCGTAAATGGCAGTCTTTTTCGTTGTTATGATTCTTAATGGAGAGTGTTCTTAATGAAGAGTGGTGATCAGCTTCTTCTTCAGCTCCTCTTCCATCTCGGTCATTTTGGCTTCAGCCTCCATCCTTCTCTGGTGCCCTTCAGCCTGGATCTTCATCACTTCATCGATGGTGTTGATCAGGCTCTCATTGGTCTTGATCAGAGTGTCGAGATCCACGATGCTCCTCTCACTCTCTTTGGCTGTCTCGATGGTGGCCATCTGCAGTTTCTCCGCATTCTTCTTAAGAAGATCGTTGGTCAGATCGGAAACCTGCTTCTGTGCCTCCGCTGCTTCCTGGGAATGTTCCACGCCCAGGGCGATGATCATCTGGCTCTTCCACAGAGGGATGGTATTGACCAGTGTGGACTGGATCTTCTCGGACATGGTGATATCGCTGGACTGAACCATACGGATCTGAGGAGCCATCTGCAGGGATACCATACGGGTCACTTCCAGATCATGGATCTTCTTCTCGAAACGGTTGCACATAGCCTCAAGGTCTGTGACCTCCTGGGCATCCTCCGGCCTGCCGGTACTCTCCGCCTTGGCACGTGCCGCCGGCAGATCGTTCTCCATCACATCGGCCAGTTTCTTCTTTCCGGCAACGATGTACATGGTCAGTTCCTTGAAATATATCTTATTCAGGTCATAAAGCTGGTCCAACATGGCACTGTCCTTCATCAGCTGGATCTGATGCTTCTCCAGAGCCTCGCAGATATTGTCGATATTATTCTCTGCCTTATCATACTTGGCCCGAAGGGTCTGTGCCTTGTTTGCTTTCTTCTGGAAGAAGCCCATGACACCCTTCTTTTCTTCCTCGTCAAAGCCTTTGAGTTCCACAACGACCTTGCTGAGCATATCACCCACTTCACCAAGATCCTTGGTCTTTACCTTCTCAAGAGTACCCTCGGAGAAATCGGACATCTTCTTCTGGGTTCCTGCTCCATACTGCATGATGGAGGTGGAATCACGGATGGAGATCTGCTTGGCAAATTCCTCTACCTGGCGTTTCTCTTCCTCACTCAGATATTTGAGGTCTTCTTCATAATCCGTAAATTTGGCATCGGGCTTTTTCCCCAGTTCGGCCTGGGTCTGCGCTTCCATGCCAAAAGGAGACGAAAATACTTCCCCCTGGGCAGCCATTTCCGTCTGTACCTTCTGCTCAAAGGGATCAAGGGTAAGAGAGGGACCTTCCTTCATTAACTCGTCTAAATTCATGTGCTTTCCTCCTATCATTATCTCTCTCCTTAAAAGGAGGGCTTTATCTCCCGTCAGATTTCTTAACGGGAGCGGATATCATTGTTCCACCCATCCTGGGCAAGCATGGCATTCATCACCTGAATATCCGAAGAAATGTCCATGGACACATTTCGGAACAGCTCATCGTACATATTATTCAATGCCGCGATGATGGTGACGAATGATTCTTCTATCTCTTTTTTGGTCCGGACGATATTGTCACCCTGGATGGGCTGCTCCTCCAGATCCTCATATGTGACAAGAAGCTTCTTCATACAGGGGAGATAGTAGCTGACCAGGTGTCCCGTGCCGGAGATCATCTCGGGGTGATCCTCGATACAGTCATAGATCTGTCTTAAGAGAACTTCCACCTCATCCATATGCTGGCGAAGGTCCGGCGCGTCGATCTCCTGCTTTCTCAGCTGGAGCTCATCAAAGAAGGAGTTCATCTCCTCACTGAAATGGATCCATTCCTTCTCCGCCTTTGTGCCCTGCTGCTTCTTTCTCTCCAGTTCCTTCTGCTCTTCCTGCTTCTTCAGCTCCTCAAGTTCACGTCTGATGCGGGCTTCTTCCGCATCACTGTACTGTTTTCTTGCCTCGTCGGAAAAGAGCAGACAGGTTTCTTTTTCATCCATAGTCATCTGGGGGATGGCTCCCTGGTCCAGAAGAGTCCTGATGTCCTTTTTGATCTGTTTTTCCGACTGGCCGGTCATCTCGGCAAGATCACTGATCATGATATAGCTCTTCCCCTGGAAGGCCTTATAATAATCCGAATACCGGTCTGCCCGTCTGCTGAGGAACCGGCCATGGCCGAAGAGGCCTCCGAACAAGGCCGTAAAGGGCAGTGATACGCCCAGGATTCCCGCTGTGACCGCTGATACCAGTCCGGCCAGGGCAGGTATTCCGGTAATGAGAGATAATCCTCCGAAGAAAACCAGGCCGGCCACACCGAAACCGGTCTCCACCGCTCCCCGTATCCTTCCGGGTACATTGAGAAAAACAGGCTTTATCTCCTCTTTCTTTACGGCACCCTTCCTGGATTTCTCCTCCTGCCTCCTCTTCTCGGAAGCCTTGTACCTTTCGTAGGGCGTCTCATAATATTTACTGTATTTGATCTGTTCTTTGGAGGGAGTCATGATCAGGTCTCTGTAGCCTTTTTCTGCCTCCCTGCGGATATAATCCACAGACTCGCGGATACTGTCGGACAAACCCTCAAAATCAAGATCATCAAGGGAATCCCCGATCTTATCCAGCAACTCTTCAGCTTTTCCTAATGCGTCATCTTTCATCCTACATCCCGCTCTTTCCAGACATATCGGATATGTCCTGCTGGTCGTCTGACATCTTGCTCTACTCTACTATCCTACCATAATAATCTTCTTCTGAAAAGAAAAAAGAGTACAACAATCATGGGGATCCATGATTGTTGTGCTCTTTTGGCAAATCGTATTTAATCTTTAATTATAAGATAGCGTAAAGCGAAATGATACTCTCGGATCACTGTGGTCAGGACAGGTGATTACTCGGCAAGGATCTTGTCCACAACAGCCTTAACGATCTCTTCGAGTTTCTTGACATCGATCTCTTCATCAACCGGTGCAGCCGGCTCAAGCGGGCAGCTGAATGCAGCGGTAACAATGGACATATCGTATACTTCTTCCATGGTACATCCACGGCTCAGGTCATTGATCGGAGCATTCAGTCCCTGGAGGACAGGGCCTACTGCCTTGTAGCCGCCGAGACGGGAAGCGATCTTGTATCCGATGTTACCGGCATTGATATCCGGGAAGATAAATGTGTTGGCCTGACCTGCTACCGGGGAACCGGGACACTTAACCTGTGCCACGTCCGGTGATACGGAAGCGTCAAACTGGATCTCGCCTTCAACCGCAAGATCGGGAGCGATCTCTTTGATCTTCTTTGTAGCATTGGCTACCTTTGTGACTGTAGGTCCTTTGCCTGATCCTAAAGTGGAGTAGGACAGCATGGCAACCTTGGGATCCATACCGAAGATCCTGGCTGTGTTTGCGGACTCAATGGCGATCTCAACAAGATCATCCTCAGTAGGATCAATATTGATGGCGCAGTCGCCCATGGCAAGCTTCTCATCCCCACGGACAAGAATGAAGCAGGAGCTTACGATCTTGTTGCCGGGTTTTGTCTTGATCAGCTGCAGAGCCGGACGTACGGTATCTGCGGTAGAATAGGTAGCTCCGCCAAGCAGGCAGTCAGCTTTGCCCATCTTCACCAACATGGTTCCGAAATAATTGCTCTTGGAAAGAGCTGCCCGAACCTGCTCTTCGCTCATCTTACCCTTACGAAGAGTGATCATCTCCTGGACCATGGCATCGATATCTGCGTAATTTTCAGGATCGATGATCTCGCAAAGGCTGATATCAAAGCCAAATCCTTTGGCTGCTTCATTAATCTCATCTTTATTGCCAAGAAGGATTACTTTCAGGATCCCATTGTGAGTAAGCTTGTCTGCCGCCTCCTGGATTCTCTTGTCAGAACCTTCTGTAAATACAATCGTTCTGCCGTATTTCTTCAGTGTGTTGATCATTCCGCTAAGCATTCTTAATAACCTCCTCGCTCTGCAGATCCACCTCCGGAACCGGACCAAAGGAAACCGGTCTGCATAATCCATTATAATGATGACATAAAATAGTCACAATAATCTACTTATATAATAAATGCTGAACCTTACAAAAGCAATGGACGATTCATGGAATAATTTGTCTGTTTTTTCCTGAAGCGAATTAATCATTTGCACTACAAGGACAAAAAGTATACTTCCCAAAATGTCAGGGTTTCTTGGTCTTATTCGTGTCCTGGGCCGGTTTTTCCGTGGTCTTTCCGGTCTCTTCCTTCTTCTTGGTGGTAGCTGCCGGAGCTTTCTTGGTCCCCTTGGCCACCCTGGCATCTTTCCTGCTGTAGGTACATTTATCTTCCTTCTGTTTGGAGATCTGATTACCTTTGCTGTCCACGATGATCCTGTAGGTCTGGACCACATATCCGTTATGACCGGATTCGATCACTTTGGTCTTCCCGGCTTTCATGGAGCTGTCCTTCTCATACTTGACGCTGTAGGGGTTGGTCTTCAGGATATCCGCGACAAACTGTACCTCATAGTCATCCAGTTTGGCTCCCCTGATCCTGCAGGTGAGGGCTCCGCCATCGTATTCAGCCACGATCTTCACCGGGTAGGTGGTGTTGTTCCTGAAGCGGAAATCCGGACCGTCCCAGGATACGGTGGCATCCATGCCAAGACCGATATAGGCGGATTCATAGGTGTGATTGTGGTGTTCCGTCACCTCCAGATTGGCAAGGACCACCGCCTTGTACAGGGTGGACGAAACCTGGCACACGCCCCCGCCCAGCTCCTGGACCGTCTTTCCGTCGGAGTAGGCCGGTGCTTTCTGATAGCCTCTGTCGGAAGTCCTTTCACCTACGGCTTCATTGTAGGAGAATTCTTCCCCCGGCAGAAGGATCAGGCCGTTGATGGTTTTGGCGGCAAGCCTGACATTGGAGATACGGGCATAGGTCCCGCTGACGTAGGTGGTACATTTACCCACCGCCTCCTCAAAGAGATGTTTCTTGAGGTCTGTGGTATTGATGGCCGGTTTGTCTTTCACGATATCAATATCGACAACGTCCCCTTCCGCCGCGGCTTCAAGGGCAGTCTTGGCACCGTCCTTGTCAAAATCGATCCCGGTGACGGATTTGACGATCTTATATTTCTTTTTATCGGTGACCTTGAGGGTCGCTTCCTTCTTAACCTTATGGATCTCATCATAGATCACGTTGATATCCAGGGCATCAACGGCGCCCTGGACCAGCGGAGCTTCGATCACTGTCTTGTAATCGTCAGCCTTGACCGCTTTGCCGATCTCTGTGACCAGGTCCTTGATATTTACCGAATATCCCGTTTTACCCATGACAAATTCCAGTTTGTCATCTTTCAGTTCATAGGTGGTCTGCACGGTGGTATCCAGAGTGGAAAGGCCGGAGGTCTCCAGCTCTTTGTCCAGAGCTGCCTGATTGCGGACCTCAGGGTAATAGGTCATATTCTGCCCGAAAGCGAGAGCCTTAAGCCACTGGAAACCGCCCAGGAGGAAGTTCCGGTGCCCGTAATTGAAGGCGTTGGCCGCTGCCCCGGCATCGTTAAAAGAAAGGGAGGAGTACATGGGGATCGTGTAATCCTTGTCCAGGGCTTTAACCGTCAGCTTCGCGTTGGCATAGTCCTTCCTGAATGCTGTGGCAAGCCGCGTGGAGGCTTCCTGCTGCGAGATCCCTCCAAGGTCAACTCCGTTCATGGAAACGCCCTGAAGTACGGTATCCTTCGGAACCACGGCACAGCAGATGATATAGGCAATGCAAAGAACAAGGAGGACCGCCCCTGAGATCTTCAGTTTCAGCCGTCTGTTCTGTCTTTTTTCCTCTTTTCTCGCTACTCTTCTTCCCATTTGAACCTCTTCTTCCTCTCTATCTGGTCAATGATCTTCACTCTTCCGAAAATCTCGGTCATGCTTTTTAATCCCTTATAGAATACCATAAACGAAAACGAAAAAAAAGCCCGATATGTAGCAGTTTAAAGCATATCAGGCTTTCTCGTCGGCTTTCTTCGCTTTCAGCAGCAGAGCGCCGTTAGCAGGTACATTCAGTTTGAGGATACAGTGTTTAGTCTCATATACCGCCGGGGTCAGATCATACCCTTCAGCATCGGAGATCATCAGGCTTTCCAGGATCTCCTGGTCGGTCACCCCTGCCTCCCAGACATTCAGGGAGACATCCACCGGTTCAAAGCCTGCATTGATCACGACGATGATCTTCTCATCATCGGTAAACCTTCCGTAACTGATGATGTTCCTGTCCCCCTTCAGAAGGATGAGAGACCCCTTCATCAGTGCCTCTTCCTCCTTGTGGATACGGATCATTTCTTTATGATACCTGATCAGGTCAAGATCTTCATGACCCCAGGGATAGGTTCTTCGGTTGTCGGGGTCGGTCCAGCCGGTCACCCCTGCTTCATCCCCATAATAGAGGGTGGGGGCTCCTGGCCAGGTCATCTGCATCATCACGGCAGCCCGCATGATCCCCATATGGAGATCTTTATCCGCCGCCTCAGGTCCCACTGAAGCGGTTCTTCCCACTGACAGGTTGGTCCTGGTCAGAAAGCGGGAATGATCATGGTTGGACAGTTCGTTCATGGCCGTGATCAGTGAAGGATACTGGAATCTGGACATATGGTAGACCATGGCATCATGGAAGGCCTGTTCATTTCCCAGAAGGTCGGACCGTTTCTCGTCACTGTGCTTCTCCAGTCCCGTCAGGAACCAGGTGATGGGTTCCATAAAAGCACTGTAATTCATGACGGTATCCCACTGGTCTCCCTGAAGCCAGTCGCCGCAGTCACCGTAGTGCTCCGCGAAAATAATGGCTTCCGGGTTGGCCTCTTTAACGACCTTTCTGAAATCCCTCCAGAAACGATGGTTCATCTCTGTGGACTGCCCCAGGTCAGCGGCTACATCGAGACGCCAGCCGTCACAGTTGTAAGGCGGGGAAACCCATTTCCTGCCGATCTCCAGGATGTAGGAGTACAGCTTGTCCGAACCTTCATAGTTGAGTTTGGGCAGGGTCTTATGCCCCCACCAGCCGTCATAATCCTGGTTGTAGGGCCAGCTCTCCTGGTCGTAGAACTGGAAGAAGCTTCGGTAGGGACTGTCCCCGGAGACAAAAGCTCCCTTCTCGTAGTCCTCCTCATGTTCATAGAGCCGTTCCGCGTCCATCCATTTGTTAAATGAACCACAATGGTTGAAGACCCCGTCAAGTACAACCTTCATACCGCGGCGGTGGATTTCCTCCACCACCTTGATGAAGAAAGCATTGCTGGCTTCCAGGTTTCTTTTATCGGTAACGCGGGAGATATATTTTGTAGCCTGAAGGTTATCCTCTGCCGTTTC
>JAEIGA010014146.1_pt1 | contig 12138 bp, 5 predicted proteins | sample 9270691 | NCBI WGS metagenome assembly JAEIGA01 (sample SAMN17057246, study PRJNA624740) | gut metagenome | biome: biome; isolation source: fecal sample | host: Bos grunniens | place: China: Xizang | collected 2019
AGACTTTCCCTGCATCTGCAGTGCCTGCAACAATCACTCTCTCTGAGGATGCTTTGTTCCTCGACGACGTGGTTGTAATCGGTTACGGTTCGCAGAAGAAGAAGGAAGTGACAGGTTCGGTTGCTTCTGTAAAGTCTGAGGACTTCAATGCCGGTGTGAAGACCAGTCCTGTAGGACTCCTTCAGGGTAAGGTCGCAGGTCTTAACATCATCAGAACAACATCTGACCCTACAAGCACAGGCTTCAGTGTGCAGATCCGTGGTTTCTCTACACTCGACAAGGGCGCAGGTACTTCACCTCTTTACATCGTAGACGGTGTTCCTGTGAGCAACATCGACAATATCTCACCAGACGAAATCGCATCTATGGACGTCCTCAAGGACGGTTCTGCTGCGGCTATCTACGGTACCCGCGGTACAAACGGTGTGATCATCATCACAACCAAGCGTGGTGACAACTTCTCTGATGTTGCCAATACAAGAGTTGAGTATTCAGGATATGCCTCAGCATCAGTCAGAACTGGCGACCTTGGTATGGCTACTCCTGAGGAATTCAGAAACTTGTCGGAACTTTCAAACGGAGTTATGGCTCCTGTTGTATATGCTTCACCTGACGGAAATGCATATAACACTGATTGGGTTGCCGCAATGTGCCGTCCTGTAGCGATGACACAGAATCATAATGTTGCAATTGTAGGTTCCTCAAGCAAGTTCAATTACCGTGCATCCGTAAACTACAAGGATGCTCAGGGTATTGCAAAGAATAACAACCGTAACGAAGTGATTGCAAAGATCGCTGCTTCTCAGAAGGCTCTTGACGGATGGTTGGAACTCCAGTATGATATGTCATACATGCACTATCGCAATGATTTCAACTGTGGAGATTTCAAGCAGGCTGCAATCATGAACCCTACATATCCTATCTATGATTCTGCAAATCCTAACGGTTTCTTCAAGCCATCTGGAACAGGTACATCAAACCCTGTCGAGCAGATGATGCAGAAGGAGTCTTATGGTGACGGTAACTTCTTCCGTGGATCCATCAAGGCAACTCTCAACGTAAAGCCTATCGAGGGATTAAGAATCAGCGGATTCGCAGCTGTCGAAGAGGGTGATAACCGTAATTTCTGGTACAACAAGACCATCAATACAGATGAGACTGGTTCAGGAATGGGTGGACGTGGCAGCAACTTCAGCTTCAGCAAACTCTTCGAGGCTACAGCTGATTATTCACGCACATTCGGCCTTCATCATATTGCCGGAGTCGCAGGTTTCTCATATCAGAAGTTCATGTATGACGGACAGAACATCGAGAACAAGGGATTCCCTACAGATGATGCAAAGTATTATCAGATCGGTAACGGTGACGCTTCCAAGAAGTATCTGAATGCAAGTTCTTACAGGAATTCAAACGCTCTTGCTGCGGTATTCGGTCGTGTGAATTACAACTATGCTGAGAAGTATCTCGTTTCGGCTTCTATCCGCCGTGAGGGTTCTTCACGTTTCGGTGCCAACAACAAGTGGGGTTGGTTCCCTGCTGTCAGCCTCGGCTGGAGAATCACAGGTGAGGAATTCATGCAGGATAAGGAATGGGTTGATGACCTCAAGCTCCGTGCAGGTTTCGGTGTGACTGGTAACAACCTCGGCTCTGACCTCAAGTCTGTTGCCATGCTTTCAAATGGAGGATCATTCTGGTATAACGGTCAGTATGTATATACTTATGGTGTATCTCAGAACGTGAACCCTGATCTCCGTTGGGAGAAGAAGTATGAGTACAACCTCGGTCTCGACTATGCTTTCCTTGACAACCGCATCTATGGTAGCTTGGATGTATACTATCGTCAGACACGTGACCTTCTCTGGGATTATGAGGTTCCTACTCCTCCATACCAGTATCCTACTCTCCTTGCAAATGCAGGACAGATGGACAGCTACGGTATCGAGCTCGCGATCAGCGGTATTCCAGTACAGACCAAGGACTGGACATGGGTGACAACTCCTACAATCTCATTCAATAGAAACTATATCACCAAACTTTCTGATCCTTCAAAGGGCTTCAACTACACTCAGACAACATCCGGTGGTGTAGGTGAGAACGGTATCATGAATACAAACGTCCAGCTTCTTGTAGAGGGTCAGCCTGTAGGTTCATTCTATGGTTATTCATTTGCAGGTTACAAGTCTGACGGAACAGCGATGTTCAATACTCCGACAGGAGGATATATCCAGGCTGGTAATGCTTCAGAGGGCCATAAGATGATCATCGGTAATGCGCAGCCTTTGTTTACTTATGGTTGGAACAACAGTGTCCGTTTCAGAAATTGGGATGCTACCGTATTCTTCCGTGGCGTCATCGGTAACAAGATCCTTAACGTGACACGTTGGGCTTACGGTCCACAGTCGTCTACATCTACCAACATCTTTATCAAGGATGCAGTTGGTGATGATGTGAAGCTTGCTGACAAGGGACACTTTACTGACACCCTTCTTGAGGACGGTTCTTATATCAAACTTGACAACATAACAGTTGGTTACAACTTCAAGTTCAAGGAGAACAAGTATATTGAAAACCTCCGTGTATATCTCACAGCTCAGAATGTATTCACTATAACAAAATATAGCGGACAGGATCCTGAGGTTAACACTACAAGCGTTTGGGATGCGGGTATCGATTATCCAAGCTTCTATCCTAACGTATCGACAGTACTTTTGGGTGTCAACTTGACTCTTTTCTAAAATCTTAAGAAAATGAAGAAGATATTATATATTTTGACAGTTGCCCTTGTGTTGCCGCTCTTCAACTCTTGCGCAGGTTTGCTTGAGGAGGAGAACTTCGGTAACCCTACCACAGAGTCAATGATGACTAATGAGGAGAATGTAATCCTTCTTGTAGGTCAGGCATATGCAGACCTAAAGTGGGTACATGACCATTGGGGATATTGGGGCGTATCCTCACTTACTTCTGATGAGTGTATAACTCCTATCCGTGAACCAGGTAATCACTGGAATGACTCCGGTTATTGGAAGAGACTCCACAATCATGACTGGAACTGGCTTGGTGATGCATTTAAGAATATCTGGAATTCAACCATATCAGGTGCGGTGCTTTGTAACAAGCTCCTCGCCACCCTTGATGATTACAAGGAATTCATGGGAGAAAAAATGTATGCTCAGTATGTGGGCGAGCTTGAGGTTCTCCGTTCATACTACTATTATCTGCTTTTTGACTGTTTTGGACGTATCCCATACCTTGAGGAGTTTGAGGATAAGACTGAACCTCTCATGTCACCGGCAGATGTATGGTCACATCTGGTAAACTGTCTTGAGCGCAATGCTCCGAATATGCCTAAGGTTACAGAGGCAAGCCGTGCAATGAATTATGGTCGAGTTACTCAGGGATTTGCATATGCACTTCTTGCTCGTCTTTATCTTAATGCAGAGTCATTCGATTGTAAAGTTCAGACTGTAAAGCTTGATGATAACTCGGTGTATAGAGCTTCATTCAAGCAGATTGCTTCAGAGAATGATTTCTATACTAACGCTGTAGCTTGCTGCGACGAAGTAATCAACTCTGGTTCATACGCTATCGAAGATGACTATTTCGCTAACTTCAAGATCAAGAATGAGAACAGTAAGGAGAATATCTTCGTTCTCGTTGAGGATGGAAATGCAAGCTTCGACCTCCGTTATAATGGTAGTATGATGAATAAGCTCCGCATGCTTTCTCTTACTCACCATTATTCTCTCCAGCCAGCTTTTGGTCTTGCAGAGAAGCCATGGAACGGATTCTGTGCTCGTCCTTCATTTATTGATCGATATAATAATAGAGATGTTCGCGGTCCTGGCCCGGCTCCAGAACTTACTAACGCTGACCTTCCTGCTATTCCAGAAGAATGGGCAGTCACTTATAAGGACGACCCACAGGGTCTTGCGAAAGCAGTTAAGGAACAGTTTATGCCACAGGTGCGCGAGTTCTCTGCAACCGTACAGGGTTATGGTACTCAGAGAACAGAGCAGTGGGGTTGGTTTGTAGGACCTATTTTTGACAAGGATGGTATCATCATCCTCGATGAGCAGAATCAGCTCTCATATGTATGCAAGGAAGTTGAGGCTTTGGATGCTGCTTCATGGAACGCTGGTGCGAGACTCAATAAATATGAACTTGATCCTACAGGAACTGTAGCGTGGGGTGAGAATGACTTTGTGCTCATGCGTTATGCTGATGTCCTTTGGATGAAGGAGGAGGCAATCAAGCGTGGCGGCGTAGGTACTTCAGGTGCTAACTCAACTGATTTCAAGAAGATGCTTAAGCGAGCTTTCGCATATGAGGAAGATCCTGAGGCCGCATACAATGCTGCATATCCAGGAGTCGTAGCCCTCGATCTTGAGGATATTCTTGATGAACGCGGACGTGAGTTTACATGGGAAATGGTACGTCGTCGTGACCTTATCCGTTTCGGACAGTTCAACAAGCCTGAATATCTTGAGTATGTCACTGCAAAGGATGATTTCCGTAAGTGGTTCCCTATTCCATTCTCAGTTCTCGAGAAGGGTAAGATTGATGAGACTACAGGAAAGCGCATCTGGACTCAGAACGAAGGATATGAGGATATTTAATAATCATATATTTATTAACCATTTTTAATTTACACACTTTATGAAGAAAATTGCAATGTTTATGAGTGCTCTTGCACTCGCATTCTCTTTCACTGCTTGTGATGAGAAGGAAGGCAACAACGGTGGTGTAGACCTCGACAATGTAACAGAGGACGGATTCTTCGTTGCTGGCCCTGCTACAGGTTCTGAGACTCTTGCACCTGAGTACATGATGACAGCTGGTGTCAATGAGGTTCTCATGGATCAGCAGAAGCTCTCTTGGGATGAGTCTAAGAGAGAGGGTATGTTCGAGAAGTATATCGTTCTCGAGGCAGACAAGGAGTTCGAGCTTCTTCTTAACGAGGCTGGTACCCAGACACGCTATAGCGCTACTCTTGAGGCTTACAAGGCTGGTGAGGGTTCAGATGGTACTATCGACGCTTTCCGTGGTGAGCTTAAGGTTGGTGCTGATGCTCCTGCAATGAAGGTTGCTAAGACTGGTCTTTATCACATTGTTCTCGACCTCAACAACAATGCTGACCTCCTTTATCCACAGATCATCGTAGTTCCTGTAACTTGGGGTGTTCGTGGTGATTGCAACGGTTGGGGCTTCACTGCATTTGAGGCACCTGCTACTTTCTCTAATGCTGGTATCACTTATACTCTTGAGAACCAGGAGTTCGGTGCTGGTGGAAAGTTCAAGTTCGCTCACGACGGTATCTGGAAGCTTCAGCTTGATGATGCTGGTAATGTAAAGGCACACACTAACCTTGGTACTGATTCACAGAACGGTGGTGCTGATATCGTTGTTGAGAAGGCTGGCTGGTATACAATCAAACTGACATACGCTCTTAAGGGTGGTGTTATTGCTGACAGCTATAAGTATGAGGTTACCCTTACTAAGGAGTCTGATATGCCTACAGAAATGTACATGACAGGTACTGACTTCGGTTCATGGACTTGGGGCTCAGAGGGAATCGTTAAGTTTACTGATACTCCTAATGCCGGTGAGTTCTGGGCAATCCGTTACCTTACAGCAAACAACGGTGTTAAGTTCAGCTCAATCAATGTTGAGGGTGACTGGAGCAAGGCATTTGGTTCACTCGGAACAAATAATGGTTTCACTACTGACAATGACGGTAATGCAGTTGTTGCTGAGAGCGGTCTTTACATGATCGTAGTTGACGTTAAGAACAACGCAGTTACTATCGAGCCAGCAGTAGTTTATGGTATCGGTGATACATTCGGTGGTTGGAACGAGGCTATGGAGGATGCAAGGTTTGCTCCTAGCGCTGATGGAAAGACTCTTTCTATCACCGCTCCAGCAGCTGGTCCTCTCCGTATGTATGCTGCGTATTCTGGAGCAGCTTCAGGTAACTGGTGGCAGTATGAGTTCCACTCTATCGATGGTAAGATTGCATACCGTGGTAAGGGTGGCGAGCTTACTCCAGCTGAGCTCACAGCAGGTCAGGTTGTAACTCTTGACTTCGCAGCTGGTACAGCGACAATCCAGTAATCATCAGATTGATTCAATATCAAGGGGTAGGCATTTCGCCTACCCCTTTTTTGTAGTTTAAAATTTATTTTTAAGTGTTTAAAATAAATCTTAAAACAGCAATTCACCACATTTTTCTATTTCTTAAATAGTTTTTTTACTATCCATCATACATTTGTTCCATATAAGTACTCTTTATATGGAACTGAATATCATTCAAAACAAAATTTATGAAGTACTCGGCTTTCGCGTGATGTTGGACTTTGATCTGGCTGAGTTGTACCAGGTGGAGACCAAACGTTTAAAAGAATCCGTAAGAAGAAATATTGAAAGATTCGAAGGGGAGGATTTTATGTTTGAACTTACAGAATCAGAGTATAACTCCTTGATAATCAGTTTGAGGTCGCAATTTGCGACCTCAAAAGAACGAGGAGGACGAAGACATATGCCATTTGCTTTTACTGAACAAGGAGTAGCTATGTTAGCAAGTGTTCTACGTAGTGAAACAGCCATAATGGTAAATCGATCTATCATCAGGGCATTCGTTGCAATGCGTAATTATATCATGTCCACTCATCATCTGGAAACAGAGCTTGCGGCTCTGAGAGCTAAATTGGAACTGCTGGAGAGGAATGATGAGGATAATCTGGAGGCTATCAATGACCTTTCAGAAGATGTCCGTAATGAAATAGATAACATATACATGGCTATTGCCGCCTTGTCTGTCAGACCTGATGCTTCATCGGACAAACCTGTCAGGAAGATAGGATTCAAATGATTTTCTGTCGTAGAAATATGACCGTTCATCGTAAAAATGTTACATTTGAGGTTTGTTTGGTTTTACGCGCGCGCGTAAACAACTATATTAGCCGAGATATTAAGACCACGAGTGATAACATTATGACAATGAAAAGGATACTCAGCATATTTGCTGTACTGGCTGGTTTTTCATTCGGCTTTGCCGCATGTGAAGAAGTTACTGGACCTGAGAATGAGGAAACTCCGGAATTCGATATAAACAGCCTTAAGGAAGGACTTACTTCCGTTCCTGAAACGATGAATGCAGACCAGCCTGTAACTTTCTATTTCAAGGCTGGGGCATCTTCTCCGCTTTACAACAGCACAAGTGACCTGTATTTCTACACAGGTGTCTGGTATGACTCTTCGGATTGGCGTCATGTCCAGGCAGACTGGGGTGTGAATACGGACAAGTGCAGGATGGAGAAGGTGGAAGAAAATGTATGGAAACTGACCATGGAGCCTTCGATCCGCGAGTGGTATGGTTCAGGTAATACAGCTGTATGCTATCTCGGAATCGTGATCCGAAATGCTGAAGGCAACAAGCAGACAACTCCAGACTTCATCCTTGAGGTTACAGATGACCTGTATGAATTTGATTCTTTTGAGGCGGCGCCAGTCGTGAAGGCGACAATGCCGGAAGGCATGGAGTACGGTATAAATTACCTTAGCGATACCTCTGTGGGCCTTGCTTTCTATGATGTCGACCTCAATCAGGAATGCCATGACTACTGCTATGTGATCGGTGAGTTCAGCGGATGGGAGAGAGATAACAGATACGCCATGAAACGTGATGATGAGGCAGGATGCTGGTGGTATGTTTTTGAGGGACTTGAGAAGGGCAAGGAATACATGTTCCAGTACTGGCTCAAGAAAGGTAATGACAAGGTGCTGACTCATGACCCGTATACAGAGATCGTTTATGACGGATGGAATGACAAATGGATTCCGGCATCTACATATCCTGACCTTCCTGCATTCCCGGAAAAGACAAGCGGACTTGTATCTGCATTCCAGACTGCACGTCCGGAGTATGTGTGGGAAGTGTCTGACTATCAGGTTGAAGACAAGAATGATCTTGTGATATACGAACTTCTGCTCCGCGAATTTACTGAGAATGGTGACAAGGAAGGCAACCTGAAACTTGCTATGGAGAAGCTTGATATGCTTCAGGAACTTGGCGTGAACGCCATCGAGCTGATGCCTGTCCAGGAGTTTGACGGCAACAACAGTTGGGGCTACAACCCATGCTCGTTCTTCGCCCTTGACAAGGCATATGGTACGCGCGAAGACTATAAGAAGTTCATTGACGAGTGTCATAAGAGAGGCATGGCTGTTCTGTTCGATGTGGTTTACAACCATGCGACCGGAAGCTTCCCGCTTGCGAAGCTATATTGGGCCGGCAGTAATACGGCCGAAAACAATCCTTGGTTCAATGTCAAGGCAAAGCATGATTTCAATGTATTCCATGACATCAATCATGAGAATGAGTACATAAGAAACTACTTCAAGAGAAATCTTGTATATCTTCTCGAAGAATATAATATCGACGGATTCAGATTCGACCTTACAAAGGGCTTCACCCAGAAAAACACTCTTGGCAACACAGGAGCATGGGGGCAGAAGGATGAATCACGTATCGCCATCCTCAAGGATTATGCTGATGCCATCTGGGCTTATGATCAGGATGCCGTGGTGATTTTTGAACATCTTGCAGAAAACAGCGAGGAGAGAGTGCTTGGAGAATATGGAATCCAGCTCTGGAGAAACATGCAGCAAACTTACGGACAGACTGCGATGGGCTGGAATGACGGCGGCCGTTCGACTGACTTCGCAGGAATGTTCACCGGAACCTCCTCAATGCCTTTCGGCTCTCTCGTAGGATATATGGAGAGCCATGATGAGGAAAGATGCTCATGGGAGGTGCTTCAGTGGGGTAATGGTGACACTAAGACCAATCTTGCTTCAAGAATGGAAAGACTCGCCCTCAATGCGGCGTTCTTTCTTACTGTTCCCGGTCCTAAGATGATATGGCAGTTCGGCGAAGTCGGCTACGATGTTTCCATCAATGATCCTGACCGCACTGCAGCCAAACCTGCTCACTGGGAGTATTATGATGATCCTGACAGGAAGATGCTTTTCGAGGCATATAGCAACCTCATCGCATTCCGTAAGGCAAATCCACGTTTCTTTGATTCGGATGCAACATTCTCATGGAAGGTGAATTCAAGCTATTGGAACAACAGATATATCCATTGCACCGACGCCGAAGGAAATTCATTCGTCGTTGTAGGAAACTTCGACATCAAGGCGGCGGAGGTGACGATCCCGCTTCCATCAGAAGGCAACTGGAAGGAGTATGGCGGAGATGCCGTCGCTACGGACGGCGCATCAGTGACCCTTGACCTTGAGCCTGCTGAATATATGATCCTTGTGAACTTCTAAGCGTAAACAACATTTATTAGATATGATACGTAAATTTTTAACAAATCTCTTGGCCTTCGCGCTTCTGGTGTCAGTGGCATCATCTTGCAAGAAGGAGGAAAATCCACCTGCAGAGCAGGAAGGAACCACTACTGAGGATTCTATCTACGGAGCTGCCGGCAACGAAAGTTTTGTAGAGAATCCGCTGGCAGATAAGAGCGCTACAGCTCTTTGGACAACTCCTGAACTTCCAAACGCTGACGAAGCCTTGACTATTTCGTTCAGAGCAGGTAAGTCATCGGCACTTTATGGATATACAGGTGATGTGTATGCCCATATAGGTATTCTCGAGTACGGAACATGGAAGTTTGTACAGGCAGACTGGACTGAAAACATCGACAAGTGTAAGTTCGCTAAGGATCCTGTAGAAGCCAATACATGGCATCTCGAGCTGAACCCTTCGATCCGTGAGTACTTCGAAAGCGGAAGCACAGCAGTAACCCAGATCGGAATCGTGATCCGTAACGTTGACGGTACTGCAAAAGGTATTGTCGAGGACCGTTTCATCACAGTGCAGGATGATAAGTATAAGCCGTTCCAGCCAGGTGAGATGGTAAGCGCACCGATGCCGTCAGGATGTACTTATGGCATCAATGCCGAGGGCAATCAGATTACCTTCGTTCTCCATGACAAGGACACCAAGGGAGAGCATAAGGATTATGCATACATAATGGGTGACTTCAATGACTGGACTCTCTCTGATGATGACAAGAGCCGCATGTATCGTGATGATGCAAACGGTTGCTGGTGGATCACAGTGACAGGACTTGATCCGGACAAGGAGTACCGTTATCAGTATCATATCGGAGACCGCTCGACCAAGGAAGGCGAGCCAGACAAGGTGCTCCGTCTTTCAGATGCATTCTCAGAGAAGATTCTCGATCCGAACAATGACCAGTGGATCAACTATCACAACCCTATCTATCCGGCTGAGGAAATGGTATATCCTGGTGATAAGGGAGCTTCCGGAGCGGTTTCGTGCGTGAAGATCAACAGGGATAACTTCGCATGGGATCCGTTTACATTCAAGAACAGGGAGTGCCCTGTCATATATGAGATGCTCTTCGGAGATTTCACAGAGACACATGATATCGCAGGTGCTCTCAAGAAGCTGGATTACCTCCAGACTCTCGGAATCAATGCAGTAGAGCTGATGCCTATCCAGGAGTTCGACGGAAACGAGAGCTGGGGATATAACCCTACCCACTATTTCGCTCTTGACAAGGCTTATGGTACACGTGAGCAGTATAAGACATTCATCAACGAGTGTCACAAGAGAGGCATCGCTGTCATCATTGATGTCGTATACAACCACAGCACAGGAGCTTCTCCTCTTGCTCAGATCTATTGGAACTCGACCAAGAACCAGACGGCTGCAAACAACCCTTATTTCTTCGAGACAGGAAGACACGATTTCAACGTGTTCCATGATATCAACCATGGCAATAAGTTCATGCAGGATCTTATCAAGAGAAGTCTTGTTTACCTGATTGAGGAATATAATGTGGACGGATTCCGTTTCGACCTTTCGAAGGGATTCACCGATAGCCAGAATGGTTGGAATGGCGTTGACCAGACACGTATAGCCCTTATCAAGGACTACGCAAGGGCAATCAAGAATGCAGATCCTGACAGCTACATCATTCTCGAGCACTGGGGACAGTATAGCGAGGAGTCCGAATATATAAGGAACGACATGCATCCTTGGAAGAAGATGAACGAGTCGTTCTGCGAGACAGCTATGGGATGGTCCGGATCAAAGGGTGATCTCAGCGGCAACCATGCTTGGCTCGACGGTACCTGGGGCGCAAGCGGCTGGGTGACATTCATGGAGAGCCACGACGAGGAGAGAATGGCATACAAGCAGGAGAAGTATGGTCATAGCTCTGTAAAGGGTAATGAGAAGAACAGCATGCAGAATCTTGCTCTCAATGCAGTATGCTTCCTTGGAACCCCTGGTCCTAAGATGATCTGGCAGATGGGTGAGCTTGGATATAACTACAACAAGTGGTGTTCTACTGATGGAACAGACTATACCGGAACAGGCGAGCATGAGACAGATAGAAAGCCTGTCAAGTGGAACTATTATGACAATGCGAACCGCAGGTATGTATATGATGTATATTGCAAGATGAATGACCTTCGCAATGACAATCCTGAACTCTTCGGCAAGGGAGCATATTATAGCGGCGTGGATAGCTATAATATGTCATCTTGGCCTCTCAAGGGATTCTCTATCGAGAAGGATGGCAAGAAGGTTTGCGGATATGCAAATTACCATGGAGACAAGGGAGGAAGTCAGACTTTCAGCGTACCAAGCGGTACATGGACAGATATCCTTTCAGGCAAGACTGTCCAGGGCGGTAACTATACCCTTCACTCAGGTGAGGCACTTGTCCTGGTAAATTCATCAGTTGTAAGATAATAGATTATGAAGAATATGAGAAAATATATACTCCTCCTTTGCACTCTTTGCCTTGGACTTGTGTCTTGTGTGAAGGAAAACATGACAGGCGTCGAGACTGATGGACTTACCACATTCAAGGCTGTCTATGCTGACGCTTCAACAAAGACTGTTCTTGAGGGCCTGACTCCTATGTGGACTCCGGAAGATAAGATCAGCGTCTTTGACGGAAAGAACAATATGTTTACTAATTCTCTGTCCGGCAAGGCTTTGACTGCTGAATTCAAAGGTAAGCTGGAGGGACAAGGAAGTGCGCGCGACAATTTCATTGCAGCTTATCCATATAATGAGGAATATACATG
>JAEIGA010014147.1_pt1 | contig 12138 bp, 13 predicted proteins | sample 9270691 | NCBI WGS metagenome assembly JAEIGA01 (sample SAMN17057246, study PRJNA624740) | gut metagenome | biome: biome; isolation source: fecal sample | host: Bos grunniens | place: China: Xizang | collected 2019
ATATCGCCCATATAGCGACGCAGGAGCTCCAGATTGCGTTCTTCCACCGGCGCGGCAGACATACCGCAGTTGCCGCCGATCTCGGTGGTGACGCCCTGCAGGATACGGCTTTCGGACAGGGGATGTTTGGGCAGCGCCGTGTCGCTGTGGCTGTGAATGTCGATAAAGCCGGGAGCCAGATACTGGTCCTCGCCATCCAACACCTGCTCTGCAGCACAGCCGGCCAGAGGGCCGACGGCCACGATGCGGCCGTTTTCTACCGCCACATCGGCACGGTACCAAGGCGCACCGGTGCCATCCAACACGCGTACATTACGGATCAGAAGATCATACATTTTCATTCACCTCTTCAAAAGACTGTATATCGGTCAAATGTTTTTCATATCTTTTGCGCTGACCGGGGCAGCTTTGGCCTGCTCCAGATAATCCAGCAGGGCATCCGCATCGGAAAACACACCGTAAAGCTCCCGGCAGGCAGGTTTCATGAACCCTTGTTCGATGGTCTGCTCCAACATCTGCTGCAGCAAATCGTAATAGCCGTCCAGATTCAAAACAGCAATCGGTTTGCTGTGGCGGCCCAGCTGCTTGAGGGTCAGCATCTCAAAAAACTCTTCATAAGTACCGATGCCACCGGGGACCATAATAAAACCGTCGGCCCGGTCTTCCATGATCTGCTTGCGCTGACGCATGGTTTCGGTATAAATAAACTCAGTACAATGGGGGTAGAGCACACCGTCTACATTGAAAAATGAAGGCGCCACACCCAAAATATAGCCATTCCGACTCGAAACGCCACGGGCGGCCGCACCCATCAGGCCTTGGGCCCCGCCTCCAAACACCAGGCCGTGGCCACGCCGGGCAAGCTTTTCGCCCAGGGCTTCCACCGCCTGCAAATAGGTGGGCGCGATTTGGTCGCTGGATGCGCCGTAAAGACAAAGATTCATGGGGATTCCTCCCTGTTCAGATATTCCGCAAGGTCTGCAAGGCGGCTTTCGCCAAAGACTGCGATGCCGCTTGCCCGCAGCAGTTCTGCAGTAACGCCGTCACCGGCGGTCAAGGTGTGGGTAAAACTGCCGTCATAAATCTCACCGGTTCCGCAGGAGGGGCTGCGCTCTTTCAGCAGGGCAACCTTGCAATCCAAACGGCGGGCCAATGCCAACACCTCTTCGGCGCCGCGATGATATTCTTGGGTTACGTCGCGGCCATCCTCGGTCAGCACTCGGTCGCCCACCCGCTCTGCCGGGGTGCGGGGTGTGGGCAGGCCGCCGAAAATCTCGCCGCAGACGGGGATCAGCTGATGCTGCCCCTGTAGCGCCAACACCGCCGGATGCGGCTTGCTTTTTCCGTCATAGCGGCAGGAAACGCCCAGCAAACAGGCACTTACCAAGATGCGCATGGCAGTTCCTCACCGTCCAAGGCAGCATAGGTCAGAGTCTCGCCCTGATAAACCAGCTTCAGCGAAAAGAAGGGGGCATCCTCACGCAGCAGCCGCAAAAAGATATGGTCACCCTGCCACAGGGGCAGACTTGCGATTTTGTCAAAGGGGACCCACTCCAGATCGCCCTCATCGCAAGCCTTCATCTCGCCGGCAAAGCCGGTGGCGGTGTAAAGGAACATATACTCCGTGTCCCATTGATCGCTGACGAACGTGACAATGCCGCGGAAACGGTAATCGGTCAGCTGCAGGCCGGTTTCCTCCCGGGCTTCCCGCAGCAGGCATTCTTCAGGGCTCTCTCCGGCTTCCAGCTTGCCGCCGATGCCGATCCATTTGTCCTGATTCATGTCGTTTTTCTTCTTTACCCGATGCAACATCAGGTATTGGTCTTCCTGCTGAAGATAACACAAGGTGGAAAGAATCATATACGCCTCCTGAGGTGAAAAAACGGCGGGATTTTTCATATCTGCGCTTTCTTTTTTCACACAATCGTGCTACAATCAAATTTGGAGAAATCGTCCGGGCAATACGCTTGCAAACGGATCCGACTCTATATTTACATTATACGCGAAAAAATGTTGTCGCACAAGGAGCAGTTATGAAAAATCCCCAGATTCATCCCACTGCCACCGTATTTCCCCACGCCGTTGTGTTGGGGGACGTGACACTGATGGAAGAAAGCAGCATTTGGTTCGGCGCCGTGGCTCGGGCCGAGCTGGACAGTCTGACCGTAGGCCGCCGCAGCAACGTGCAGGATAACTGCGTGATTCACGTGGATGCCTCGCACCCCTGCCGCATCGGCGACGATGTAACCGTCGGCCATGGTGCGATTCTGCATGGCTGCACCATCGGCAACAATACGCTCATTGGCATGGGCGCTGTTGTGCTGAATGACGCCGTCATCGGTGATAATTGCATCGTCGGCGCCCGGGCGCTGGTCACCGGCGGCAAGGTCTTTCCCGACGGGTGGCTGATCATGGGCGTACCGGCCAAGGCCATCCGACCCCTGACGGAAGAAGAAATTGAAAGCAATCGGGCTTCGGCGGCGCATTACGTGGCCTCTGCCCGTGAAGTTTCCACACATCTTGCACAACACCCGCTGAAAGAGAGGTAACCAATATGGCTCGTTCCCGTGAAATCGATATGACAAATGGCCCGCTGCTGAGCAAGGTCATACAGTTTGCCATTCCTCTGGCCCTGAGCAGCATGCTGCAGTTGTTGTTCAATGCTGCCGACGTCATTGTTGTAGGTCAGTTTGCCGGTTCTACCGCCTTGGCTGCCGTCGGGTCTACCGGCGCACTGGTAAACCTGCTGGTAAACGTCTTTATGGGTGTATCCATCGGCGCAAACGTTATGGTTGCCCGTGCCCGTGGCGCCGGCGACTACAAAGCCGTACACGAAACAGTACACTGCGCCATGCTGATCAGCGTGATTTTGGGTGCCATTGTTGCCGTATTGGGCTTTTGCGTATCCGGCTTTGCCCTGACCTTGATGGGATCCCCCGCTGACGTAAAACCGCTGGCCACCCTGTATCTGAAGATTTACTTCCTGGGTATGCCCGCCAACCTGGTGTACAACTTCGGTGCGGCCATCCTGCGCGCCATCGGCGATACCAAGCGTCCCCTGTATATCCTGACCGCTGCCGGCGTGGCAAACGTATTGTTGAACCTGGTGCTGGTCATCGTCTTCCACATGGGCGTAGCCGGTGTTGCCATTGCTACGGTATTTTCTCAGGTTATTTCCGCTGTGCTGGTGGTTCTGTGCCTGCTGCACGCAGACGGCGCATACAAACTGTATCCCAGCGATCTCCGGATCCACAAGGATAAACTCATCGGCATGATCCGAATCGGTCTGCCCGCCGGTATTCAGGGCTCCCTGTTCTCTATTTCCAACGTCATCATTCAGTCCACCGTCAACAGCTTTGGCAGCATCGTAGTCGCCGGCAACGCCGCCGCCGCCAACCTAGAAGGCTTCGTGTACGTCTGCATGAACAGCCTGTACCAGAGTGCCATTACCTTTACCAGTCAGAATCTGGGCGCCGGCAAGTTTGACCGCATTCGCCACACCTTCCGCCTCTGCACCCTGATGGTCATGGTGGTGGGTGCGATCTTGGGCATCGGCTTGTATCTGGGCGGGCCTTGGCTGCTGAAGATCTACGCCTCCGGCACCCCCGAGGAGATCGAGCAGATCATCCACTTTGGTATGACCCGTCTGAGCTACGTATCCTTTACCTATATGCTTTGCGGTATGATGGACGTCAGCTGCGGCGCGCTGCGCGGTCTTGGCAAAGGTATGGTACCTATGGCCGTCAGTCTGCTGGGCGCATGCGCCTTCCGTATTCTGTGGGTCTATACCGTATTCGCTGTGCAGCCCACACTGCCCTGCCTGTATATCTCCTATCCCGTATCCTGGGCCATCACCTGGGTGGCGCACACGGTGTGCTATCTGGCGATCCGACGGAATATGGAGCGCAAACATCAGGCCTCGCTGGAGGCCGCACAGGCTTAATCTTCATAACTTTGAAAAACACCGGCTTTTACAGCCGGTGTTTTTTTGCATAAAAGGCACATTTTCTCCCACAATATGCGCGAGGTGAATGTACATGAAGCTTTCCAAAGAAGAATACGCCCGCCGAGCCGATCAGTTGGCGCCCAAGTCCCCCTCCTGGCGCACCGTTCCAATGGCCTTTGTCGTAGGCGGCAGCATTTGTGCTTTGGGGCAAATGCTGCGGCTGCTATATGAAAGCGCCGGGCTGGACAAACAGGATGCAGGCACCGCCGTCAGTATCACACTGGTGGGTGTGGGCGCGCTGCTGACCGGGTTGGGATGGTTTGAAAAAATCGCGCGCTTTGCCGGGGCGGGGACGCTGGTTCCCATCACCGGTTTTGCCAATTCGGTGGCAGCACCGGCGCTGGAGTTCAAGACCGAAGGGTTTGTGCTGGGGACTTGCGTAAAGATGTTTACCATTGCCGGGCCGGTGCTGACCTTTGGCATTTCTGCCAGCGTGGTGTATGGGCTGATCTTGTGGCTGATGCAGACAGTGGGATAAGAAAAAACGCGGCTTGCCAAAGCGAGCCGCGTGTTGTTTTATGATTGGATCAGGCTACCAGCCACTTGTGCTTTTCCACGCTGTACAGGGGAATGAAGGGCAGCAGGATGGGCACGGACTTGACATACTTTTGATATTCGGGATCTTTTCCGTAGTTCTTGTTCTGGCGAATCTCCAGGCGGCGGGCGCCGCTGAACATCACAAAGATGATGCCGGCATAACCGATGAGCGCCATGACCCACTGACCGACGCCGGAAACGCCGCCGATGCCGCTGAGCACCACGCCGGTCCAGAAAATCATCTCGCCCAAATAGTTGGGACAGCGAACGATGCGATACAGACCGGTATCAACAAAGCGCTTGGGACTTACCTTTTTGGCCTGATTTTTCTGCCAGTCGGCAGCGGACTCAAACAGAATGCCGAATGCCATGACGGCGGCGCCCACGTAGGTCCAAACATTGCTGCCGGCCTGGTTGTGCAGGCGGTAGAAGACAGGCAGCACCTGCAGTACATACAAGACGGCACAGGTGACCCAAATGGCAATTTTCACGCCGAAAGGCACATCTTCTTTGATCTCACCGGTCATGTTTTTATTGTAGCTGGCGCTCTTCAGTTCTCGAACTGCCAGATAACCGCCCAAACGGCAGCCATAAGCCACAAACAACGCCGCGCACAAGATTGTACCTACGCTGAGGGTCTTGCCGTAAAGCAGCAGCATAGCAACGCCTTCTGCGGCAATGGAGAATCCATAGCCCAGAGAGATGAACCAGACGTACTTTTTGAAGCCGATGGAACTTACCACCATGGCAACTGCAAACAGCAGCCAGAAATAAGCAGGAAACACCATAATCATTCTCCTTAATTTAAGATTATAATTCTATATTACAGACTTTTTAAAAGAAACGCAAGCATATCTGCCGGCTTTTTGCCGATACTATCCAAAAAGTTGCACGGGAGGCGCGGGATGAAGAAGCAGGGCAGCACATATGTTTTTGAGCGGCCGGTCTATGTGGCAGGATATGCCGCTTGTGTGGGAACCAAGGAGGGGCAAGGGCCACTGGGCAGTTGCTTTGATGTGGTGCTTACCGACAACCGATACGGGCAGGAGACTTGGGAAAAGGCCGAGTCTGCTATGGTGGAGACCGCCGCCCGACGGGCGGTCAGCAAGGCAAACCTTACAGAAGGAGACATCGGCTGCGCTTTGGGCGGCGATCTACTGAACCAATGCATTGCCAGCGGCTATGCCATGCGGCAATTGGGACAGCCTTACTTTGGGCTATACGGCGCCTGCTCTACCATGGCGGAAAGTTTGCTGCTGGGCTGCGCGCTGATTGCCGGCGGCTTCGAAGACACCGCTCTGTGCATGGCTTCCTCGCATTTTTGCTCGGCAGAACGACAGTATCGTTATCCTTTGGAGTACGGCGGCCAGCGTCCGCCCACGGCGCAATGGACGGTAACGGGCGCCGGCGCGGTGGTTCTGTGCGCCCGGCAAACTTCGCTTCGCGTTACGCGGGCCACACCGGGGCGGGTGTATGACCCAGGGATCAAGGACGCTGCCAATATGGGGGCGGCGATGGCACAGTCAGCGTATGAGACGCTGCGACAATTTTTTCTGGACTCCGGCACAGGACCGGCGGACTATGACCTGATTGCCACGGGTGATTTGGGGGCCATTGGCAGCGCGCTGCTGGAAAGCCTGTTCCGCGGAGATGGGATGCCCTTGGGGGCGCAATACACCGACTGCGGCCTGCTGATTTTTGACCGAAAAACACAGGATGTACACGCCGGAGGCAGCGGCTGCGGCTGCTGCGCCAGCGTATTGTGCGGTCATATTCTGCCGCAAATGCAGCAGGGCAACCTGCGGCGGGTATTGCTGTGCGCCACCGGCGCCATGATGAGTCCGGTTTCGGTGAATCAGGGGGAAAGCATCCCGGGCATCTGTCACCTGCTGGAATTGGAGGTATGCAAATGATGATCCTGAAGGCATTTCTTGTAGGCGGCAGCATTTGCGCCCTGAGCCAGATCCTGATTGACCGTACCAAGCTGACGCCGGCCCGCATTCTCAGCGCCTATGTGGTGTTGGGCGTTCTGCTGGGCGGCGTGGGACTGTATCAGCCGTTGGTGGAGTGGGCCGGGGCGGGGGCCACCGTTCCCCTGCTGGGGTTTGGCTATACCATGGCAGAGGGTGTACGCACCGCGCTGCAGGAACAAGGGATGCTGGGCATCCTCACCGGCGGTTTGAAAGCCGCTGCCGGCGGCATTACCGCTGCAGTATTTTTCTCTTTGATCGGGGCAGTACTCTTTAAACCCGGTGACCGAAGCTAAAAACAGAATACAAATCGTATTATAGTGTCTATATATTCCCTTTCGTTTTCAGTTTTGCAAAAAACAGTTGCAAGCTCAGCCCTCTTTGGTGTAGAATAAAAAATAATCCACAAACTGTGGAATACGCCAAGGAATGAGGAATCGATTATGAAGTCTATTTGTAAAACTGCGGCGATCCTTTTGCTGGCTTTTGTGCTGCCCGTCACCGCCTTTGCTGCGGAAGACTGCTATCCGGCTTGCTATACCTTTACGCCGCCGGAAGGATTTGCGCCGGTGGAGGGCGAGACCGCCCTGTGGGCCAACGCGACCAAAACGGCCAACATTAACATCATTGTGGAAGCGAACAATGGTGTGAACCCCTATGACCTGACGGAAGCAGATATCGCCGAACTGCGGGATACCACCGCCAAGGTTTTTACCGACGGAGTTGCCCAGTTTCAGGGCAAGGTAGACAGCATTACGGCTGAAACCACTGCGCGTCCGGAGATGCTTCGAATCAAGATGACTTCCAGTTATGTGATCGATACCGTCGCCATCAAGAGCCAGCAGGTCCAGTACGTCTTTTTCACCAAAGCGCACACGATTTATCTGACCGGCACGGTGCTCAGCGATTTTGCCGATGCCGAAACGCTGCTGGCTGCCTTTGACACTGCGGCCCAAGCGCTGGAACTGCAGGGCGAGTTGTATGACGGCCCCACCGACACCGGAAATCCGCTGGTGATCTGGGTAGTCATCGGTGCCATTTTGGGCGGAGCCGGCGGTTTGACGGTATATCTGCTGCAACAGCGAAAGAAAGCTGCCGCGCAGCAGGCGCAGGAAGCAAAGTAAATACGGAAGAAATGAAAAAAGCACCGCAGCTGCGGTGCTTTTTTATTTTAAGTTCAGTCCAACTTGCCAACCAGCCAGTCTTTCAGATCTTCATAAACCTCGTCCCGATTCAGCTCGTTCAGCAGCTCGTGACGGGCGCCGGCGTAAAGCTTCAAGGTAATATCCGTACAGCCCGCTTCCAGCATACTGTTATAAGCCGCCTTGACGCCCTCACCCATGGCACCCACCGGATCTTTATCGCCGGCGATAAAGAAGATGGGCAGGTCTTTTTGCATCTTCTGCAAATTAGCGGGCTTTTGCATCTGGGTCAGGCCCTGCATCAGGTCGCTGTACAGACCTACCGTCGGACGGCCGCCGCTGCGGGGGTCTTTGACGTAAGCATCTACCACGCGTTCATCCCGGGTGAGCCAATCCTTGTCGGTGCGGTTGGGGAAAAAGGCTTTGTTATAGCCACCCATAGCGATGCCATGGACAAAGCCGCTGCGGAAGTGCTCGCCGGCTACCAAGCGATACAAGCGCGTCAGCAATCTGCCGCCCACCAGCATCCAGCCGGGCTGCTGAGCCGTACCGCTGAGGATGACACCGGCAAGAGGTGCAGGCTTACGGAACAGATAGGTACGAGTCAGGAAGGAGCCCATACTATGGCCCATGAGGAAATAGGGCACACCGGGATATTGAGCGGCGGTGCGGCGGTGCAATTCTGCGATATCATCCACCACGGTTTTCCAACCCTTTCGCTTGGCAAAATAGCCTCGGTCCGCTTTGTCAGGCGCAGATTTTCCGTGACCCAGATGATCTTCGGCCACCACCAAAAAGCCCAGTTCTGCCAAAAACGCAGCAAAGTGCTCATAGCGGCCGCTGTGTTCGGAAATGCCGTGCACGATCTGCAGAATGCCCCGAGGCTGACCGGCGGGATGCCAGGCCTGAGAGAAAATTTGATGGATCCCGTCGGCAGAGGGATAAAACTCGGTCGTATAGGTCATAAGAGGGCCTCCAATTTGGTTACATTCTTTTCTTTTTACAAAAAGGATGGTATAATAGGAATAATAATATTCTTATGATAAACCGAAACGGCCATTCCGTCAATGGAGGGATGAAGATGAACGGATATATCCTGGCGCTGGATCAAGGAACTACCAGCTCCCGCGCCATTTTATTTGATGCCGCCGGGCAGATGTGCATGAAAGCCCAGTATCCGCTGCGGCAGATTTATCCTGCACCCGGTTGGGTAGAACACGACCCCATGGATATTTTATCCACCCAGCTGATGGCAGCTGCGCAGGCCTTTGAAAAAAGTGGCTGCTCCCCCACTGACATCCACGCCATCGGCATTACCAACCAGCGGGAAACCACCGTTGTGTGGGATAAAGACACCGGCATTCCGGTGATGAACGCCATCGTTTGGCAGTGCCGCCGCACGGCGGCTGCCTGCGACCGGTTGAAGGAAGAAGGCATGAGCGATTATATCCAGTCGGTCACCGGCCTGATTCCCGACGCCTATTTTTCCGGCACCAAAATCGCGTGGATCCTGGACCATGTACCCGGAGCCCGACAGCGGGCAGAGGCCGGCAAGCTGCTGTGCGGCACGGTGGACAGCTGGCTGATCTGGAATCTGACCGGTCAGCACGTGTCTGATCTATCCAATTGCTCCCGCACCATGTTGTTTGATATTCACAAGCTGCAATGGGACGAAGCCCTGTGCAAACGGCTGGGAATCCCCCTGTCTATGCTGCCGCAGCCGGTGGGCAACAGTCAGGTATACGGACGACTGCGGCCCGGTATCCGCGGGCTGGAATCGCTGGCCGGCGTGCCGGTTTGCGGTGCGGCAGGCGACCAGCAGGCGGCACTGTTCGGGCAATGCTGCTTTGATCCCGGACAGGTGAAAAACACCTATGGAACCGGCTGCTTTACTCTGATGAACATTGGTGAAACACCGGTAAAGAGCCAAAACGGACTGTTGACCAGCATCGGCTGGCAACTGAACGGCAAGACTACCTATGCCTTGGAAGGCAGCGTATTCAACGCAGGATCTTCCATCCAGTGGCTGCGGGATGAGTTAGGACTCATCGGCAGCGCCAGCGAGTGTGACCGGTTGGCCGAATCGGTGTCCGATAACGGCGGTGTGTATCTGGTCAGCGCTTTTACCGGATTGGGCGCGCCCCACTGGGATATGTACGCCCGGGGCGCCATTTTGGGCATTACCCGTGGCGTGACACGGGCACACATTGCACGTGCAGCGCTGGAAGGCATTGCCTATCAGGTGCACGATTTGGTGCATACCATGAGTCTGGATACCGGACGCCCGGTGGAAAGCCTGTGGGTCGACGGTGGTGCGGCAGTCAGTGACTTTTTGCTGCAATTCCAGGCAGATCTGCTGGGTTGCGGCATCCATCGCCCGCAAATGGTAGAGACCACGGCCGCAGGCGCGGCCTATCTGGCCGGTTTGGCAACCGGATTTTGGGACAGCACCGATGCGCTGCGGAAAAACCGGCAGCTGGACCGCAGCTTTTCCCCCACTATGGCGCCGGCGGAAGTTCGCGCACTGCTGAGCAAGTGGGAGCAGGCCGTATCCCGGGCCAAAGATTGGGAAACACAGTGAGTTCGGGGACTTCCCCATACCCTATGTAAAGGAGCATGCATTATGAGCGACGAAAAGAAAAACCCCTTTGAGAAAAAGGGCGAAACCCCTTGGGAAACCGCCCGGAAAGAGTTTGAAAAGAGAGAACGGAAGAAAAACGCCGGCGGCAGCCTGATCAAGCGTATTTTGATCACGTTGGCCTTTGCCGCAGTCTATTTTTACGTGGCTTTACCTGCGCTGAATCCCCAGAGCGGCGATCTGTACGCCTTTATCCTGCTGACCCTTGCAGTTTTTGTGGGTCTGACGGTGCTGGGCGCCGGATTGTCTCCCAAAGCCACCCCGGCTGAACTGGCTCAAACCGTAAAGCGTACGTGTAAGCCTGCGATTTTGGTGGCCGGTGCGTTGCTGGGCGTATGCCTCATCGGCAACATTGCCGGCAGCGTTCTGCTGCGCAGCGGGGCGTATACCCAATTGCTGGACGTACAGACCGGCGACTTTGCCAGCGAGGTGAAAGAGATTTCTTATGACCAGATCCCCATGCTGGACAAAGCCTCCGCGCAGCGCCTGGGCGACCGCAAGCTGGGCGAGCTGAGCGATATGGTAAGCCAGTTCGAAGTGACCAACGACTACATTCAGATCAACTATAAGGGTGCGCCTGTGCGTGTTTCCACCCTGGCCTACGGCGATCTGTTCAAGTGGTTCAGCAACAAGAGTGAAGGGTTGCCCGCCTACATCGTCATCAATATGGTATCCCAAAAGGTGGAAGTGGTGCGACTGGAAGAGGGCATGAAGTACTCCACCGCCGATCATTTTGGACGGAACATCTACCGCAAGCTGCGCTTTGACTACCCCACCTATCTGTTTGGCGAAGTGCATTTTGAAATCGACGAAACCGGCCATCCCTACTGGATCTGCCCCCGCGAAGCCCGCACCATCGGCCTGTTCGGCGGCCGGGACATCGTGGGTGCCGTCATTCTGGACGCCGTCACCGGTGAGAGCAAGTATTATGCCGCCGGTGAGATCCCCAGCTGGGTGGATCAGATCTACAACGCAGAGCTGATCATTGAGCAGTACGACTACTACGGTCTGTACCAGAAGGGCTTTATCAACTCCATCATCGGTCAAAAGAACGTCACCGTTACTACCGACGGCTACAACTACATCGCCATGGGTGACGATGTATATGTCTACACCGGCATCACCAGCGTAGGCGGCGACGAGAGCAACATCGGCTTTATTCTGTGCAACCAGCGCACCAAAGAGGCACGCTATTATGCCTGCGCCGGTGCGGAAGAATACTCTGCCCGATCCAGTGCCGAGGGCGTGGTGCAGCATCTGAACTACACCAGCACCTTCCCCCTGCTGCTGAATATCAGTGGCCAGCCCACCTATTTTATGTCGCTGAAGGACGACGCGCAGCTGGTGAAGATGTACGCCATGGTCAATGTGCGGCAGTACAACATCGTGGCCACCGGCAGCACACTGGCAGAGTGTGAAAGCAACTATATCAAGCAGCTGAACCAGAACGGTGTGGTGGAAGATGCGCCCGGCGCTGAGGTTTCCGGCGTAGTGGCCGAGATCCGCACCGCCGTCATCGAGGGCAACAGCTACTATTACTTCCTGCGGCTGGAGAAAAACGGTGTCTTCTACGCCGTCAGCGCCGCCGACAACCGGGATGTCATCACCCTGAACGTCAACGACATGGTCACCATTGACCACGCCGTTCCCGAGGAGGGCAGCGAGGTTTCCATTCTGGATGCCTACACCCTCACCATTGACGCAAGAGCGTCCATCTCCACCAAATAAAGACAGAAAACAGCCCTTCCCGTACGGGAAGGGCTGTTTTTTCTGCATAAACGGATGTTATTCTAATTCAATTTTCATTCCAAGCAACCGTTTTTTCGTTCGAACACTGTACTTCAG
>JAEIGA010014148.1_pt1 | contig 12137 bp, 18 predicted proteins | sample 9270691 | NCBI WGS metagenome assembly JAEIGA01 (sample SAMN17057246, study PRJNA624740) | gut metagenome | biome: biome; isolation source: fecal sample | host: Bos grunniens | place: China: Xizang | collected 2019
GATTGAAAAGAGTTCTGACCAACAGAAAGTTCACAACATCACAGAAGGTTCAGGATGAACTGGATGAATTTGAAGAAACCAACAATCCTATTTTGGGATTCTTCAAAGATTGTAAAAATGAAGAATATGAAATTGAAAATGAACCCACAAACAAGGTTTATAAGAAGTATCAAGAATATTGCATTGCAAACACTTTGACACCTATGTCCAATGGTGAATTTTCAAAGCAGGTCAAAAAACATTTTGACTTTGTAATTATATCAAAAAAGATTCAAGGTAAAACATACAGAATTTTTGTGAAAGGTTAAAAATTATGATTTTAGATAGCGGAAATCGAACCGAATTTGAATCAGGTGCGGTCAGGGATATGCATGAAGGGAAAGGAAGGTGTGACCTTCTTCCCCTGGATGTGATTGCTGAAATGGTGGGTAGTGTGGAACTGATAGACATCGCGAGTTTTCAAAGAACAGGGGATGCACACAGTTTGGTGACAGCCCTTCATGCTTTTAGTATAACGAGATGTTGGACTGATTCCACAATGCTTCTTGAAGTTGCGAAACACTTTGAAGAAGGTGCAAAGAAATATGGTGATAACAACTGGCGAAAGGGAATTCCAGTCAGATGTTACATTGACAGTGCAATCAGACACTATTTGAAGTGGTTAAGGGGTGACACCGATGAACCCCATGACAGGGCATTTTGTTGGAACATCTTATGTTGCCTTTGGACATGCAAACACAAACCCGAACTGAATGACTATGGAAAGGTGAAATCTGATGGTTAATTTAACACCTGCACAAGAAGAAGTTCTGTTTGCATTTGCTGAAAACAATATGAATGCCACAGATACTTCAAGACAAATTCACTTGCACCGAAACACTGTCATTTATCATCTATCAAAAATCCATGAATCAACAGGGTTGAACCCACACAAATTTTATGATTTGGTTCAGTTATTGAAATTATGTAATGAAGAAAAGGAAGGACAAAATGAAAGCAATTAAACCATATACACAAATATTTAATGACTTTAATGGTCAGGATGCTTTGAAGAAAATTGAAGCATGTGGGAGGGTTTGCTACAAATCAGAAGGGAAGATTGAAGAAGATTCTGCTGAAAAGTTTGTTGCAGGTCTTATCAAAAGAGGTCATGAAGCAATGTTGGAACATGCTTCATTCATATTTGAACTTCCCAGGTGGTTATATAATGACATCGTATGGTGGATAAATGAATTAGAAACAAAAGGTGATTTTACTTCATTTTTGAGATTCACAAACGATTCAAGATTTATTATTTCAGGAAATGTTCGTGCATGGCGAAGTTTGTTCAAGGTGTGTGACTGTGTAGTTAGTAAACTACCAAAGATTTTTGAAAAGTTTGTCAAAGAAAACCCAATTCTTTTCCCTGAATTTCAAAATATACCTTTTGAAGGTACAAACGAGCACATCAAACAGTTAAAAGTTGCAGACCTTGTGACCGAGAATGAAAAACTGACACACTGGGATGTGACAGTGAAGTTTGTGGTTGACAGGGGTATTAGTCATGAACTGGTCAGACACAGACTTGCATCGTTTGCACAAGAATCCACAAGGTATTGCAATTATGCACAAGACAAATTTGGGAAAGAAATCACGTACATCATCCCCAATTGTTTGAATTATAAATCAGAAGCATGGAATGTTTGGAAGGAAGCAATGAAGGCTTGTGAAGATGCATACTTCAAACTTCTTGACATTGGTCTTCTTCCCCAGGAAGCAAGGGCAGTCCTTCCCAACAGCTTGAAGACAGAAGTGGTGATGACTTCAAATCTTGCAGAATGGCATCACTTCTTCAATCTACGTGCAGCAAATAAGACAGGCAAAGCACATCCCCAAATGCTTGAAGTCACAAGACCTTTACTTGATGACTTGAAGGAACTGATTCCTGTTGTATTTGATGACATCACTTGTGAAAATGGCGGTGATTAAATGGAAAACAAACTTACAGATAACGAGATTATAAAGGCTTTTGAGTGCTGCAAAGAAAATCGTTTGGATAAATGTCTTGAATGCCCCGCTGGAAAGGTTTATGAGTATTGTTCCCAAAAGATTTTTGATGATGCACTTGACCTTATCAACCGCCAAAACGCAGAGATTGAGAGGTTGACGTTGCAAAACAACCTCATGACATGCGAAAGAGCGTTACACAAAATTGGTGCAAGTGATTTGGTATTGCAGCATAGAACCGAAGCAATCAAAGAATTTGCGAAAACCTATAAAGACCACATCAAGGACTTTGTTGGAATGTTCACCGATGAAGGTTTTTATGTTTCGCTCGACGCCGTTTTGAATGCAGTCGATTTTATTTGTGAAAGAATGGTGGGTGAAAGATGATAAACAAAATCAAACGATTCTTCAAACAGTTATTTTGCGAACACACACATCCCTGTCGAAGTCTAATCACAAATGAAGATTGTTCAATGGGTTATTTGATTTGTGTGAGATGCGGAAAAATATTATATAAATTCGATGAAAGGCAAAAACAAAATGAAAGAATTAACAAGAATTATCACTGTTGAAATCACAGCTATCACAATGACTGATGATGAAACTAAATTGAAATCAAAAGAAGAAAGTGCTGAAACAGTGAAGGAACTTATCGAAAATTCACTTGGTGGTACAGACAATGTAAACGTTGTGAAAGTTCAGGACTTCATCGTGGACAAGGGTGGTGAATCTGATGGCAAATGAAGAAAGGGTGACAGAATTTTTGAAGGAACTGACTAAACTATCAATCAAGCATGGGTTGTTTATTGATGGATGTGGTTGTTGTGGTTCACCTTACATTTGTGATATCGAAACAGGTGAAGAAGTATATGACAAGTTTGAGTTTAGAAATAATGAATACAACTAATTTTTGGGTGGTGAAAACAAATGATTGATGTTTCAAAGTGGGAACAGATGACCGATGAACAGAAGTTGCAGATGTGCAAATCAATAAAAGAAGGTGTCAATGTCAATACAATTACAAAGGCAGATTGGAAGTTGATGTTTGAATTTCTTCTTGATAGGGTTCAAGGTCAGGGGTAAAAGTTCAAGGTGGGTTCAAGGTGAAATTGTATGACCTTGAACCGATGAAAACCTTGTAATTGCAAGGGTTTTGGGGTTATCGGTTCAAGGGGTTCAAGGTAAATACAATATTCTTTTAATAATTGAATTATTATAGATAAATACTATATAAAACTATAAAATAAATAATATATAGTATAAGAGAATTTTACCTTGAACCTTGAACCGCAGGGGGTGAAAAACCCTTGAAACCCTTGTGAAATAAGGATTTTTTGCGGTTCAAGGTGAAATCACTTGACCTTGAACCTTGAACCTTAAACTTGAACCAAAGAAAAAAGGAAGGTGATTCGGGTGCAGGTAAAAGAGTATTTGTTACAGATTAAAGATTTAACCGAAGATGTCAAAGACCAAGAAAATTATATTCAGAGATTAAAAGATTCGTTGAATATCGCAGGGATTCAATATGACAAGGTGAGGGTGCAAACATCACCCGATGCTGATAAATTTGCATACATATTCGCACGAATAGATGAAGAAGAAGATGTTCTTGCAGATTTGAAAGAAAAGTTGATTAAAACAAAAGTGAACATCATCAACGAAATTCACGAACTTGAAAATGAAAAATACAAAGAGTTATTGAATATCGTATATGTTGATATGAAATCATTAGGAAAAGCTGCAAAAATCATGTCTTTTTCATATGATTATGTGAAGGAATTACATGGTGAAGCACTAAATGCATTTTCACGAAAGTTCCCACCACATACCACTTGAATCCCACCAATACATTATAGTATAATGTATAATGTTGAAAGACACCCAAGGGAAACCAAGGGTGTTTTTCTTGTTTTATGCGAAAGTATATGCGGATTTTGATAGATACTTTTGAAATTTCCGTATAAAATATACGAGTTTTAATAAATTTAGATGAAAGGCGGTGTTGTTCGTGGCATTGAATGACAAAGAAAAGTGTTTTGCAAATGAATATATTATCAACAGAGGCAATGCATATCAAGCAGCACTGTCAGCAGGATATTCTGTAAACACTGCAAGAAATGCTTCTGAATGGTTAACTGAAACGCTGACAAACACTGATTCTAAAAGACACCTTCCATACAAGCCTGAATTGAAATCATACATAGATGAACAGGTCAAGCAAATGGAATCTGAAAAGGTTGCTGATGCAAAGGAAGTCATGGAATATCTAACTTCTGTTATGCGTGGAACTTCAACAGCAGAAATTGTTGTGATTGAAGGTGTTGGTGAAGGTTATTCAGAAGCAAGACCTTTCTTGAAAAGACCTGATGAAAAAGAAAGATTGAAAGCAGCAGATTCCCTTGCAAAGATACTTGGTTTGAATAAAGACAAGCTGAATATTGAAGTTGAACCTGTTGTCATTGTGAATGACTTAACAGAATAGGTGATTCGATGAAGGTTTCACTTCAAGAAACTGTTGGAAAGAATTATGCTGATTTTTGGAACACAAAGAAAAGATACAGAGTTTGTAAAGGTTCACGTGGTTCAAAGAAATCAAAAACTGCTGCACTAAACCGAATACACAGAATCATCCAATATCCACTTGCAAATTATTTGTGTGTCAGACGATATTCAAACACCTTGCGTGATTCAATATTTGCTGATACGAAGTGGGCAATTCACAAATTGGGGTTGGATGACTATTTCACATGGACAACATCACCAATGGAAGTTGTATATAAACCGACAGGACAGAAGATTCTGTTCAGGGGTCTTGACGATGGTATGAAAATCACATCCATTTCTGTTGATGTCGGTGTTCTGTGTTTTGTTGACATTGAAGAAGCCTATGAAATAAGTGAAGATGACTTCAACAAACTTGACATGTCAATTCGTGGTGAAGTTCCTGATGGATATTTCAAACAAATCACATTATTATTCAACCCTTGGTCTTCAACTTCTTGGTTGAAACCAAGGTTTTTTGATGTTGAAGATGACGATGTTTTCACCAAGACAACAACCTGGAAGTGCAATGAATGGTTGGATGAAGCTGACAGAAGTATTTTCTTGAAGATGCAGGTGAACAATCCCCGAAGATACCGAATTGAAGGTGATGGTGAATGGGGCATTGCAGAAGGTCTGATTTATGATAGGGTCAGATTTGAAGACTTCAATGTTGATGCAATCAGTGCAATCCCAGGAATCAGGTCTGCATTTGGTCTTGACTTTGGTTTCACTGACCCCAATGCATTCACATGTTTCTTGATTGATAATACTGCAATGAAGATATATGTGTTTGATGAATGGTACAGAACAGGTGTGACCAACAAAGTCATTGCACAAGCAATCAAAGACAAGGGTTATGGTGGACAAAGAATCATTTGTGATTCTGCTGAACCAAAATCCATTGCAGAACTTCAAGAAGAAGGAATCAAAGCTGAATCTTCACGAAAAGGAAAGGACAGTGTGAATCATGGTATTCAGTTGATTCAGAACTATGAAATCATAGTTCATGAAAGAAACTGTCCTGAATTCAAGAAGGAAATTCAGAACTATTGTTGGGCAAAAGATAAGAATGGAAAACCAACAGACAAACCTGACCATGAATTTTCACATGGTATGGATTCAATGCGTTATGCAGTGACAAAAACACTGGTTGGTGAAACGTTTAGTTTTGACTAATGTCCACACCACACAAGCAGCAGTGATTTTGTTTGGTCTTCATAACGAATAAAGTCATCTAATACCTTCCTCCTGGGGCGGTGCAGTCGGTGCAGCCTATGCTGCTTTGTGTAGGTGTTTTTTATAGAATAGTGACATGATAGTGACAAAAACGTGCATAAATCCTTAAAACATGCACGTTGCAATATATTTAGCATTAAAATGAAAGGTGGTGAAGAACTGTGTTCAATTTTCTGTTGAGTGAAGCAGCAAGACTTGCGAATGCAATCACTATTGGAACAAACAGAATCACTGATGAACAGTTCATCATCAATGAAATCAATCAGTTCAAAGTTTCCCAAAGAAGAAAAGAAATGCTTGATGGTGAAAAATACTATGCAGGCAAACATGACATTCTTTCCAGGGTCAGAACTGTAATTGGTGAAAATGGTGAACTGGAAGAAGTCAAGAACCTTCCCAACAACAGGATTGTGGACAACCAATATAAAAAGATGGTTGACCAAAAGAACAATTATCTGTTGGGACAGCCTATTTCTATTCAGTGCGAAAATGAACAATATGCTAAACTTTTGAAGCAGGTGTTCAATAAGAAGTTCCAAAGATTGATGAAAGCAATCGGTGAAGATTCGCTGAACTGTGGAATTGGTTGGTTGTTCGTTTATTACAATGAACATGGTGAAATCACCTTCAAAAGAATGAAGCCTTTTGAAGTCATTCCTTTGTGGAAGGATGCTGAACATACAATTCTTGAAGGTTTTATCAGAATTTATGAAGTGATTGCCTATGAAAAAAGGCAACAGAAGGTCATTCAAAAAATAGAAGTTTACGATGATAAAGGAATCACGTTCTTTGAATTGTCTGATGGCGGTTCATTGAAGCCTGTTGAACCTTATTTTTCAAATTACTTCACTATTACGGATGAAAATGGAACTGAAACTGGGTACAACTGGACAAAGATTCCGTTGATTCCTTTCAAATATAACACCAAGGAAATCCCATTGATTAAAATGGTGAAGACCTTGCAGGATGGTCTGAACATCATTGAATCCAACTTCCAAAACAGTATGGAAGAAGACACAAGGAACACAATCTTGGTTCTTATGAACTATGATGGTCAGAATCTTGGTGAATTCAGAAGAAACCTTGCACAGTATGGTGCTGTTAAAGTCAGAACTGTTGATGGTGCAGGTGGTGACTTGAAGTCCTTGCAGGTGGAAGTCAATTCTGACAACTACAAAGCAATACTTGAAATCTTCAAGAAAGCAATCATTGAAAATGCAATGGGTTATGATGCAAAGGATGACAGACTTGCAGGAAACCCCAATCAGATGAACATTCAGTCCATGTATTCAGATATTGATTTGGATGCAAACAACATGGAAACTGAATATCAAGCATCTTTTGAAGAATTGCTTTGGTTCATCAATTGTCATTTTGCCAATATGGGTATGGGTGACTTTGAAGGTGAAGAAGTGGACATCATTTTCAATCGTGACATCTTGATTTCAGAAGGTGAAGTGATTGATAACTGTTCCAAGTCCGTTGGCATTCTTTCTGATGAAACAATCATTGCAAATCATCCCTGGGTGGATGACCCACAAGCTGAACTTGAAAGGTTGCAGAAACAGAAAGAAGAAAACATGGAACAGTATAGTTTTGGTTTCAATCCTGCTGTTGATGGGAATAGTCAGGAAACCCAGGAAGAAACTGATGATTGATTGTGATAATGTAAAACTTGTATAATTGTTGTGTGTAACACTTGCCCCGATGAAAGGTGGTGATTGTATGTTGACACACAACGTGATAAAGCAGGTTGACGGAAACAATTTGAAAGCACTTGGGATTGTTTCACTTGCAATCCTTGCTTTAGAAAATGGTTGTGATGACTTTGATGTTGTAGAGATATTAGAAGTCATCAAAGATTATTTGACCGCAAACAACAAAGTGTTTGATGGTCTTTCTTAATATTTTACTGGACACCAATTCCTGGTGTCCTTTTTTGTTGGGTGGTGAATCGAATGAAGAAAAAATCATCTACATACTGGAAAAACCGATTTCTTGAAATCGAAAAGGCATCAAATGCTTATGGTGTGGATGCTTTCAGGCAGATTGAACCTTCGTTTGATTTAGCACAAAGGGAAATTCAGAAACAAATTGAATCCTGGTATGGTAGATATGCAAAAAACAATAATATTACCATGACAGAAGCAAGAAGACAGCTTTCCACAACTGAACTGAAAGAATTCAGATGGGATGTCAAAGAATACATCAAATATGGTAGAGAAAATGACTTGAATCAAATGTGGATGAAGGAACTTGAAAATGCATCTGCAAGGGTTCATGTCAGCAGACTGGAAGCCTTGAAGGTCAGAACACAACATGCAGCAGAAGTTGCATTTGGGAATGAACTTGACTGCATTGATGCAATGGCAAGAAAGGTTTTCACAGAAGACTATTATCACACCATATTTGAGGTTCAAAAGGGTTTCAACATCGGTTGGGAAATCGGTCAGATTGATTCAAGGAAACTTGAAACCTTAATTTCAAAACCTTGGGCAGCAGACGGAAAGAACTTCAAGGATAGAATTTGGCAATCTAAAAACCAAATGGTGTCTGAACTTCACAATCAACTGACAAGAACCTGCATCCTGGGGAAAGCACCTGATGATGCAATCAAGGCTTTGACGAAGTATGTTGATAAGGACATCAAGAATAAGAAATATGCAGCAGGAAGACTTGTGATGACTGAACAGGCATATTTCCATTCAGTTGCACAACAGGAAGCATTCAATGATTTGGATGTTGAAGAATTTGAAGTGGTTGCTACACTGGACAATTCCACATCAGAAATCTGTCAGGAAATGGATGGAAAACACTTCCCCATGAAGGACTATCAACCAGGGGTCACCGCACCACCTTTTCATGTGTTTTGCAGAAGTGTCACAGTTCCTTGGTTTGAAGATAACTATACTGGTGAACGTGCTGCAAGGGATGAAGATGGTAATACATATTATGTTCCTGATTCCATGACCTATAAGGACTGGAAGAAGTCAATGGTTAATGGTGACACAAGTGGGTTGACAATTTCTGACAATAATGTTATAATGTCACCGAAAAAATCAAACGATGACAAATACAACAAGATTCTGTTTGCACTGGAAAAGAGGTCAGTTGATTATAACCCTGTTAAGAACCATGCAAAACAATTGTCAGAAGAAGAAATTGTTGCAGCTTTGGCAGGTGGGGACATGACTGGTGGTTCTTGTGCATCAGTCGGTCTTGCATATGTCGGTCAAAGACAAGGATGGGATGTTCTTGATTTTCGTGGTGGGCACAGCAGAAGTGTATTTGCGAATAGTTTGAATTTGCTTGATTTGTCCCAAATGACTGGAATGAAAGTGTTGAAAGCAGAAGGTGCTTCTGCAATAACAGTTGGCAACAGACTTTTGAAACAGTGTGAAGTTGGCAAGGAATATTATTTGGCGGTTGGCAGACATGCAGCAATCGTCAGAAAGACTGCTGATGGTGTATATCAGTATTTGGAACTTCAATCTGCAACCAAAAGTGGTTGGATTAACTTTGACGGAAATCCAAGATACACATTGAAAACAAGGTTTGGTTGTTCAAGTACATCAAGCGGTTCATCCTATTATGATTTCATGTTAGACCTTGACGAAAGTGATTTTTCTTCAAACGATGATTTCAGAACACTGCTTGGTTTTTTGAATACAGCAACAGATGCGCAAAGGAAGGGTTCAAGTGGAACAATCAAATAAGTATTTCAAAAATAACCCTGATGATGTGATTTGGTGGGTTGATAATTCAGATGAAGTCAAAGGTGAATTCATCTTCACTTTTGATAAGAAAACACATTTCAATATGTTTGCTGACTATCCCCACAAATTGACGAAAGAACAAAAAGAAATATTCGATAAAGAAAATCCTTTTTGGAAGAATTTTTTCGAAGATAGGAAGTAAATATCAATAATCAAGACATCCTTCGTGGGTGTCTTTTGTTTTTAACCATATGAAAGGGATGATAAAAATTGATTGTTAAGGGATGCCCCCAAAGGCATTATTTTGATTTTCCTTATGTTGGGGATGATGTTGTTGCAATCTTCATCACTTATCAACAGAATGGAATGACAAAACTTGAAAAGGAACTTGACGATTGCACTTTTGAAGATGGCAAAGTTCATGTCAATCTGACACAAGAAGACACTTTGAAATTTGAAGATGATGAAATTGTCAGAATGCAAATCAGGGTCAGGTTGAAAGATGGTTTTGCAACTAAAAGTGATGTTGTAGAAACCTACACTGACAATATATTAAAGGGTGGGGTGATTTGATGGGTGTTTGCAACGAACAAACTTTCAATACTAAATTTGAAGCACTTGTTGTGAATGATGGTGAAATCACCAATGTCCTTGGTATGTTTTCAGATGGTGGGAATGTTGAAGAACCTGAAAAGAATGATTATATCGCAGACCTAACAACCCAACAGACCACACTTGCGAACACTTTGCAAAAGGTGGGTGTGGAAGTGGATGAAAAAGAAGTTTTTAGCACACTAATCCCGAAGAATGAACAGTTGGTTGAAGAACTTTCTGTTTATATCGGCATAGAAGAACAACTTGCCGAGCTGTCAGACGGTGGCGGTGTAGAGAACCCCACAACAGACGATTATGTGAACGATTTAATCAATCGAAGAAACAGCCTTGCAGAAACCTTGCAAGAAGCAGGTGTTGAAGCAAGTCCCGATGAAACATTCAGCACATTAGTGCCGAAGAACAACGAGAAAATAAAGGAAATGGCTGTATCAGCAGGCGTTATAGACGCCCTTACAAACTATGGCGAGCGTGAAAACTGCGAAGGGTTATTTAGAGGTTGCACCCTTGTTACAGAATTACCACCCATAGCAATGTCCAAAGCAACGAATTTATACTATGCGTTTCAAAACTGCTCGTCTTTGACAAAGGTAACGTTCAAGGGAACGCCGCCTGCACCTACGGGTTGTAGGGAGATGTTTCAATGTTGTCTTTCATTAACCGAAATACCGAACATTGATTTTTCAAAGGTGGAAACATTACAGGGTGCTTTCGATAGATGTATTTCTTTGCCTAAGCATATCACATTTAATGCGTATGATTGTCGAAATTTGCAAACTGCATTTCAAGGTGTACCATGTGAAGAACTAACGGTAATTATATCCGATAAATGTACAAGTTTATACGGATTATGTGCTAGTTACTTTGAATATATGGGAGCAAAACACCTAACCATTATAGGCGATACCTCCAATGCAACTTTCGCCAACATATTTTTTAAATCAGATGCAATATCACTATACGGTGATAATCTTGTATTTGGTAAAAATAGTCAATGCGGTTCTATGTGGATGTATTGGTGTGGTAATTTCAAAAACATCACACCCAAACGAATAGAAACCAACTTTTATATGGCGCATACAGGCGTGTTAACCCTTGAAAGTGCAAAGAATATAATCAATGCACTTGTAGACTATTCGGGTACAGATGAAGAATTTGCCTACGAAGTGACGTTTCACCCGAATACACTTGCGTTGCTTGAAGCCGAGGGTGCAACCGCACCAAATGGCTTAACTTGGTTAGAATACGCCGATTCAAAAGGTTGGAATACTTAAAGAAAGAGAGATAAAACAATGGCTTATACTTATGAATCAATGGAATCTATAATTCCTAATGCGGTAATGCGTAAAAGACTTTCTAATGGTGTTTTACGTTCATACCTTATAAGACCTGCCGAGGGTTATCTGTTACACTATAATTCTTATGACGTTCCCGTACTTGACGAAAACGACAATATAGTCGATGGCGAGTTTGTACTCGGTTATCGTTCAACCGAGGGTTCTGTCGGTTACAACTACGATTTTACACCCGTTGAAATGCAAGACGAAACGGGGGCAACTGTAACGGCTTATGGTTCTCGTCAATTCTTCTGCAAGCCTATCAGCGAAGTGGGCGAAGGTGCAGGCATCTTTGGCGGTAATACCGAACCCAAACCCGAAATAATGTAAAACAAAAGAGCATCACCCCTTAATTGGGGTGATGCTTTTTATATCGTCACTTTGGTATTTCTGACGAAAACTGAAAAGACAAATAGAACTGGACTGAACCAGGTAAAAAATGAATTTGAAAGGATGGTATGAAACCATGAAGAAAGAAGATTTTGTGAAATTAGGTATTGATGAAGAAACTGCAAAGAAACTTGAAGCAGCTTCCCAGGAAGAACTGAAAGGGTTCATTCCCAAAGCACGATTTGATGAAGTGAACACTGCAAAGAACACAGCAGAAGCACTTGTCAAGGAACGTGACACACAGATTGAAACTTTGAAGAATTCCACTGGTGATGCAGAAGCATTGAAGAAGCAGATTGAAGATTTGCAGAAAGCA
>JAEIGA010014149.1_pt1 | contig 12137 bp, 10 predicted proteins | sample 9270691 | NCBI WGS metagenome assembly JAEIGA01 (sample SAMN17057246, study PRJNA624740) | gut metagenome | biome: biome; isolation source: fecal sample | host: Bos grunniens | place: China: Xizang | collected 2019
GAACCCTGCTCGAAGAAAGTCTCCATAAGGGTGTCGTCATACTCTGCAGCACGCTCGATGAGTGCATTTCTAAGCTCCTCAGCCTCGTCTGCGAGATCTGCAGGAATCTCAAGGTCCTGACGCTTTCCGGTATCACCTTCGAAGCGATAATACTTCATCTTGAGCACGTCAACGAAACCGTCGAAACCAGCACCTACATTCACAGGATACTGAACTACTACCGGCTTGTTTCCGAATGCCTCTTTCATTGACTCGAGAGTGGTCTCCCATGAAGCCTTCTCACCGTCGAGCTGGTTTACAGCAACGATAAGAGGAATGCCATACTCTCTTGCATAACGTGAGTAGATCTGTGTACCTACCTCAACGCCCTGCTGTGCGTTTACTACGAGCACTCCTGTATCACATACCTTGAATGCAGATACCGCTCCACCTACGAAGTCGTCAGCACCCGGAGTGTCGATGATATTGAATTTTGTATCCATGAACTCTGCGTAAAGCGGAGTAGCATAGATCGATCTCTGGTTGATCTGCTCAATCTCTGCGTTGTCGGAAACTGTGTTCTTTCCTTCTACAGTACCTCTTCTGTCAATCACTTTACCTTCGTAAAGCATCGCTTCAGATAACGTGGTCTTACCTGCCTTGGTGCTACCAAGCAGAACCACATTACGGATGTTTTGAGTTGAATACGCTTTCATCAGTTTTTTGTGTTATTGTGTTTGTAATTGTGTTTCCTTACGTGTCATTTTAGACACATCCTCGCAAATCTAATAAAATATTACAGCAATAACAATAAAACAGGCAAGTTATTTGACATCAATTATGTAAAAACCCCTTCTGAAAGGCTTCTACGACCTCCTTTCCCGAGAGACCGAATTTCTCGTAGAAGAGGTTTTCCGCATCCTTCCTTCTGATTCCGTACGAGAGACACATGAGACGGAAGGCGAGTTCCGGCTCACAATCCGGCAGGGTCTTCATGATACCGCTGCACAGCATTTCAAATTTTTCCTTTTTCATGGCATCCGCGTTTATTCGTCTGCAAATCTGACACATGCACACAGAAAAAGCAACAAGAAGCATCGGATTTACCGCTTATTTTCGTCACTTTTTTCTTTTTTTTATACTTTTTGCCGAATCTTAACAAGTTTTACTTGTCATTCGTCGGATTTTCTTGTTTATAATGCATCTTTCTTGAAGATACTTTTGTCTCCTCAACCAATAAAAGGAGGTATCATGGACAACTCATCCATAAAAGAAAACATCTGCAAAGCCCGTAAGAAAAGCGGATTGACCCAGGAAGTCATGGCGAACCATCTCGGCATATCGTTGACTGCATACAGGGATCTGGAAAAAGGCAGCACCTCCATGTTCAACAGCAATATTCCGAAAATAGCCGAAATCACCGGTACAACCATAGAAGAGCTCATACTAGGCTTCGACTATGAAACGTCGGACGGATTGCTTGAAGACGTACAGACGGAATACGGCAACCGTGTGCAGAATCTCCAGACAAGAATAGACGACCTGGAAAAACTTGTGGACTCCTTGTACGAAACCATCGAAGGTAAGAATGAAATCATAGGAATGCTGAAGAAAATTATTGGCGGAAAGCAATAGATTGCGTATTTTTGCAGAATACGCATGAAAAACGAACTGCTCAGATTTCTTCACGAAGACCTCATTGAGGCCGGATGCGACGAAGCCGGAAGAGGGCCGCTGGCCGGACCGGTGTTCGCCGCTGCAGTCATTTTGCCCAAGGACTTTCATCATCCGCTGCTGAATGACTCGAAGAAAATGACGGAAAAGGCTCGCGAAACCCTACGTCCCATAATCGAGCAGGAAGCGGTCGCATGGGCAGTCGAGGAAGTCTCAGCAGAGGAAATCGACACTATCAACATTCTCAACGCCTCCATCACAGGCATGCAGAGGGCGGTCAGACGCCTCAGCGTAAAGCCGGACTTTCTCCTCATTGACGGAAACTGGTTCAAACCTTTCGACGGCTACAGGTATGAATGCGTGGTGAAAGGCGACGGAAAGTTTACGTCCATTGCGGCGGCATCAGTACTGGCGAAGACCTACAGGGACGAATACATGCGCAGGCTTGCGGAAGAATACCCGCAGTACGGATGGGAAAGGAACATGGGCTATCCTACCAAGGAGCACATAGAAGCCATCATTGCCCACGGCTACACCCCGCACCACCGCAGGAGCTTCCACCTCAAACAATTGGAACCAACATTATTTTGATATGAAAAAGTTTTTTTGCACACTTGCAGCCATCGCTGTATTCGCATCGAGCGCCTTGGCTGATGAAGGAATGTGGATGCTTCCTCTTCTCCAGAAGATGAACGCAAAACAGATGAAGGAACTGGGTTGTCAGCTTTCTCCAAAACAGATCTACAATATAAATAATTCGCTCAAGGACGCCATCGTTCAGTTCGGCGGAGGCTGCACAGGAGAGATCATTTCCAAGGAGGGACTTCTTGTGACCAACCACCACTGCGGATACGGCAGCATACAGAAGCTCAGCAGCGTGGAGCACGATTACCTCAAGGACGGATTCTGGGCCATGAACCGCGCGGAGGAGCTTCCATGCGAGGGCCTTACCGTAACCTTCCTCAAGTACATGGAGGATGTGACCGGCGATCTCGAGAAGGCTGAAAAGAAGGCAGCCAAGGAATTCGCAGGCCAGGAAAATGCAGAGGAACTCATCGGCAAGGCAGTAGCCGCCAAGGCTGAAGAGCTGAAGAAGGCAGCCGAGAAGAAGAATCCTAACTGCCGCGTATATATTGAGAACTTCTACAACGAGAACGTACAGTATCTCATTGTATATAAGACATATAAGGACATCCGTTTCGTTGGCGCACCGCCTTCGTCAATCGGCAAGTTCGGTGCCGATACAGACAACTGGATGTGGCCTCGCCACACCGGAGACTTCTCTATGTTCCGCGTATATGCAGACAAGAACGGAGAGCCTGCAGAGTACTCTGCCGACAACGTTCCGCTCAAGACAAAGAACCACCTCAAGATCTCTACTGCAGGCGTGAACGAGGGTGACTTCACCATGATCATGGGCTACCCTGGCCGCACTACACGTTTCCAGACTTCTCCTGAGCTCAGAAACCAGATCGCGCTCAACGACGTACGCATTGCAGCCCGCACAGTACGTCAGGACGTGATGCTCGAGGACATGCTCGCCGACCCTAAGGTAAAGATACAGTACGCAAGCAAGTACTCTGGCTCGACCAACGGCTGGAAGAAGTGGCAGGGAATGAAGCTCGCCTTCGACAAGCTCGACATCATAGGCCGTGCGGAGCAGGAGGAGGCCGATTTCCAGAAATGGGCGGACGCAAAGGCTGACCGCAAGGCTAAATACGGCAATGCCATCACAGCCCTCGCTGAAGCGGCAGCCGTAGGACAGGAAGAGAACATCATCTATACATATATCAACGAATCTCTGGCAAGGATAGAGCTCGTGAACGCTGCTGCCAACGTAGTTGCAAACCTTACGGCAGCAGGCAAGAACGGTCTCGAAGGCGACGCTGCATGGAAGGCTGCATGCGGAAAGATGCAGGATTTCTATAAGGACTATTCGGAAAGCACAGACCGCAAGGTAGCCAAGGCTCTGATCAGATTCTACAGGGACAACGTAGACAGCAAGTGGTACCCTGAAATCGAAAACTTCGCTACAATGGACGTGGACGCATACGTGGACGCCATGTTCGACGCCAGCGTATTCAGCAGCCCTGAGAAGCTCGCTGCCGCAAACGCCGAGGCCCTCGCAGGCGATCCTGCAACAGCATTCCTGGCCTCGCTCCGCGGAAGTCTCGCAAAGGTCATTCCTGCTGTCATGGCGGGTAACGAGGCGGCAGCTGCAGCACGCAAGACATATACGGCAGGTCTGCTCGAGTGGAAGAAGGGCGAGCCTTCTTATCCGGACGCAAACTTCACAATGCGATGTACTTACGGTACCGTCAAGGGCTACTCTCCTAAGGATGCGGTGATCTACAGACACTACACTACTCTCGACGGAGTGATGGAAAAGGAGGATCCGGACAACTGGGAATTCGTGGTACCTGCAAAGCTCAAGGAGCTCTGGAAAGCAAAGGATTTCGGCAAGTATGGCACAGAGGACGGAAAGATGGTCACATGCTTCCTCAGCAACAATGACATCACCGGCGGTAACTCCGGAAGTCCTATCATGAACGCAAAGGGCGAGCTTATCGGACTTGCTTTCGATGGCAACTGGGAGTCTATGAGCAGCGACGTGATGTTCGAGCCTGATCTTCAGAGATGTATTAATGTCGATATACGCTATGTGCTTTTCATCGTTGACAAGTTCGGTGGAGCCAAGTGGCTTATTGACGAAATGGATATTGTGAGATAACGAAATGAAAGAAAACGAAATAAAGGAATGGCTCCTTGAAGTGGAGCACCCGGCTAAGGGAGACAGGAACATCGTCGAGCTGGGAATGGTAAAGAAGATAGAGGCAGAAGAGGGCAAGGTCATCGTGACTCTTGAATTTTCGAAGCACCGCGACCCCCTCGCCGAATATCTTATCGGAAGCGCCAAGGCAGCAGTCATCAGAAATGCTCCTGCCGGCACGGAGGTAGAGGTAAAGACCACCATCAAGGAAGAGGCTCCGAAGAAGAAACCGGGCCTCGACCTCGGCCTTGAAGAACTCGATAATGTAAAGCACATCATAGGCATAGCCTCAGGAAAGGGCGGCGTAGGCAAATCGACGGTCGCCGTCAATATGGCTGTGGCGCTCGCACGCCTGGGCTACAAGGTAGGACTCGCGGACGCAGACGTCTATGGACCTTCGGTACCGAAGATGACCTCGACCGAGGACCATCTTCCGGAAGCGCTGAGAGAAGGCGAGAAGGAAGTCATCATGCCGCTTGAGAAATATGGCGTGAAATGGATGTCGATCGGCTATTTCGCAAAACCCGAGCAGGCCCTCATATGGAGAGGCCCTATGGCATGCAATGCGCTGAAACAGATGATATTGCAGGTAAGGTGGGAAGAACTTGACTTCCTCCTCATCGACATGCCTCCAGGAACCGGAGACATACATATCAGCCTCGTGCACGACATTCCGCTCGAAGGTGCGGTCATCGTCAGCACGCCGCAGGATGTAGCCCTCGCCGACGTGGAGAAAGGCGTCAATATGTTCCGCAACGAAAGCGTGAACAAGCCTATCTTCGGTCTTGTCGAGAACATGGCATGGTTCACTCCGGCCGAACATCCTGACGAGCAGTACTACATCTTCGGAAAGGACGGCGGAAAGAAGATGGCCGAGAAATACGGCATTCCGCTCCTCGGACAGATTCCGCTTGTGCAGAGCATACGCGAAGGTGGCGACGAAGGAGAACCGGCAGCCCTGTCGAGCCGTCCGGACGGTCTCGCCTTCCTCGAGATTGCACAGAAGCTGGCGGACACCCTGAAATAGACCCGCCAACGAGCGCAAGCCAAAGCGCTGACAATCATCATGTTATACAAACACCCTGCTGCGGATTGCAGCAGGGTGTTTGCGTAAAGCCTTGTAAACCATGCGATTACGTTATGATCCTAAAAGCGGCATGGGAAGCTCCTAAAAGCTCTTCATAGACCGAAAATATGTCTAATGCCATAAATATAGGTGTTTTTATTCTTTTTTTTCGTGCATATCAACAAATATGACTAACTTTACCCCGATATATCGGAACATAACATGTCAAGTCAGAAAAACACAAAGAATTATCTGCTTATCAGCCTTGCCGGCATCGTGCTCGGCATATCGCTCATGATCGTCTTCAACACCTTCTGGGTGAGGAGTTCATCAAGCGAATCCTGCATGGCATGCCATGCGCATCCGGAGTCGGACGCAAGCTGGAAGCAGTCTTACCACTACAACAACGGCAGCGGAACCAAGACTGACTGCGCCGCATGCCATCTTCCTGAAAAAGGCACATTCAAATATGCCGCTGCGAAGGCCAAGATGGGTATGAAGGACATATGGTCATACCTCACAAAGGACCTCGAGACCATAGACTGGGAGCGCAAGAGCGAGCTTGACTACGCGCAGAACATCGTCTACAACGAGTCCTGCAAGTCATGCCACGTGAACCTCTTCCCTACCGGAATCACTGATGACGGCATCACCGCCCATCTCTACTATGAGGAAAACGAGGAAAAGCTGAACCTCCAGTGTATCAGCTGCCACCTCGATGCGGGTCACTATAATCCTAACTACCAGCATGGTACGCTCAACAGCGCACCTAAGGTCAGCGGAACCATCCATGAGGCTGCGGCAGAGATCAAGGAGTTCAAGAACTTCACTGAGACTGTCCCTGGCTCGACAGCATCTATCAGGATGGTGGCAATCCCTGGCGGAGAGTTCCTGATGGGAAGCCCTGAGAACGAGCCGCTCAGAAAGGATGACGAGGGTCCTCAGCGCAGAGTGAGGGTATCTCCGTTCTTCATGGGCGAATACGAGGTCACATGGGATCAGTTCTGGGCTTTCTACAACGAGACAATGTCCGAGGGCCGAACTCCTCCTAGCGAAATCTACGCGAACAACACACGCGAGGACATCGACGCTGTCAGCGGTCCTACCCCTCCTTTCGGAATTCCTGATCAGGGCTGGGGAATGGGCGACCGTCCGGCAATAACAATGACCCACTACTCAGCAGAGACTTTCTGCCAGTGGCTCAGCCTCAAGACAGGCAAGAAGTACCGCCTCCCTACCGAGGCAGAATGGGAGTACGCTGCCCGCGGAGGCACAACAACTCCATACTTCTTCGAGGGAAATCCTAAGAAACTCTCTAACGAGGGCTTCCTCAAGAGCATTTTCAAGGCTGATACAACCGGCATCAACGGATATGCGATCTACGTGAACAACAGCGGCAACCGCTCGCAGGAGCCATCTAAGGTCAAGGCAAATCCGTTCGGTCTCAAGAACATGACAGGAAACGTCATGGAGTACTGCTCAGACTGGTATTCAGAAAATGCATATGCTGCGATCCAGGACGGCGCTACAGACCCTAAGGGCCCGTCTGAAGGTACGGAGTACGTAGTCCGCGGAGGACTCTACAACAGCGATGCCGCTGACCTGCGAAGCGCGGCAAGAAGCCACACCGAGCACGATGCATGGCTCAGGACAGACCCTCAGAATCCTAAGAGCATCTGGTGGTACTCGGATATCAAGGGCATAGGATTCCGCGTTGTATGCGAAGTCCCTGAAGGAATAGACGCAAATTAATTATAAACAAAATAAAAGACACAAGACAATGGCAAACAAGGAAATGAACAGAAGAGACTTCCTCCAGGCAACAGGTATGCTCGGAGTCGGACTCGTAGGAACTTCAGCTCTCCTTTCTTCATGCGGAAAGAAGACTGTAAACACTCCTCTCAGAGAGGCAGGCACATACTATATTCCTGAGCTTCCGGACAAGGCAGCTGCAGGCAAGGAGATCAAGGTCGGCGTAATCGGTTGCGGCGGACGTGGTTCAGGAGCAGTCGACAACGTATTCGAGGCTTCGGACAACATCAAGATCACTGCCCTTGCAGACGTATTCGCAGACCGCCTCAACGGTCTCCGCGACAAGATCAAGAACAAATACAACCAGGAGGTTCCTGAGGCAAACTGCTTCGTAGGCTTCGAGTCATACAAGCAGCTCCTCGACACTGACGTTGACTATGTTATCTTCACAGCTCCGCCAGTATTCCGTCCTGACCACTTCAAGTATGCAGTTGAGAAGAACAAGCACTGCTTCCTCGAGAAGCCTATCGCTGTAGACCCTAAGGGTTACAGAACAATCATGGCTTCTGCAAAGCAGGCTCAGGCAAAGAACCTCGTTGTAATCTGCGGTACTCAGCGTCATCACGAGCGTCCATACGTTGCAGCATTCGAGAAGATTTCTCAGGGTATGATCGGTGAGATCACAGGCGGTAACGTTTACTGGAATCAGAGCATGCTCTGGTACAGAAACCGCGAGCAGGGCTGGAGCGACATGGAGTGGATGATCCGCGACTGGGTGAACTGGAAGTGGCTCTCAGGCGACCATATCTGCGAGCAGCACGTACACAACATCGACGTATTCCTTTGGATGTCAGGCCTCAAGGTTAAGTCTGCAACTGCATTCGGTTCTCGTCAGCGCCGTATCACAGGTGACCAGTACGACAACTTCAGCACAGACTTCGTATGCGAGAACGGCGTACACTTCCACAGCATGTGCCGCCAGATCGACGGCTGCAGCAACGCAGTAGGCGAGGAAGTATTCGGAACAAAGGGTTCATGGAACAGCTTCAACCATGAGATCAAGGACCTCCAGGGCAACGTTATCTGGAAGTACGACCGTCCACAGGCTGAGACTGTCTACAAGCAGTTCAACCCATACGTTCTCGAGCATGTTGACGCATTCGACCACATCCGCCAGGGCAAGTCTCTCGACGAGGCTACAGCTTGCGCAATCTCATCTCTCGTAGGTGTTATGGGTCGTGAGTCTGCATACACAGGAAAGACTGTGACTTGGGACGAGATGAGCCAGTCAGAGCTCAACTACATGCCTGAGAAGCTCGAGGTAGGCCCTATGGATATGTCTAAGTACACTGTACAGGTTCCTGGTACAGAGCAGAAATAATCCGGACGATATGGATAGAAGAGATTTTCTGAAGAGCACTATGGTCGGCGCTGCAGGCGTGGCCATAGCCTCTTCTCCTATAGCAGCCCTGAGCTCATGCACTCCTAAGAAGGAGGTATGCAAGACCGAGCTTAAGATTTCCTTCCAGGAGGGTACCGCACCAAGACAGAGCCTCAACGAGAAGTTCGACTACATGGAGAGCCTCGGAGTAGTAGGTTTCGAGCCGGGCGGAAGAGGCCTCGCAGGACGCGTGAACGAGATCCAGCAGGCCCTCAACGGACGTAACATCAAGGTATCTGCAATCTGCGCAGGCTTCGGAGGCTTCATCCTCGCTGAGGATCCTGCAGTGAAGGCAGAGTTCGACAGCACAATGCGCGAGATCATCGCCGCTGCAGGCGAGCTCGGCTCGACAGGTGTCATCATGGTACCTGCATTCAACGGACAGACACCTTGCAAGCCTCATACACGCGAGACACGCGAATACCTCTGCGAGCAGATGCATGAGCTCGGAGAATTCGCCCTCAAGCACAATACGACAGTGATCCTCGAGCCGCTCAACCGCAGGGAGGCACATTACCTCCGTCAGGTTGCTGACGCAGCAGCTATCTGCCGCGATTCAAAGAGCGCCGGAGTAAAGTGCATGGGTGACTTCTGGCACATGTCTGAGGAGACATCTGATTACGCAGCCCTTCTTGCAGCAGGTCCTGAGTACCTTCAGCATGTACACATCGCAAGCCGCGGCAACCGCAAGATGCCGGGCGAGAACGGCGAGGTTGACAACTATGTAGACGGATTCCGTGCCCTCAAGCAGATGGGTTATGACAAATATGTAAGCTTCGAGTGCGGATGCAACGGAGACAAGGAAATCCTCGTTCCTGCTGCCGTTGAACTCCTTCGCTCACAGTGGGAGCTCGCATAATGAAATGGGGCTATAAAAGAGCCTTTGTACGCTGCGCCTTGCTTTTTTTAGCGGGCGCAGCGTTGCAATTAATTACAGGCGGACTTGACAATTCCTTCCTCAGGCATCCCTGGGGACTCATAATCTCCATCAATTATCTTTATCTGCTCATTCTGGCCTATGCAAAAAGCGACAGCTGGACATGGGTGAGAAAACTGTACGACCGCCATGCCATGACTTCGTCGCTGGCTGCGATGGTGGTGATGTGCATCATCTTCGGCCTCACGGCTCAGAACGGCTCGACCGAAGGCATCGCCGGCGCGCTGGGATTCAGGAACATGAAGGCTTCATGGTCCTTCGGCCTTATCTTCTTCTACTTCACGAGCGTCCTCGGACTGCGTGCCATCGATGACATACGCAACTGGCGCAGCCGCAGACTCATCCCCTCCCTCTCCCATGCAGCTGTATTCCTCGTCCTCGCGGCAGGCATCTTCAGCGCAGGAGAAAAGACCAGAGTAAGGATAAAGGCCCCGCTGGGCCACCCGGTCCATACAGCCATGAAGGCTACGGGAGAAGAATACCGGCTGCCCTTCGCAATAAGTCTGAAGAGCTTCGACATCAAGGAATACCCGGCTCAGCTATACATGATAGACCCTTCGAAGGGAAGCTCGGAAAGCCTCGAAGGCTGGGATATAAAGGTGTTGAAAAACCTTGAAATGGCAGGAAGGCTCAAGGACAGCACGGACTATATACCGATGGAGCATGTCGGAGCGACCACAGCCATGTACATAGAGGCGATCCATCAGGCGACCGGCAGAAAAGCCGAGGGCTGGGTCAGCTGCGGAAGCCACATCTTCCCTCCTGCCATGCTTCAGATTTCCGAAACCGAAGCCATCGCCATGCCTCAACGCGAACCCGAACATTATCTCTCTGAAATCCTCGTCACTGACGAAAAGGGAGACCATATATATAATATAAAGGTAAACAAGCCTGCAAAAACAGGAGCCTGGCGCATCTATCAGGTCGGCTACGACAAAGAAAGGGGGAAATGGAGCACATACAGCATCCTTGAATGCGTGAAGGACGGCTGGTATCCCCTCATACGCACAGGACTATGGCTGATTCTGGCCTCGGGTGTCGCGATGGCCCTTACAGCCGGCAGAAGCCGCAGGAAAAAGGAGGTGCAGCCATGATAGGATGGAACAGTTTCATATTCTTCGCAGCGGCCGCATCCCTCTGCTGGATTGTCGGTGCGGGTATTTCGCTGCGTTCGAAGAAGACGCTGCCGGCAATCGCCGTCTCGCTGCTCGGCTCCGCCGTATTCCTCGCCTTCATATGCGGAATGTGGATGAGCCTCGAAAGGCCTCCTATGCGCACGCAGGGCGAGACAAGGCTCTGGTACTCCTTCTTCCTCTCCCTTACAGGCATCGTCATATACGCGAGATGGAAATACAGGTGGATACTCAGCTTCAGCACGATGATGTCGGTGATGTTCACATGCATAAACATCTTCAAGCCTGAAATACACAGCAAGACCCTCATGCCGGCACTGCAGAGCCCGTGGTTCGTGCCGCATGTCACGGTATATATGTTCGCATACGCCCTGATGGGAGCTGCGACGCTCTTCGCCGTTTATCTGTGGTGGAAATCTTCAAGGTCTGAGACAGCGGATCAGGATCTGGCCGTCTGCGACACGCTGGTGCGGATAGGCTGGGCCTTCCTCAGCCTCGGCATGGTCATGGGAGCCCTCTGGGCCAAGGAAGCATGGGGCGACTGGTGGACATGGGACCCTAAGGAAACATGGGCCATGGCCACATGGACAAGCTACCTGCTGTACCTCCACGCAAGGCCGCACATCAAGGACAAGAACATACTCTTCGCGCTTCTTATATTCTCCTTCATCCTCCTGCAGATGTGCTGGTGGGGCGTGAACTACCTGCCTTCGGCGCAAGGCAGCGTACATGTCTATAATTAGATATTTGAAGTTTTATTTGGTAAATCGTTAAAAAAATAATACATTTGCAGTCCTATCCGATGGGATGGGTCAGCTTGGTGAGATGGGTGAGTGGCTTAAACCACCAGTTTGCTAAACTGACGTACGGGTAACCGTACCGGGGGTTCGAATCCCCCTCTCACCGCAGAAAGAAAGCCGCAAGTCGTTGATAAACAAACGCTTGCGGCTCTTTTTGTGTCCTGAAAATTGCACGGAAATTGCACCGAGTTTTTTACCGACCCCGTGCATTTCGCGAGATAGAAATTGCACGGAATGACATTTGTGGAATAATAATTATTATTTCCTCGTAAGAAGGGCTGCCACCATAATGGCGGTTGCAATATGAAGATAGTTATCTTGTTTTTTTTAGTTGGTTTGCATAACTTTATGCCTATAAATTTGGAGGACTGACATAGGTCACATATTCAACTAAATATATTATCTATTATGGCTATGATTATCAGTAAAAAACTACTCATCGTTGTGAACGTTTGTGGAGTTATTTCAGTAATAGGAAATGTAGAGCAGATGATATCGGACTTTCAACGCGGAAAAACATTTGAAGGTTGGGGGGATGTGTTGTCTTTACTTTTAGTAGTAGGACTTGCGATATATCTCAATGTC
>JAEIGA010014150.1_pt1 | contig 12137 bp, 9 predicted proteins | sample 9270691 | NCBI WGS metagenome assembly JAEIGA01 (sample SAMN17057246, study PRJNA624740) | gut metagenome | biome: biome; isolation source: fecal sample | host: Bos grunniens | place: China: Xizang | collected 2019
AATGCAGATGCCAAGATAAAGATTGCAGTAATGAGCTTCGCCTCTGGGTGCGAGTGGCTTACTCCCGTGCCAGAGGATTTGGACAAGTACAAGTGGAGCAATTTGGTGGCAGATGGGGTTACCGATTTGGGGGAAGCCTGCCTTGAGCTGGAGTCCAAGCTCAATCGTTCCGCCTTTTTGGCGGATGCAGTAGGAAATTACGCTCCAGTTATCATCCTTATCAGTGATGGAGAGCCCACGGACAATTTTAAGGCAGGTATCCAGAAGCTCCGGGAAAACAAGTGGTTCAATTCCGCCATCAAAATTGCTCTGGGAGTGGAGGGGGCAGATTTAAGTGTGCTAAAGGAATTTACTGGTAGCACAGAAACTGCTATTTACCTTGCTGACAAGAGTATGTTGAAAAAATTGATTCGCTTTGTGTCCGTGACCTCCTCAAAAATCGGAAGCAAGCGCACTGGTGCTGATGCAGCCCAGACACGGCAGGAAGAAGTAGCTGCCGCTATTCAGGAAAAGATGGCGGAGCTGGATGCAGAAGACAGCGTTGATGAGGGCTGGTAAGCTCATGGAAACTGGATTTCCGCAGATGGAATTTGCGGTGACGGTGCAAGGAGAAAGTCATCGTAAGCGGGAGCTACAGCGGGAACACTTGCTGGCAGGAAGACGATTTCCCTGTCAGGATAGGGCCGCTGTCAATGGTTCTTTGGTAGCCTCCGACGGCACTACCTTTAGCTTTATGGGAATCAGTGATGGCCATGGTGGTGCTCCTTATTTTCGCAGTCACAAGGGAGCTGAATTCGCCCTGCAGGTGGTACAAGATATTGTATCCCGTCGCATGGACAGGATTAAGGAATTAGTCTCATCAGGTGACTTTGACACTATTCGTTCTCAGCTGGCCTTGGCCATTGTAAAGGACTGGCACAAGCTCATTGATCAAGACTTGGCGGATCATCCCATAACAAAGGAAGAACTGGATCATCTGGAAGAAGAAAAGCCTGCTGTTGCCTCCTTGTATCGTCAGGGCCATGATCTTTACTCCATCTACGGCTGTACGCTGGTGAGTTACTTTGCCACCAAGGATTTTTGGTTTGCTATTCAGATTGGAGACGGGGACTTTGCCCTTTCTCTGGACGGACAGGAGTTTGTGCTTCCCATGCCTAAGGATGAAGGATGCTTTTTGAACCAGACCACCTCCCTGTGTGATGCTGCTGCCACCAAGGAATTTCGTTCTGTGGCTGGTACCCAGATTCCCAAGGTGGTGCTGTGTACCTCCGATGGTGTGGCCAATTCCTTTAAAACAGAAGACCAGGTGACAGGATTTTATCGTTCTCTTTTTAACCTCTTTGTGCAGTCGGAATTTCCCCAGTGTCAGGAACTTCGTTGCAAGAATCAAAATCAATGCGATTTACAATGCAAAGATGCCTTGGTAAGAGAGGAAATCTGTCGCTATTTGCCTAAACTTTCAAAGAATGGAAGCGGTGACGATATTGCTCTTGCTGCCATTGTGAATTTTTCTCCTGCTGATCTGAAGGAAATCCAGGCCCTGCAGGACTATCTCCATGGATGCTACATCAAGCACCATCCTGCTGCAGCGGCTGACTCAAAGGAACCTCCAGAACAGCTGATGTACAAGTACTTTACCAAGGCGGAGCGGGGAAAAAATGCCAAGGCAAAGTTTGAGCTGGCGCTGTACTACTACAACAAGGCTGACAGTCAGATGGCACTAAAAAAGATGAAAAGTGCAGCCACCTCAGGTTATGTAGAGGCTATGGTACAGCTAGCTGACTGGTATCTGGAAGGCTACGGTGGAGAATGTGATTCCAAGAAAGCTCGCAAACTCTACGAAAAGGCTGCTGCCCTTGGTCACAAGGATGCGGAGCAAAAACTGGCTGGGGAATAAGGAGGTAAGCCATGAAACTATTGTTTGTAAACGGTTGTGTACGGGAGAATTCTAGAACCTTGGAGTTGGCCCGTCATCTTTTAACGTTGCTTACCGCCGATCTTGCAAATGTGAACGATGTTGCAGAGTCTAGCCAGTTGATGGTGGAAGAGTTAGAGCTGGCACAGCTTCCATTGTGTGGCCATAGTAGAAAAAGCCTTGAGGAGCGGGACAAGCTTTTGCAGAGCAGGGACTTTCACCATGAAATGTTTGACTATGCCCATCAATTTGCCTCCGCTGACCTGATTGTGGTTGCTGCTCCCTACTGGGACCTGTCCTTTCCTGCCATGGTTAAAACGTATATAGAAAATATCTGTGTTTCAGGCATTACCTTTGACTACGAGGGAGTAGTTCCCGTGGGAATGTGCCGGGCAAAGAAGTTTTACTACGTTACCACCGCTGGTGGCCCCATTTTTTGTGACTACGGCTATAGCTACTGGGAAAGTTTGTGCAAGAATTTTTTCGGTATTAAGGAAACCTACTGCATCAAGGCAGAAGGGTTGGACATGATTGCTCCAGACCAAGTGGCACAAAAGCTACAACAAGTAAAAGATGAGATGAAGTCCTTGTTGTAGACCTCTCTGTTGCTTCTTCCACAAGCATGATTACAGTCTTGTGGAAGCCAAGCCTGTTGGTTCAGTTGTATACCAAGCTAGTCCAACAGCATTTTATCTGAATAGTTTAAGTTGTTATCTCAAAAATACCTACAGTAATCTATCAATAAAAACAAATCCGCAAAAATATACATATTTATAGAAAAAATACGAAAAAAAAACTTGAAAGTACCTTACATATTGAATTATAATATTTTCTATTCTTTTCTATGGAGATTTCTTTTGTAAATCCTCTGCAGAAAAGACATTCTCAATTCCATATAGTTTAAGGAAGAAACATGGATTTATTGGTGATTGTGCCACCTGTTCTCGGTGGTGTTGCCCTGCTGTTCGCTGCCATTTTGGCTGGCCGTGTAGCTCGGCAAGATGCGGGTACAGACCGCATGAAGGAAATTGCAGCCTTTATTCACGAGGGAGCTCAGGCCTTCCTCAAGGCTGAGTACAAGATTCTGCTCTTTTTCGTAGCAGTTTTGTTCGTTCTCATCGGATTTGGAATTAGCTGGGTGACAGCTATTGCCTTTTTGGTAGGAGCTGTGTTCTCCACTGTAGCTGGTTACTGTGGAATGAGTGTAGCTACTAAGGCTAACGTCCGAACTGCCGCTGGCGCCATGAAGGGGGGGATGAACAAGGCCCTGTCAGTGGCATTCTCTGGTGGTGCTGTTATGGGAATGAGCGTTGTTGGTTTAGGACTTTTAGGTTCCAGCATTATCTACATGGTTACTGGTGATGCCAACGTTCTTTCCGGCTTTTCCTTGGGAGCATCTTCCATCGCTCTGTTTGCCCGTGTAGGTGGAGGAATCTACACAAAGGCTGCTGACGTTGGAGCTGACTTGGTTGGAAAGGTAGAAGCTGGTATTCCAGAAGACGATCCCCGTAACCCTGCTGTTATTGCCGACAACGTCGGTGACAACGTTGGTGACGTAGCAGGAATGGGTGCTGACCTTTTTGAGTCTTATGTTGGTTCAATTGTATCAGCCATTACCTTGGGTGTTGTTTTCCATCAGGCTAGCGGAGCCATGTATCCTTTGGTTCTGTCTGCCATCGGTATTCTGGCCTCCATCCTGGGAACCTTCTTCGTTCGCGGTGATGAAAAAGCAAGCCCTCATAAGGCTCTTAAGATGGGTAGCTATGTTTCCAGTGCAGTTGTTATTGTAGCTTCACTGCTGCTTAGTAAGTACTGCTTTGGTAACTTCAATGCTGCTATCTCCATTATCTTCGGATTGATAGTTGGACTCCTTATTGGTTACATTACTGAGATTTACACTTCTGGTGATTATCGCTTTGTTAAAAAGATTGCCCAACAGTCAGAAACAGGGCCTGCAACTACTGTTATCAGTGGTATTGCAGTAGGTATGCACTCCACAGCTGTTCCTATCCTGCTGATTGCTGTGGGAATCATCGGTGCCTACATGGCTGGCGGACTCTATGGTATCGCCTTGGCTGCTGTAGGTATGCTTTCCACCACAGGAATCACTGTTGCAGTAGATGCCTATGGTCCTATTGCCGATAACGCTGGTGGTATTGCTGAGATGTCTGGTCTTCCCCCACAGGTTCGTGGTATTACCGACACCTTGGATGCAGTTGGAAATACTACCGCTGCCATGGGTAAGGGATTTGCCATCGGTTCTGCTGCTCTCACTGCACTGGCCTTGTTCGTGTCCTATGCCGAGGCTGTAGGATTGAATGCTGCTGGTATCAACTTGTTGGATTACAAGGTAATCGTTGGTCTGTTTATTGGAGGTATGTTGCCCTTCCTTTTCTCTGCCATGACCATGGATTCTGTATCTAAGGCAGCTTACAAGATGATTGAAGAAGTACGCCGTCAGTTCCGCACTATTCCTGGCATCCTTGAGGGAACAGGAAAGCCTGATTATACCTCCTGTGTTGCCATTTCTACCCAGGCCGCTCTCAAAGAGATGATGGTACCTGGTGTAATGGCAGTACTTGCTCCTCTTGCAATTGGTGTTGTGCTGGGAACAGGTGCTCTCGGTGGACTTTTGGCAGGAAGTTTGGTAACTGGTGTTCTCACCGCCATCTTCATGTCAAACTCCGGTGGTGCTTGGGATAATGCCAAGAAATATATTGAAGGTGGTTTCCACGGTGGAAAGGGTAGTGATGCCCACCGTGCAGCTGTTGTAGGTGACACCGTTGGTGACCCCTTCAAGGATACCTCTGGTCCTTCCATCAATATTCTCATCAAGTTGATGACTGTTGTGGCCTTGGTATTCGCACCTCTGTTCATGCTGATTAACAACGGCATGGGCCTTATCAACTGATAGGAGGAAGATATGAACAACGTATTTGAGAAGGAATTTGACTTTATCTTGGAAAAGACTAAGACACTTTCCAAACCTATGCGTGTAGTTGTAGCTGGTGCCGACGCAGAGCATCTGTTACAGGCCGTCTTTGAGGCAGAAGCTCAAGGATTTGCAATTCCTGTTCTTGTGGGAGATGAAGCTCGAATTCAAGGTATGTTGAAATCACTTAACCTTGAAAACCGCAAGTATGAGATTTGTGGTTCAAGCCATGAAGACAATATTGTTCAAGACGCCATTGATGTAGTTCGTAACGGTGGCGGTGATGTATTGATGAGAGGAAATACATCTACTCGTGGTTTCTTGATGCCACTCTTGAATAAGAGCAATAAGCTCATTGAAAAAGATGTTTTGACTTACGTTTCTTTGATGAAGATTCCTCATTACGATCGTTTGTTAGCTCTTTCTGATGCAGCTGTTATTGTTAATCCTTCTATTGAGCGTCGTAAACTGATTATCCGCAACATGGTAGAACTGTTGAATAAATTAGGAATCCAGCATCCTAATGTAGCGGTGCTTTCCTTGGTAGAAAAACCAAGCTTCCACATGAGGGATACTGTTGAGGCTCAGACCATTGCTCGTGACCACGCAGCTAACCCCATTGCTGACTGTGAGGTAGTAGGACCTATTACTTGGGACTTGGTCGTAAGCAAGGAAGCCGCCCGATTGAAAGGTTATGATAACCCTCTGTGTGGCGAGTTTGATGCAGTTTGTGTTCCTGACGTTATGGCTGGAAATATCTTGGTAAAGGCATTGATGATGTCTGCCCATGTTAACAGCTGTGGTATTGTAGCTGGTGCAACTGTTCCTATTGCACTGAACTCACGAAGTAATTCTGTAGAGCAGGCATTCCTTTCTTTGGCAACCTGTGCTGCATTGTTACAGGCAAAAAAATAAGCTTTGAAATAAGCTTCTTACAATTGTAGGTAGCTAGGTTTTATCAAGGGCTGATTCCCATTTTGGTGAGTCAGCCCTTTTTTTTTATTACCTGAAAATTGTTTTTCGCTTTAAATAAAAAAAAAGCCGCACTTTCCTATGGAAAGTACGGCCTCTATAGTTTATCTAAGAACTAGCGCTTGTTGCTGTTTCTCCAGATACCCATCTTTTCAGCATCCTTGATCAACTGCTCGCGGAAGTCGGGATGGGCAACAGAGATAAGAGCCTCTGTGCGCTGCCATGAAGAAAGACCCTTCAAGTTTACCTTTCCGTATTCAGTTACAAACCAATGGATGTTGGGACGAGCTGCTGTGATAACAGAACCTGAATCCAAAGTGGGGCGGATACGTGATCCCAGTGAACCATCCTTCTGCTTGAAGGTAGAGGAACAACAGATGAAGCTCTTTCCTCCCTTAGAAAGATAAGCACCCAAAACGAAGTCAAGCTGTCCACCAGCACCAGAAATCTGCTTGATTCCGGAGCTTTCGGAGTTTACCTGACCGAAGAGGTCAATTTCAACGGTGTTGTTGATGGAGATGAAGTTGTCAATCTGAGCAATAACACGGGCATCGTTGGTGTAGTCTACAGGACGTGGACAGATGTCAGGATTATTGTTGATGTAGTCATAGAGTTTCTTTGTACCGGCAGCAAAGGCATAAACCTGCTTTCCGTCATCAAGAGACTTGCACTTTCCAGTAATTTTTCCAGCATTAGCAATATCAACGAAAGCGTCAACGTACATTTCTGTGTGAACAGACAAATCCTTCAGGTCGGAATCTACAATCATGGAACCAACAGCGTTGGGCATTCCACCGATACCGAGCTGGAGACATGCACCATTGGGGATTTCTTCCAGAATCAACTTAGCAACAGCCTTGTCTACGTCTGTCAACTCTCCACCACCACCAATCTGTGATACAGGAGGGTTGTCACCTTCAACAATAATATCAACTTCGGAAATGTGGATCTTGTCATCAACACCGCAGGTCTGAGGCATGTTCTTGTTAACTTCAACAATAACAACATCAGCAATCTTTGCTGCATCCAAAAGGTGAGAAACACTCAAACCAAAGTTAAAGTATCCCTTTTCATCCATTGGAGCAACCTGGAACATACATACATTGATGTTCTTGATGTTTTCGCGGTACCAGCGGGGCAACTCAGAGTAGCGAAGAGCGTTGTAATAGGCAAATCCAGCCTGTCCAGCCTTTCGCTCGATTCCGGAATAGTGCCATGAGTTCCAGCACATGTGAGCACCAGGATTTTCAATCTGGAAAATTGCAGGGTTGAAAGGAAGAACACCACCACGGAACTTTACGTCTTCCAATGTAACCAAGCGTGTAGCCAATGCCTTATCCAGTGCGATAGGTGTGTTTACACAGAAACCATAATCAACCCAGTCACCTGACTTGATAACCTGAACAGCTTCCTCAGCTGTCTTAAGCTTTGCCTTGTAATCTGCTTCAAAGCTCATTTTTTTCCTCCTTATATCCTTTTTTACCTATGAGTAAAAAAGGAAAGTGGGGACCCATAGCTTGTCCCCACGTAATTTATTATTTGTTCTTAAATTGAACGCCCTTTTCCTTGTTCAAGAAAGCAGTCATACCAATTTTCTGATCTTCTGTAGCGAAGCAGTTTCCGAACTCACGAACTTCAACAGCGATACCACCGTCAATGTCCAACTGAAGTCCTTCATTGATAGCCTTCTTGCTGTAGCTTACAGCCAAAGGTGCCTTCTTGCAGATAGTCTGTGCCATAGCAAGGGCTGTTTCCATCAACTGCTCAGGTTCTACAACAGAGTTAACCAGACCAATCTTGAGTGCTTCATCAGCCTTAACATTGCGGCAGCTGTAAATCAGCTCCTTTGCAATACCAGGGCTTACCAAGCGAGCCAACCGCTGTGTTCCACCAAAACCAGGAGTAATTCCCAGTCCTACTTCAGGCTGACCAAAGAGGGCCTTTGTAGAAGCGATACGGATGTCACAAGCCATGGACAACTCACATCCTCCACCCAAAGCAAATCCGTTTACGGCAGCAATAACAGGGCAGCGGAACTTCTCAATGCGAGAGAATACAGCATTTCCTACACGAGCGAACTCAGCAGCAGCAGCTACATCCTTGTCCTTCATTTCAGCAATGTCAGCACCAGCAACAAAGCTCTTGTCTCCAGCTCCAGTAATGATTACTGTGTAAACATCAGCATTACCTTCCAACTGAACAAATGCATCGTCAAGCTCCTTGAGGGTAGCGGTGTTCAATGCATTCAAAGCTTCAGGGCGACTAATAGTAACGGTTGCTACGTGATCTTTTACATCAACTAATACACTCATTTCTATCACCTATCTTACTTTGAGTAGTCAAAGAATCCCTTACCACTCTTGCGGCCCAAAAGACCACCACGAACCATCTTGCGCAACAATGTACAGCAGCGGTACTTGTTGTCACCAGTCTCATTGAACAGAACGTCCATGATGAGAACGATGATGTCGTTTCCGATAAGATCGGACAAAGCCAAAGGTCCCATTGGGTGGTTAGCACCCAACTTCATTGCTGTATCGATATCTTCTGCAGAAGCAATTCCTTCCTGGAGGATGCAAGCAGCTTCGTTGATCATAGGAACCAAGATGCGGTTTACAACGAAACCAGGTCCTTCGTTTACTTCAACAGGAGTCTTGCCCAAGTTCTTAGAAACTTCAACAATCTTGTCCTTAACAGCTGCAGGAGTATTTACACCACAGATAACTTCAACCAACTTCATTACGTTAGCAGGATTGAAGAAGTGCATACCGATTACATCGTGCTTGATTCCTCTTGCAATCTCAGTTACAGACAGAGAAGAGGTGTTTGTTGCGAAGATTGTTTCAGCCTTACAAATATCATCCAACTGAGAGAACAATCCCTTCTTTGCATCCATTGTCTCAAGGATAGCTTCAACAACCAAGTCAGCGTCTGCCAAGTCCTTGTATTCACCAGTCTTCAGGTTACCCTTGATCTTTGCAGCTGCATCAGCTTCGATCTTTCCCTTTCCAACCAACTTATCAAGGCCAGCTCCAATCTTATCGATTCCGCCCTGAGCCCATTCAATCTTAACATCACATACAGTTACAGAGTATCCAGCAGCAGCGAATGCGTGAGCAATGCCCTGTCCCATGGTTCCTGCACCAACTACACCAACCTTAGTCATAAAATATACCTCGCTTTGAAACTAAGAAATAATATACATATTGTATTCAGAAAGATGATTTCCCACAAGTACCATCAGTAAAAGTTTGTGGGAGAATCATCAGTCTATGATGTACTGGTTTATACCAGTTTGAGGATAACAGCAGTTCCCTGACCACCACCGATACACAGAGAAGCCAATCCCAGCTTCTTTCCTGTGCGCTTCATTTCGTGGATCATGGAAACCATGATTCTGTTTCCAGAGATTCCAACAGGGTGTCCAAGAGCGATAGCACTACCGTTTACGTTGGTCTTTGCCATCAATTCTGCTCTGTCTACACCGTGCTCTTCTACCAACTCGTGGATTACACCGAGGGACTGGGCAGCAAATGCCTCATTCAACTCAACCAATTCCATGTCGGACAACTTCAATCCAGCACTGTTCAAGGCCTTGCGGATAGCAGGAGTGGGGCCAAGACCCATAACACGTGGATCAACACCACCCTGGCCATATGCAACAACCTCACAGATGGGAGTAAGGCCATACTTCTTAACAGCATCTTCGCTTGCCAATATCATGAAGGAAGCTCCATCGTTGATACCAGAAGCGTTACCAGCAGTTACAGTTCCGTCCTTAAGGAAGGCGGGCTTCAGCTTGCCGAGCTTTTCTACGTTTGTATTGCGGTTGGGGAATTCGTCTGTGTCGAATACAATGTCACCCTTCTTGGAAGGAATTACAACAGGAACGATTTCTTCCTTGAACTTACCTGCATCCTGAGCAGCGATTGCCTTGGTCTGTGAACCCATAGCAAACTCATCCTGCTCCTGGCGGCCAATCTTGTACTTTTCTGCGATGTTTTCTGCAGTTACACCCATGTGGATGTTGTACAATGTGTCTACCAATGCATCGTGGAGCATGTGGTCTTCTGCCTTCCATGCACCCATCTTGTTTCCAGAACGAGTGTTGGAGGGAATCAAGTAAGGAGCCTGTGACATAGACTCAACACCACCAGCTACAACGATGTCGTTAAATCCAACCTGGATAGACATAGTTGCTTCCATTACGGTACGCATACCGGAACCGCAGAGCATGTTTGTTGTGTGAGCACAAACAGTGTCGGGGATACCTGCTTCCAAAGCAATGGTACGACCGATGTTCTGGCCAAGTCCACCACCCAAAACGTTACCACAGATAACTTCGTCAACATTTTCGGGCTTAACACCAGAAGAAGCCAAAAGCTCCTTTACAACAGTGGAACCCAATACCTTTGGATGAACTCCAGAAAGAGTTCCCAAGAAATTTCCTACAGCGGTGCGCTTTGCACCTACAACATATACCTTCTTTGCTTCCATAAAAATCAATCTCCTAAAATACCTGTTGGCTTAGTCACGCTTCAAGATAATGGCTGTTCCCTGTCCACCACCGATACACAGTGAGGCCAGACCCAATTTCTTGTCAGAACGAATCATTTCGTGAATCAAGGTAACGATGATTCTGTTTCCGGAAGCTCCAACGGGGTGTCCAAGAGCGATAGCTCCACCATTCACGTTGGTCTTTGACATGAACTCTTCCTTGTTAATTCCGTGCTCTTCTACCAACTCGTGGATTACACCGAGAGACTGAGCAGCAAAGGCTTCGTTCAATTCAACTACGTCAATGTCAGACAGCTTTACGTTTGCATACTTCAATGCATTGCGGATAGCAGGGGTGGGGCCGAGACCCATGATGCTAGGATCAACACCGCCCTGTCCAATTCCAACGATTTCACAGAGGGGCTTAAGGCCATACTTCTTAACAGCATCTTCGCTAGCAACCAAAACGAAAGAAGCACCGTCGTTAATACCAGAGGCATTACCAGCAGTAACAGTTCCGTCCTTGATGAATGCAGGCTTGAGTTTTCCCAATTTTTCGGGGTTTGTTCCACGGTTGATGTGTTCGTCTGTGTCGAATACAATGTCGCCCTTCTTTGTGGAGATGGTAATAGGAACAATTTCTCCCTTGAACTTACCTGCATCCTGAGCAGCGATAGCCTTCTGCTGTGAAGCATAGGCAAAGTCGTCCTGCTCTTCGCGGCTGATGTTGTATTTTTTTGCGATGTTTTCTGCTGTAACACCCATGTGGATATCCAAACGAGCATCTGTCAATGCATCGTAAATCATGTGGTCTACAGCCTTCCATGGTCCCATCTTATTTCCTGTACGTGTGTTGGCGGGAACCAAGTAGGGAGCCTGTGACATGGACTCAATACCACCGGCTACAACGATATCGTTCTGTCCAGCCTGAATGGTCATTACAGCTTCCATTACGGTGCGCATACCAGAACCACAAACCATGTTTGTAGTGTGAGCACAAACGGTGTCAGGGATACCAGCTTCCAAAGAAGCAGTTCTACCAATGCTCTGTCCTACACCAGCACCAAGAACGTTACCACAGATAACTTCGTCTACATTTTCTGGCTTAACTCCAGCGTCGGCCAACAATGTCTTGATAACCTGAGCGCCGAATTCTCTTGGCTTTACTGAAGAGAGACCTCCCAGAAATCCACCGATGGCGGTACGCTTAGCACTTACGATGTAAGCCTTTCGTAATTCCATAATATCTTCCTCCTAAAAAATACATTGTAAGTCCCATGGCTGATGTATAATTTTTTATACAGTCCAATGGAAATTTACAGAAAACATATACTTAAATATGCTAGTACTGACTTCCAAATCTGTCAAGAAATAAAATGAAAAAAATGGCAAAAAAAATCTAGTTTTTTATAAATATTTTTATTTTTTTCGTAAAAAAAATGAAAAAAAATATGACAATATCAAGTATTTTTTTATCTATATATAAAGTAATTATTTGTCTATTGAAAAAAAATCACTGACTTGATTTTGTAAGATTTTTTAAGTTAAGGAAAGAAGAGTTTGATTATTGATTCATAGATATGGAAAGGGCGTTGTTCTGTTTGTTTTTTTAGATTTCAAAGATAATTGAAATTATTATAATGTTATAAAAAATCATACAGGTGATGGTTGAAATTGTGGTTATATAGTTGCATTTTTTTATACAATATTTTTTGATAAAAAAATATTTTTTAGATATTTATAAATAATACAATGATTTATTTATCAGTTTTATTTTAATTATAAGTTGGCATGATTTTTGCTTATTATGTTAAAAGTTTG
>JAEIGA010014151.1_pt1 | contig 12137 bp, 11 predicted proteins | sample 9270691 | NCBI WGS metagenome assembly JAEIGA01 (sample SAMN17057246, study PRJNA624740) | gut metagenome | biome: biome; isolation source: fecal sample | host: Bos grunniens | place: China: Xizang | collected 2019
AGACGCTTATCCATGGTAACTACGTCATAGATATCGCCCTTCTTTATCTTAAGCACCTCATTGAGGCTCTCCGATGGATATACCGAGTTACCTGTCCATGTGATATCTCTGAAGAAATACTGCTTGCCCTCGTCGATATCGAAATCAATCTGAAGACGTCCAGGTTCCACATAATACATGGTATCTTTGATGATTCTGGCATCCCTGTAACCGGCCTCGTTGAAAGCACTTACAAGAGACTTCTTATCATTCTCGTATTCCTTCTCATTGAATTTCTTTGAACTGAAGAAGTTCATCAGACGACCGTCACGAGTCTTTTTCATAGACCTGACAAGTTTACCTTCCTTGACGTGTTCGGCACCGTTGAAGGTTATGGTCTTGATCTTGACCTTCTCACCTCTGTCCACAGCGAACTGCACTCTGATCGCACCGCGCACAAGCGAATCACGTTTAGTATTGACATCCACGCCTACATTCAGGAAACCCTTCTCCTTGTAGTACCTCTTGATGATGTCCGAAGAGGTCTTCGACACATATTCAGAAAATTCACCACCTCGTCTGAGATTAAGTCTCTCCATGAGTTCCTTCTCCTCACTGCTCTTCACACCGGAGAAAGTCCATCTTGACACTCGAGGTCTCTCGATGATCCTGATCTTGAAGAAAGCTGTATCGCTTGCTGGAGCAATGGAATCCACTACCACAGCTACGTCCTCGAAATATCTCTGAAGCCACAACCTCTTCACGATAGAGGTCATATCCTCACTCGGCACAGTAACCTCCATACCTTTCTGAAGACCTGCAGCCTGCAGAATCTGCTCGGAAGAGAAATGGTTGTTTCCTTCCACCCCTACTCCTCCTACGATATATTTCTTGGGCCTGTTATAATCAATTGTGACACCATTTCCCTCCTGCTGTCCCCATACACTGAGGCTGTTAAGCAAGATAAGTAAAACGGATACTATTCGGATAATCTTCATTTGTCTGTCCTTAATTTCAAAACTGCAAATATAAGCATTTATTTTACTTTTCCATAACGCCTGTCGCGTTTTGAATAGTAATCCAATGCAGCCCTGAATTCATCCTTACGGAAATCCGGCCACAGGGTATCCACAAACAAGAGTTCCGAATACGCACCCTGCCACAGGAGGTAATTACTGAGTCTGCTTTCTCCAGATGTCCTGACGATAAGATCCGGATCTGGAATACCTGCTGTAGCAAGGTATCTGTCAAACCCGTCAACCCCCATGGACATAAGCTCACCCTTTCTTTCAGGATGCTCCAAAATCTCAGCTGCCATCTTCTTTGCAGCCTGGAGTATGTCCCACTTTCCGCTGTAACTCAAGAATATGATAAAGGTAAGTGTCTCATTACCTGCAGTCTTTTCCATGCAGGCATCTATCGTAGCGTTCAGTTCATCACCTAAACGTTCACGGTTTCCGATAACCATAAAACGGACACCATTACGGTGCAAGGATTCCATCTCAGCCGCCATAGCCTTGACCATCAGCCCCATAAGAGCTTTAACCTCCTCATCAGGACGGTTCCAGTTTTCCTCAGAAAATGCATATATCGACAGGTACTTCACACCTGTCTCGACAGCTGCCTCCACACATGCGCGCACACTCTCGACACCTTCAAAATGACCGAAAACCCTTTCCTTTCCTCTTTCTTTAGCCCAACGCCCATTACCGTCCATGATCATGGACACATGGACAGGCATATTGGTCATACTTTCAATCGCCATAAATTCACTTGATGTTTCTTACGTCTTCGCCCCAGAAAAGTTTATCGGTAAGGGCGTTTATAAAGTTAGAACTGTTAAGTCGGACACGTTTAAGCGAAAACTGTGCCACAGATATGACTATCTCCACATTCTCATCCATCTGACAGGTCCTGTTATCCGCAGAGAATTCAAAACTTCCGTCACGAGAACGCATCTTCAATGTGATTTCCGAAGAATCCGGAATAACAAGAGGACGCACATTGAGATTATGAGGAGCTATAGGAGAAATTATCAGAACCTTGGATTCCGGAAGCACTATAGGTCCTCCCACACTCAACGAATAAGCAGTCGATCCTGAACTGGTCGAAACCACGAGTCCATCTGCCCAATATGTCGGAAGCTGAACACCGTCAATATCCACATCAACCTCCAGCATCGCAGCTGCGTTCCTCCTCACAGACATTTCATTAAGGGCATACGGCCATGAGTCTATGAACGCGTCTCCGGTCCTGACTTCAGCCTTGAGCATACTCCTGTTTTCTATGGTATAATCACCCGACAGCAGAGCAGCAGCGACATCCTCAGGACGGTTCTCCGACAAGAATCCCAGACGTCCGAGATTCACGCCTACGATAGGCAGACCTTTCTGCGCAGCAATGACCGAAGACGATAGAAATGTACCATCTCCTCCCACACTCATGAGCATATCCGTATCCTCTGACGGCACATCGTCAGAATCAAGCAGATGCAGATCACAACCGCCTCTCCGAAGCGAATCCATAAGGGAAACGAATCTTTCATCTGACATCAATTCCCTTTTACCTATGTAAACAGCTATTCTCATAGCACAAAAGTAGCACTTAATTTACAATTATTGAACTTTAATTAGTAAATTTGTAGTTTGAACCAAGCAAGAACATATATAGAAATGACAAGACTGAGCGTCAACATAAACAAGATCGCCACTATCAGAAACGCCCGTGGCGGCAACATGCCGGATGTGACCAAAGCAGCTCTAGATTGCGAAAAATTCGGTGCCGAAGGCATTACTGTACATCCAAGACCAGATGAAAGACACATCAGATATTCCGACGTAAGGACAATCAGACCGCTCATACAGACGGAGTTCAACATTGAGGGCAACCCGATTCCTTCGTTCATGGACCTCGTGCTGGAAGTTGTGCCTGACCAGGTGACACTCGTACCGGACGCTCACAATGCCATAACTTCCAATGCAGGCTGGGACACATTGAAAAACAAGGATTTCCTGACTGAAATCTGTTCTGAGCTCCGCAGTAAAGGAATCCGCACTTCCATATTCGTGGATCCGGATCCGAAAATGGCAGAAGGTGCTGCAGTATGCGGATGTGACCGCATAGAACTATATACTGAATCATATGCTTCCATGTATCCGAAAGGTAGAGAAGCAGCTATCGAACCTTTCGTCAGAACAGCTGAAGCGGCGCGTCAGGCAGGACTGGAAGTTAACGCCGGACATGACTTGAGCCTGGAGAATCTCGAATATTTCATACAGAGAATCCCTTGGACAGCAGAAGTGTCTATCGGCCATGCAATAATCTGCGATGCGCTTTATATGGGATTGGAACAAACAATCCAGGCATATCTCTCAAAAGTTAAGATTTTTTAATTACCTTTGCGGGATATTCAAAAGTAATCAAATCATTAATTAATAAGAAATGAAAAACACATCACTTATCCTCAGCATCATTTCACTTGTTGCTGTTGTAGTATTCGGAGCCCTCTCTCTCACAAAAGGAGGAAAAAGCACTGAGGTAAATGCAGAAGGCGAAGCTGTTGAGGCTGCTGCCAAGGGTGACATCGTTTACATTGACCTTGACAGACTTCTCATGGAGTACGACATGGCAAACGACCTCAGATCTGTCGTTGATACAAAGATCCAGAACATTCAGGCAGAGGTAAACAGAAGAGGCAAGAAGCTTGAGAACGACATAACTGATTTCCAGACAAAGATCGACAAGGGTCTCATGACTCGTTCGGTTGCTGAGGTTCAGAGCCAGAAGCTCCAGCAGCAGGAAGTTGAGTTCAACAACTATGCTGTTCAGAAGGAGCAGGAAATCCAGGAGGAGCAGGTAGTGATGATGAACCAGCTTGGTGACGCTATCCAGACTTTCCTCAACAAGTACAACGAGGAGAAGCAGTATGCAATGATCATCACAAACTCAGGCGGAGCTCCTGTAATCACTGCAGATGCAGCCCTCGATATCACTGACGATGTTCTCGCCGGTCTTAATGAGGAATACATCAAGTCAAAGAACAATAAGTAAGAAAATTGAAAATAGCTGTACTGTCCTGTTTCTATCCCTATCGAGGAGGAATCTCTCAGTTCAACGCATGCCTTTATGATGAACTGAGCAAGAAGCACATTGTCAAGGCTTTCAACTTCAAGCGACAATATCCCGAATTCCTTTTCCCTGGAAAGACACAATATGTTACAGCAGACGATGAGGCCGTACCGGTGGAGAGTGTATCTCTGCTGGATACGGCCAATCCTTTTTCATACATCAGTACATACAGGGAAATACGGGATTGGCAGCCCGATGTACTTATAGTACGTTACTGGATGTCCTACTTTGCTCCTTCGCTCGGCTACATAACGAGAAAGATGAAGAAGCATTGCAAGGTGATATCGATTCTGGACAACGTCATACCTCATGAGCCTCATTTCTTCGACGCTCCGTTGACCAGATATTTCCTGAAAGGAAGCACAGGAAGCGTGACCTTGTGCGAAGCCGTATCCAAAGATCTCCTCAGTCTTAAGCCGGATGCACATTATACAGTGATACAACACCCTCTGTATTCACACTTCGGACAGAAAAAAGACAGGTACGAAATAGAAGAAAAGCTGGGTCTGAGACATGGAATGAAGAACATTCTCTTCTTTGGTCTGATTCGTGCATACAAAGGTCTGGACATACTTCTGGAAGCATTCGGCCAGCTCCCGGAGGAATACCAGCTCATAGTGGCCGGCGAACCATACGGTTCATTCGACAGATATCAGGAAATCATAGACAGGCTTCCGGGGAAAGACCGGATACACCTGAATCTCAAATACATCAAGGACTCCGAGGTTTCAGACTGGTTTTCGGCTGCAGACCTTGCTGTCCTACCTTACAGAAGCGCAACACAGAGCGGAATAAGTTCTGTGTCGTACCATTTTGAAGTTCCGATGATAGTAACCGATGTCGGAGGCTTAAAAGAGACCATCGGAGACAGAGGAACAGGACTTGTAGCCCAGGAAGGCACTCCTGAGTGCATCAGGGAGGAAATATTACGCTACTTCAATGATCCGTCTATAAAAGACAGTTGCATAGAAAACATAAGGATCGAAAAGGAACGTCTGTCATGGAAGACTTTTGCCGAAAAACTCGAAGAGTTCATCGGACGATTATAACAACTACAGGATATGGATAGAAAGATTCTCAACATAGTCTTGAAAGCAATGCTGACAGTATCCATCCTTACTGCAGTCCCTGTCGGACTGGCAGCACAGGAATACGTCAGTGCGCCCGTTACAGTTTCAAAAGAAAAAGTAAAGGTGAACGGAAAGATCTGTTATTCCCATATAGTAAAGGAAAAGCAGACCTTGTACTCGATTGCCAAAGCATATAATGTCACTGTAGACGACATCTATAGTTTCAACCCATCTCTGAAAGAGGCAGGTCTGAAGAAGAATTCCATAATACTGATACCGGCACAGGATGATGTTACTGCTCCTGTTGCGGAAACTACCGTACAGTCAGAGCCAGCACAGACCGAACCATCACCGGTTGTCAATGCCGAGATTAAGACTGTGGAAAAGAAAGGCAAGCAGAAGACTCATACCGTCAAATGGTTCGAAAACATAGACATTATTGCAGACAGATATGGTGTCAGTGCTGAAGCCATCATAAAGGCGAACAACTTGAGCAGCAAGAAACTGGAAAAAAGACAGAAACTCATAATCCCATCAGTTGACGAGGAGGCTGTACAGGATGGTATCGCATACAATGACGCAGAACAGACTGAGGGACTCATAGAAAACGGACCTGCTGCCCAGGAGGATTCTGTTGCAACAGAATTAATGACATCAGTCGCCCCTAAGGAGGAAGTAAAGGTAACGCTCATACTTCCTATGAAGGCATCAACAGACAATGTAAGCCGCAACAACATGGACTTCTACAGCGGAGTGCTGCTTGCGGTAAAGGATATGGCGGACTCCGGTATAAGCACAGAACTCAACGTGTATGATTCTTCAGATGAAACATATCCTATCATCAGCGAAGACCTTACAGATAGTGATCTTGTAATCGGTCCTGTTTCAGCAAGCGATCTCGGAAAACTCCTGACTCTTGAAGAATCTCAGCCTAAGATGGTGATTTCTCCGCTTGACTCTAAGGCAGAGAATCTGGCTTACACCCATAAGAACCTTATACAGGCACCAACCCCTACATCCTTGCAGTATAAGGACCTCGTAAACTGGATCAGAGAAGATGTGATGCCAGGAGACACCCTTCTGATAATAAGCGAAAAGGGGGCACGTCAGACTGAGGCAATCACCCAGATGAACGAGGTGGCAGATTCGTCAGGACTTACATTCATACCTTTCTCTTATAGTATTCTGGAAGGAAGAGATGTAACAGAACCACTCACAAACCTGATGACTGCAACCGGTACTAACCGCGTTCTCATAGCATCTGACAGCGAGGCTTTCGTGAATGACGTGGTGAGAAATCTCAATATCCTCATCTACAACAAGCTCAACGTCGTGCTGTATGCTTCATCAAGAATCCGAAACTTCGAGACAATCGAAGTAGAGAATCTGCACAATGCATCCCTGCATGTAAGCCTTGGATATCTTATAGATTACGAGAACCCTCAAATCAAGGACTTCCTCCTGAAATACAGGGCATTATACAATACAGAACCTACACAGTATGCATTCCAGGGATATGACATCGCCACATATTTCATCAGTATGTGCGGTAAATATGGATCTGACTGGACCAAGATGCTCGGAGAAAACGAAAGACAGATGCTCCAGAGCACATTCCGATATGTTCCGGCAGGAGACGGCGGATATATCAACAATGGAATAAGAAGACTCGTTTACGGAAAGAACTGGTCAGTAAACAAGGTAAGATAATTCAGGAATCCAAAAGCGACTTGGCATTGGCTATTGCAGCATCAGTGAGAACAGAGCCGCTGAGCATTCTGGCAACTTCAAGAACTCTCTCCTCGCGGGAGAGTTTCTTTATTGTAGTGACAGCCTTGGATGTATCAGGATCTATATCCTTGGCAACAAGATAGTGTGCATTTCCTTTGGCAGCTACCTGAGGAAGATGAGTGATCGCAAACACCTGCATGAAAGCTCCCATATCGCATATCATCGAACCCATCCTGTCTGCAACGCTACCGGAAACACCTGTATCGATCTCGTCAAACACCATCGTAGGCATATTAGCATATCGTGCCCTCATTGCCTTGAGTGCAAGCATTATTCTAGACATTTCACCACCTGAAGCGCACTTCGCGACATCCACGGCATTACGTCCGGTTGCAGAGAATCTGAACTGTACCGCATCGCGTCCTGCAGGGCCAACGGAAACAGGAAGAAGTTCCACCTCGAACACAGAGTATGGAAGTTCCAATCCTCTGATAGAAAGTGTCATTGCCTCTGCAAAAGGCTTGGCTGCGGCCTCTCTCTTTTCATGAAGCTGATCAGCAATCGCGTTCATCTCAGTTTCGACAGAAGCGATTTCAGACATGAGTGCCTCTCTCTTTTCCTCAAGATGAGTAGAATCATAAAGCATATCCGAAAGCTTGTCTCTGAGAGCGATAAGTTCGGACTCATCAGCACAACCATGCTTATGCAACAGATCATAAATAAGGGACATACGGTCCTCAACTTCCTCCAGACGGCTCTCTGACAATTCTGTCCGGGAATTCAGATTGACCACTTCAGCAAGAATATCATCTAGTTCCCTGCGACAGGAATCCACCCTTTCAGATAATGCAGAAGCATCCGGAATAAACCTGCCCAACTTTGACAGGATCTTGTCGGCTTCCTTAAGCGCAGAATCCATCGACATGATTTCTCCAGCTGAAGATGCGGAAGTAAAGAGTTCCTCCACAGCGCAGAGCCCAGTCTTTATTTCCTCGGCATTCGCAAGCTGCCTCTGTTCATCTTCCAGCTCGGCAAGCTCTCCTTCACGAAGAGACGCAGCTTCAAGCTGACGGAACTGAGCTTCATTATAATCTCTTTCTCCGGCCATTCCAGCTATACGCACATCCAGGTCGGCCAGTTCATGCTTCAAGGTATTCAGACGTTTCCACAAAGAGGCACATTCATCGCGCAAGCCGAACGCGTCTGCAAAATAATCCAAAGTACCCAACTGAAAAGCCTTGTCAGACAAAAGAAGAGTCTGATGTTGAGAATGCACATCCACCAGATGTGAAGAAATATCCTGAAGTACTGAGACAGACACCGGAGAATCATTGACGAAAGCTCTTGAACGTCCAGAGCGGTTCACTACCCTTCTTACAATAAGATGTCCGTCATCCCACTCCGCATCATTCTCCTCAAGTATAGTCTTCAGGTCCGTATCTTCCGGATTGACATCGAACTCAGCTTCAACGACACAGTTCTCCGCTCCTTCCGAAAGCATGGAAGCATCAGCTTTGGCACCCATCACCAGTCCCAACGCTCCCATAAGAATGGATTTTCCGGCTCCGGTCTGTCCCGTAATAATGATCAGACCCTCTGAAAAATCAATTTCCAGAGAGTCTATCAATACGTAATTCTTTACCTGAAGCCGGCTAAGCATAAACTACTCCTCGTCCTGCTTTGCCATTCTATAAGACACTTCACCATCCTTGAACTCCTCGATAGCTACAAGGCTTGGCTTCGGCTGTCTTTCATAGTATTTTGAGATCTCGATCTGCTCACGATTCTCGAATACCTCCTCCATCGTGTCACGATCGTTCTTGAAATCTTCAAGCTTTCTTGTAAGCTCCTTCTTCTCAGCAATTGCAATCTGATTTGCTCTCTTTGAGAGTATCACTACTGTCTCATAGATATTTCCTGTAGGAGCTGCGAGATCGTTGAGGTCTCTTGTAAGAGTGTTAACCGGTGTTTTCTTATTTGCCATATCTGTAATAAAATTGTTTCTCTATTTAATTATACCCCAGGATTCAAAGAGGGTTTCAATTATTTTTCACTTTTTTTATTCTCTCGAAGAATCTGCCTTCTTTCCTTGGCAAAATCTCTCTCCGACATATCCTCATCAGCACTATCAGCAACATTTCTTCCGAGTGCCTTCTGAGCCCTCCTATATACATTATCAAGTTCTCTCCTGTAACGAGACTCCGGAAGTTCCTCTATGAATGTATAGTAATCATCTATGAATGTAAGGTACCTTTCTCTTCTCTTCGCAGGAACACTGAGACTCGCATACTTATAGGAAGCCATCGCGATATGGTAAAGGATATCTTCTCTGAATACATTTTCCGAATCGTCCTTGAGGACATTTCTCAATGCTACACGCGCAGCGAGATAATCCTCCATCTTGTAGTAAAGTCTCGCAGATTCGTATGCCTTTTTGTCAAGACGGGTATTCAGTTCCACAAGCACATCCTTACACTCCTGCATATGCGGCGTATCAGGGTACTCCCTCATATATTCGGATATTGCGCTGATTGCAGTATATGTAGGAGTCTGATCCAACTCATATCTCAATGTAGATCTATAGAGACAGTCAATACGGAGGAAACGGGCATCTGATGCAAAAGGACTCTGAGGATATGTCTCGACGAACTTAGTGAAATTGGCCTCGGCTGTATAGTAATCCCTATACATATAATTGCTCAGGCCCCAGTAATACCTCACTGTATCATCTTTTGCCGTTCCATTGGTCAACACCGACAACGACTCAAACAATGAGGCAGCCTTCGAATATTTGCCATTGTCAAAATAGTCGAAAGCAGCATCATACTTAGTCTTAACATCGTTGCTGTTGAGCAGTATTTCATACTGCGACTTGCATGAAACCATCGCAGTCACCGCAATCAGTGCCAGAAAAAGATTCTTCAATTTCATTCTCAATCTTTATTACTTCATTTTAAGGAATTTCTCGGCATCCAAAGCAGCACGACATCCGGAAGCCGCAGCAGTCACACACTGTCTGTACAGAGGGTCCTGCACATCACCTGCGGCAAAGACACCCTCAACATTAGTCTTGGAAGTCTTTCCGTCAGTAACGATATAACCTTCCTTATCAACCTCAACCCACTGGCTGAAAAGCTCCGAGTTAGGATGATGGCCTATGGCAAGGAAGAAACCGTCGACAGCGATATCAAAAACCTCGCCATCCTTTCTCACGAGTCTTGCTCCGGTAACTCCATATTCATCACCGAGAACTTCCTGAGTGTTGCAGTTCCAGAGCACTTCGATGTTCTCTGTCGCCATAACTCTCTCCTGCATGGCCTGTGAAGCTCTCAAGACATCCCTGCGGACAATCATATAGACCTTCTTGCAAAGACCTGCAAGGTAAGTAGCCTCCTCACAAGCAGTATCTCCACCGCCGACTACCGCCACAGTCTTCTTTCTGTAGAAGAATCCGTCGCATGTCGCACATGCAGAAACACCGAGACCACGATACTTGATCTCCGAAGGAAGTCCAAGATATTTAGCTGTAGCTCCTGTAGCGATGATAAGAGCTTCTGCTGCAATCTCATGAGTACCATCGATCACAATCTTGAACGGTCTCTGGGAAAGATCTGCTGATGTAATCGCACCAGTACGCACATCGGCACCGAGTCTTACTGCCTGAGCCCTCATTGTAGCCATAAGCTGAGGACCAGCGATTCCATTCTCAAATCCAGGATAATTCTCTATATCTGTCGTTGTGGTAAGCTGTCCACCAGGCTGCACGCCTTCATATACGACAGGAGCAATATCTGCTCTAGAAGCATAAATAGCAGCTGTATATCCCGCAGGACCGCCACCGACTATCAGACACTTTACTGATTCCATATAACATTCATTTTGAGTAACCTGCAAATATAACAATTTCCTTGCACATTGCGAGTCTTTTGTCAGACTTTCATCAGATATGGCTTCGCCTTTCTGTAAATCCAACCCAACAGGCAGTCAGGCATCATGATGACAAACGGAAGGAATATCTTGTTAAGAAGTCCAGGCATAACTCCCCTTCTTCTCCTAAAGGTCGCTCTAAGAGCCCTATCAACAGCCTTTTCAGGACGAATCATGACAGCAAGACAACGCGCAAGTTTACGCAGACTATCCTTAAGAGGAATAAGCGGAGTATCCACTGCACCAAAATAGGCATTCGTAACACTCACACCTGTCTTCTGACATTCAATTCTCAGTTCACGGGAATAATTCCTGACGAAACGCTTTGTGATTCCGTACATTCCGATACCCGGCCATACCATCCACGCAGCAAGCGAAGATATGTTCAGTATATATCCGCAACCTCTCTCCTTCATGGCACCTACATATTTACGGCACAACATCAGAGGAGTGTTCATGTGAACCATCATGATAAGCTTAAGCATCCTCTCGCTCGTCTCGGCTATACCCTGACAATACATCACACCTGCATTATTCACAAGGACTTCAACCTCGCATCCGGCAGTTTCCGTAACCTCATATATCTTATCTGCAGCATCTGCAGCAGAAAGGTCCTGAACCACAACAAGAGCTTCCGCTTCTGGTGTTTCAGCTTTCTGGAGTTCTTTAGTCTGTTCCAGTCCTACAGCATTTATATCTACAAGCACTGTATTATATCCCATTGCAGCAAGTCTCAGAGCATATATCCGTCCCATTCCTGAAGCTGCTCCTGTAATCAAAGCATATGCTTTAAATTTTTCCGATCTTTTCTTCATATCTAATGCAATTCCTGAAATAGGGCGCAAAATTACCATTTTTATAGGTAAAACAAAGAAAAAACCAACTTAATACGATTTTGTAATTTAGAAAATCTAAAATTTACTTGGAGTTTGCGATAGAAATGCATACCTTTGTGTGAAACACCTTATCAATATGACGACACACAAATGCCCGAACATAGAGGAGTTCAAGACAATCCTCAAGAAACATGCATTGAAAGCGACCCCTCAGAGACTTGCCGTTCACGAAGCGATGATGTCTCTCGGTCACGCATCCGCAGACATGGTCACAGAAACCATAAAGGACAAGGCTGAAACAAAAGTGACGGTAGCCTCCGTATATAACATCCTGACCCAGATGGCAATGCTTGGCATCTACCACTACAGGATGAGTTCCAACAACAAGATGTACTTTGATGTAAACACATTCAAGCACATCCATTTCTATGACCATGAGAATCACATATACAAGGATGTGATTGAC
>JAEIGA010014152.1_pt1 | contig 12136 bp, 8 predicted proteins | sample 9270691 | NCBI WGS metagenome assembly JAEIGA01 (sample SAMN17057246, study PRJNA624740) | gut metagenome | biome: biome; isolation source: fecal sample | host: Bos grunniens | place: China: Xizang | collected 2019
GAAGCTCGGTTTCTGCTCCGGATTGGTGTTCGGTATATCCTACCGGCGGTGTAAAAGGAGAGACCAAGGTGAAAATCTCTGTTAAAAAGAATCTTTTGACTGAAGACCGTACAAATACGATAACCTTCCGTACATCTTCTTCAAATACCAGCCTGACCCTTATTCAGCAGACCAGCTCTACAGGAGAGGCTATGTTTGTGCCTGAAGGATACAAGCTTTTCTGGAGCGATGAGTTCGACGGTCCGTCTCTCAATACGGATAACTGGACCTGCGAGACTGGAGGACACGGATGGGGCAATGCCGAGCTTCAGTACTATACCGACCGCCCGGAAAATGTGGATGTGCGTGACGGTAAACTCGTGATCACAGCCAGAAAGGAGAATTATCAAGGCTCGAAGGCTACCTCTGCCCGTCTGATCACCCTTGGCAAGGTATATTTCAAGTATGGCTACGTGACAGCTTCCATCAAGCTACCTAAGACAGCCAACGGCCTCTGGCCTGCATTCTGGATGATGGGTAATGACTTCAAATCCAAGGGCTGGCCTAACTGCGGTGAGACAGACATCCTCGAAATGGGACATTCCAACGGTATCAAGAAGGGCGCTCAGGAAAAGTTCCTTAACGGAGCCTGCCATTGGGGACAGCCTGGTCACGCCTATTATTCCTATGACTTTACCAATACTTATTCCGTTCAGGACGGACAGTTCCATACCTTCACCTGCATCTGGGATGAAAATCAGATAGCGATGTACATCGATCTTGAGACCAAGCCAGATGCGAAGCCATATTTCAAGATGGCTATCAAGGACTTCGGTGACAATGAATTCCGCAAGGACAATTTCATTCTCCTGAACCTTGCTGTCGGCGGAAACTTCCCTGGAATATGGGATATCAATCAGGTTACAGCTCTGAACGACGGTCCTGCAGAAATGGAAGTTGATTACGTACGTGTGTTCCAGAAAAATCAATAAAATCCGATATGAAGAAAATTTTCAGACTGATGATCGCCGGTGCAGCATTCGCACTTGCATCTTGTGCGGCCAATGCACAAAGCGACATTGATAAAAAGGTGGAAGACCTCTTGGGTCAGATGACCCTCCGCGAGAAAGTAGGACAGATGAACCAGCTTTCGGGTGGAGCCTGGCTTGCTGAGACAGCTGCTAAAGGTGAAATGGGATCGGTTCTTAACTGTGTGGATGTGAAAGAACTGAATGCCATCCAGAAAGCTGCTGTAGAGGAAAGCCGTCTGGGTATTCCTGTTCTCATTTCCCGTGATGTGATCCACGGTTTCAGGACAATGTTCCCTATCCCTCTTGGTCAGGCTGCTACTTTTGACCCTGCCATTGTAGAGAAAGGCGCCCGTATTTCTGCCGTAGAGGCTACTGCAAACGGAATCCGCTGGACATTCTCTCCTATGCTTGATATTGCCCGTGACCCAAGATGGGGACGTGTAGCTGAAGGCTCCGGAGAAGATCCGTATCTTGACGTTCAGATGGGAGTGGCAATGGTGAAGGGATATCAGGGAGAGGACCTCAGTGACCCTACATCGATGGCTGCCTGCATCAAGCATTTCGTCGGCTATGGAGCTGCGGAGGGAGGACGTGACTATAATTCAACAATGATATCGGAGCGTTCTCTCCGCAATACATATTTCCCTGCATTCAAGGCTACTGCCGAGGCTGGTGCAGCTACCCTTATGACTTCTTTCAATGAGATCGACGGTATTCCTTCTACAGGTAACAAATGGCTCTTGAAGGATGTCCTTCGCGATGAGTGGGGCTGGGAAGGTATGGTAGTGACCGACTGGAACTCAGCCGGTGAAATGATCGCTCACGGATTCTCTCGTGACCTCAAGCATACGGCAGAACAAGCGGTCAATGCCGGTGTCGATATGGATATGATGTCTTATGGCTTCATCCAGTATATGGAGGAACTTGTGAAGGAAGGAAAGGTTTCCGAGGCGGAAATAGACCGCGCTGTACGCAATATCCTGAAACTCAAGTTCGAACTCGGACTGTTCGAGAATCCATATATCGATGAGACAGCCTCTGCGAAGGTGGACTATGCTCCGGAGCATCTTGCTGCTGCAAAGCAGTGTGCAGTGGAGTCTGCCATCCTTATCAAGAACCGGAAGAACACTCTTCCTTTGGATAATGCCAAGACCATCCTCGTGACAGGCCCAATGGCAGACGCTCCGCACGATCAGCTCGGAACTTGGGCCTTCGACGGACAGAAGGAGCATACAGTCACTCCGCTCACAGCACTCCGCGAAGAATACAATGTCATCTGGGAACCTGGTCTCAAATACAGCCGCGATGAAAATACCAAAGATTTTGACAAGGTACGCAAGGCCGCAGCAAAGGCTGACGCAGTAGTGGTATTCGTCGGCGAGGAAGCAATCCTTTCCGGTGAGGCTCACTCCCTTTCAAACCTCAATCTCCAGGGCGCTCAGAGCGAACTGATCGCTGAGGTAGCCAAGACAGGAAAGCCTGTAGTGGTAGTAGTCATTGCCGGCCGTCCGCTGACTATCGAGCGTGACCTTGCGAACTGTGATGCAATGCTTTACTCTTTCCATCCTGGTACAATGGGAGGACCTGCTCTTGCAGATCTTATCAAAGGTAAGGCAGTGCCTTCCGGAAAACTTCCTATGACCTTCCTCCGCGATGCAGGACAGGCTCCGTTCTATTACAATCATAACAATACCGGTCGTCCTAACAGCGGAACAGAGACTCTTCTCAAGGATATCCCTATGGCTGCAGGTCAGACATCCCTCGGATGTACATCTTATTATCTTGACTCGGGTTACGGCCCGCTCCTTCCGTTCGGATACGGACTTTCATACACTACTTTCGAGTATGGAAAGCCTGTCATTGAAAAGACCGAGCTTGAGCGTAACGGGGTCCTCCGAGTAAGTTTCGACCTTAAGAACACAGGAAAGAGGGAAGGTACTGAAGTCGCTCAGCTCTATGTTCAGGACCGTGTGGGTTCAGTAGTTCGTCCTGTCAAGGAGCTCAAGAGATTTGAAAGAGTAACCCTCGCTCCGGGCGAGACCAGAAAGGTTACATTCGAGCTTCCTGTTTCAGAACTCGCTTTCTGGAACATCGATATGGAATATGTTGTCGAGCCTGGTGATTTCAGACTCTGGATCTCTGGTGACTCTGCTTCCGGTGAACCTGTGGAATTTGTTGTCAAGTAGTTGATTATGAGAAATCTGTCTCTTATATTTGGAGTTCTCCTGTTTTCTGTCCTCCATATGACAGGATGTCAGGAGAAACCTCTTCTTCCGGAGAAACCCTCTCAGCCAAGAGGGTTCCTCGAGCTGGTTCAGGCATATAAAGACGGAAAAGTTTTTGAGGAAGCTGTGCTCCAGCCTGACAGCTATGCCTTGAAATTTACTGACGGTTATAAGCTCACTATTGCCGAATCAGACTTCAAGATTTATGACTGTACGTCCAAGAAACCAGCAAAGGTAGAAGTCTCCGGCTCCTGGTGGACAATAGATGGCGTGACGATTCCTCTTAAGGCCGACTCATCGGTTTCTGATGAAGAATCATTGCCCGTATATGTCTATTTCGATACCCGTACCTTGTATGCATATTTGAGCAACCGCTCTGTTCTGAAGTTCCCGAGCAAGGTGCTTGAAGATGAGAAGGAGGCTATGGAGGAACTGGCCAGAAGGCAGAATATTCCGATTGTCAGAATTGACACTAAAGGGAAGCCTATTCTCGACAAGAAGAATTATGTAGATGGAACCATATCTATTTCCGATCCGGAAGGCCTCTACAGTGATGTCTATGAATTCAAGGCCGATATGGGCATCAGAGGCCGTGGAAACTCGACCTGGAGTTTTCCTAAGAAGCCTTGGAAGGTGAAGCTGGATGAAAAGGCCTCGCTTCTGGGAATGCCGGCAGATAAGGAATGGGCCCTTCTTGCCAACTATGCAGACAGAACTCTGATCCGCAATATTGTGGCGATGAAACTTTCTGAAATATGCGGTTTCAGCTGGACCCCGCGTATGCGTAGCGTGGAGGTGTATCTGAATAATGAATATCAAGGAGTCTACACCCTCTGTGAGCATAAGAAGGTTTCCAAGGATCGTGTCGATATTGACGTGGTAGGAGAAAATGACAATAGCGGTGATGCAGTCACAGGTGGATACTACCTCGAGATAGAAGAACAACAGGACGAAACTACCTGCTGGTGGACTTCAATGGGAGTACCTATGATGTTTAGTGATCCGGAAGAGCCTACAGCTCAGCAACTTGCATATGTTAAAGATATGTTTGAGTCTTTCGAACAGGCACTCTGGGCAAGGAACTGGTCGCAAACTTCAGGTTATCCGAAGTATATTGACGTCGATTCATTTGTGGATTACTATATTGTGCAGGAATTGACAAAGAATATCGACGGTAACCTTCGCAAGAGCTCTTTCATCACCAAGGAACGCGGTAAGAAAATGGAAATGTACCATCTGTGGGATTTCGACCTGACTCTTGGTAACTGCGGTTATTTCTGGAGCAATGTCGGCAATGGCCCTGAGAATTTCTGGATCAAGCTGGATAAGTGGTTCCCACATCTGTTCAATGATCCGGCATTTGTCAGGAAGGTTCAGGACAGATGGAATGAGCTTATGCCTGAATTCTCCAAGATTCCGGACTTCATCGATGAGCAGGCACTTTATCTTGATAAGGCTCAGGAAAGAAATTTCAAGGTGTGGAGTATCTGGGAATCAGTCGATTGGGTGTACTTCCCATCCCTTGGTTCCTATGATAAGGAAGTCGATTATCTCAAGGAATTCTATACAGAACGCCTTCAGTGGCTTGACAGAGAATTGAATAAATTATAAATGGTTAGTTTAACAATGGTTAGAAACAAGATTGGCCTTGCCTGTGAGGGTCAGGCCAATCTTTATGTATGTACAAACTTAATTTATAATACTATGAATACTAAATGTTTTCTTTTGGGTGTGTTCTCTGCTGTGCTTATCAGCAGCTGTGTCGCCACGACTGTGAAACCTTCACCGGAAGAGTTCATCCGCATCGAAGGACAGAATCTTATTGCCCCCGACGGCTCGAAGTTCTTCATCAAGGGCACCAATCTTGGTAACTGGCTTAATCCTGAGGGCTATATGTTCGGGTTCAGCAAGACCAATTCTGCAAGGATGATCGATCAGATGTTCTGTGAAATGGTCGGACCTGACTTTACAGCTGAGTTCTGGGAAATGTTCAAGGATAATTATGTGACACGTGACGATATTGAATTCATCGCCTCGACAGGTGCCAATACCATACGTCTCCCTTTCCATTACAAGCTTTTCACCGATGAGGACTATATGGGAAGGACTTCGGCTCAGGATGGATTCGAAAGGGTCGACAGTGTGATTACCTGGTGCCGTGACAATGGTCTTTATCTCATTCTGGATATGCACGATGCTCCTGGAGGACAGACAGGTGACAATATTGACGACAGCTATGGCTATCCTTGGCTTCTGGAGAGTGAAAAGTCGCAGCAGCTTTTCTGTGATATCTGGAAGAAGATAGCAGCTTACTATAAGGATGAGCCGGTAATACTTGGATATGATCTTATAAATGAGCCGATTGCTCCATATTTTGACAATATGGATGAACTCAATGAAAAGCTTGAGCCTCTCCATAAGAGAGTTACAGCAGCGATAAGGGAAGTCGATCAGAACCATATCATAATGCTGGGTGCTCCTCAGTGGAACGGTAATTTCAAGCCTTTCAAGGACTGGAAATATGACGATAAGCTGATGTGGACCTGCCACCGCTATGGAGGCGAACCTATCAGACCGGCTATAATGAATTTCATCGAGTTCCGTGACAGTACAAATATGCCTATGTATATGGGTGAGATAGGTCACAATACGGACGAGTGGCAGGAAACCTTCTGCAGGACAATGGAGGAAGCAAATATCGGCTATACTTTCTGGCCTTACAAAAAGATACGTAACTCCTGCTTTTCTGGTATAATTCCTCCGGAGAACTGGGATAAGGTGATTGAGTTTTCTGAAGCACCGCGCTCGACTTTCTTCGAGATCCGTGCAGCCCGTCCTGACCAGGAGATGGCCCGTAAGGCTATGCTTGACTTCATCCGGGCCAGCCGCTACGAGAACTGCGTCCCTCAGGAAGGCTATATCAAGTCACTTCGTATGAAATAATCTTTAATGACCTGCGGATATTTGTGCTATCGGTCAATGTTTTTTAGCCAGATAGTCGGCAAAGAAATAGTCATATATTCTATAGATACCATCCTCGCAGGTCACAATGTCATTTTTCAGTAATGGCTTCAGCGCAGCCTGAACAGAACTGGCTGACACCAGACGGTGTCTCTTTATGAAATCGGATGATGTGATTCCTTCCACTGTCCTGTCCCTGGCGATAGCTTGAAGCAATTGTTTCTGCTTAGGAGCCAGACCGTAAAGAATGGCCTGGTACCTGTCCTCCTGCGCCATAATGATATTGTCCCAGGCAAAGTCTATATATTCTGTCGTGCAGATCATTCCCTCCTTTGTCAGGGCGAACATCTCGTTCATCATCATCTGCATATACCAGGTGCATCCGTTGAACATCCTGTATATGGTCTCAGCTGCTGCTCTGTCCAGAATCTTTCCTCTCTGAGAAAACATCCTGCCGGCAAAATCCACATAAGTCTCCATCGGTATCGGTTTCAGGCTCTGGCTGATGACGCTTTGGAAGAATGGCTTTGCAGGGGAGTAGAAGATGTCCGTCATCGTGTGCCTCTTGCTTCCGCAGAAAATGAACGAGGTCCGTGAGCATTGCTGGACAAGACTGCGGATGAACGCCTCTGTATTTGTCTGAGGGTATTCTCTTATCTGCTGGAATTCGTCAATGGCCAGAATACAAGGCTTCTCCGATGCCTCCATATAGTCGAAGAGTTCGCGGATCGTCCTGTCCGGATTTTCAATGTCACCGATACCGATGTCAAATGACGGTTCTCCTGAAACTGCATCGAGATGGAACCCTACCCTCAGAGATTTGATGAATGTAAAGAATTTTTCGTGCCAGCTCTTCTTCTGTCCGACAGCCTTCACTATAGCCTCCGAAAGAGCTTTCACCATCTCGCTCAAGTCCTTTGTGGCGTATATATCTACATATATTGCAGTATATCTGTCCTTTATGGCATCTTGCTCGAAAGTATGGCGGATAAGCCCGCTCTTTCCTAGACGGCGAGGCGAAATCAATGCGACATTCCTTCCGTTAAGTATATGTCTGACAAGAGTTTCTGTATCTTTTTCGCGGTCACAGAAATATTGTTTGTCTACATATCTTCCGATGAAGAATGGATTGAAAATCTCGTCACGAAGTATCATAGTATCGTTTTTATTGCAAATATAATTATTATATTTATAATAAAAACAGTGTTGGCTGCTATTCGTACCATTTCATATACATCAGATAGTGGTCTGCATTTGCGTTGGCCTTTTCGCGTATGGCTTCCGATCCGTCCTTGATCTTTCTGGCCGGGATTCCCGCCCCGTACCATATGCTGCAGTCGTCTCCCATTGTCACTGTGCCGATGATTGTCGCCCTTGAGTTCCTTGATGATTGCCATTATACGATTGTTTAATCTGGCCAAAGTTAATGAAACCTTGGAACACGTGTTTGCTGCGGACAATGCGCTCGATAATGCTTGGCGTGTTCGAAGGTAGTTTGCGAAATACCTTCGAATACATAGAAGTGCAATGCAGACAAAGGGCCAACGATCAGTGTGTTCGAAGGTTTTAATAAAAGATTTCTATAGTGGAATCACCTTCACTTCCTGAATTTTTTTAATTTTGCGTCCGTTATGTCACGGCACGCCAGATTCATCTATATGATAGTCAGCATCGGGATCGTACTCCTGTGCCTGCTGTCCTGTGCTCCGAAGCCGGAGCTCGAGTGGGTGCCGGAGATAAAATCTGTCTCAGCGAAGGTGACGGACAATACCTGCGTGCTGACGGCTGAGACTTCCGCTGACCTGACCGACGGATATGCCTGTGGCTTCCTTTATGGTAAAGATGAGGATAATATGCAACGGGTGCAGGTAAGTCCGGATGGGACAAAGTTCAATCTTACTCTCGAATCATTGGACTACGAAACAGAATATTTCTATAGGGCGTTTGTAGGTAACGGCCGCAATGAGATATGTTCTGACATCAGACATTTCCGGACATTGGCCACTGAGCAGGCTGAAAATTCAATGATTCTTCCTTTTCATACCAAGGAGGTCGGAAGATTGTCTTCCAGATTTACATTGGAAGTAGGAGGAAATGCTGATTTTTCGGTAGCTGTTCCTGACGAGGTGGATTGGCTAAGGTGCGGAACCAATGGACGCAGCTGCATAGTCTTTGTTGAAACCAATGATACGGAATACTCGCGTAGCTGTGATATTCTCTTCCGAAATCTCTCTGATGACAGTTGTGATACTCTGACTGTATATCAGCAGGCAGCTGATACATCAGATTCCAATTTGCCGTATAATGATGTGGTTCTTCCTCCGATTAAAGTGCATACCAGGATTACACTTCTGATGGATCAGGATATCAATGTCAGTCCGCTGGATGATGGATCTGAACAGGCTCAGTGGCTTAGATGCAGTTCAGTAACAAATATGCCTTATGGCTATTCGGAAGTATTTTTCAAAGCAGAGGAGAATACTACTGATCAGGACAGGACAGCTCGTTTCATTGTTTCGTATGATGGTTATGACAGTGTGATTAGTGTAACGCAGAAAGCCTGTAATGCAGTTATAGAATTCGAAGATCCGTTGGTGGAAATTGTTCTGGTGGATGCCTTCGATCAGGATGGAGATGGTAAATTGTCGTATGCAGAAGCTGCACAGATAGACATTGATGATGTTAAAAAGATAGATTTCTTCGGATTGGATATCCGGTCTTTTGAAGAATTGCGCTATTTTACGGAAATCTGGCATCTCCAAGCTCCATCTTTTGCAGGAAGCAAGATCGAACGCGTGCGATTCCCTTATGGATTGTCATTTATTGCGGCAGGTCTGGGAACAGGCCTTTTTGAAAACTGTACAGAACTGAAAGAGATCGAACTGAACTGTATAGACGTGGGGACCAATATGTTCAGGGGGTGTACGGGACTGAAGAAGATCAGAGCCATAGTATCTGGCGAAAATGCCTTTGCAGGCTGTACTGGACTGGAGACTGTCGAACAACAGTTTTCCGGTGTCGCCAATCAGGCGTTTCTTAACTGCACCTCCTTGAGAACTTTTGAATTCCGAATAAAAGAAGTCAAGGAATCCCATATCGGATATGAAGCATTCAGAGGATGCTCAAGTCTTCCGGAGATTTCCATTCCCGATGTGGTAGGGACTATTGGTGACAGGGCTTTCTATGACTGTTCTTCATTGACTGCCGTTTATATGGAACGTTTTGATCCCCCGATTATAGGCGAGGATGTGTTTACAGGAACAAATACAGATCTGAAGATTTATGTGCATCCTGAGTCTTTGTCGAAGTATCAGGACGCATGGCCTTCAGTAGCTGAAAAAATCACAGCTCATGATTATGGCGGAAGTGAAGCCGACTCCATGGTTTTGCCATCCCATTATATTTCCCTTAACTCATGGGAAACAGAATTCATTATAGAAGTAGGAGGAAATGCTGAGTTTGACGTCGATATGGCGACTCAGGATACTTCTATTCCGTTTACTTGTCGGCGTGACGGTCGCAAGTGCATATTCTCTCTTATGGAAAACACTACAAGGTATGGCCGCAAATGGGCCGTCGTTTTCAAGAATCTCCACAATGGCCAGTGCGAGGTCTTGAATGTATATCAGAAGAAAATAACTGAGAGTGAAGGCAACATTCCTTTCAACATTAAGACAATCCCTTTCGAAGGTGCACAATTCAAAATGTCTTTGAACAAAGACTTGTTCTCGGATATCAGATTTATGGAAGATGAGTTTGTTGGTGTGTCAGAATGGGTCTGCTGGAACATTGTCCAGGTTGGTGAAAATGTCGAAATCTGTTTTGACGTTTCCGAGAATACATCTCTTGAATACCGGTACTGCTTTTTGCTGATTACTTATGATGGCCGTAGTAATTATCTGATGATAGAACAAAAAGACGTTTCGTAGAAGATTCCATCCGTAATGGTAAATGAACCAATGTGAACTTGACTGCCAGTCGGGTTCACATTATTTTTGTTCAGATTAACAACTAAATTAAATGAAGATGGATAAAAAAACTGTTGCAGTGCCCTATGAGGCGCCTGTATTCACATGTGTTGAAGTTATTTCCGAGGGTGTGCTATGCAGCTCGCCTGTAGATCCTGGATATGGAGGTGGTGAGGATATGGAAGAAGGTGATGAACTTTAATTCATGATTATGAGGCGTTTTTTGTTTATTATGGCTGTAATGTCTATTGCTGTATCTTCATGTAATATGTCAGACATTACTACTGCTGAAGAACCACAGCATGAAGTTATTACTATATATGCATATTCCGGTAAAGAACCTGATGTGAAGAATGTGATTGATAATGTGACATTTAAGACTACCTGGCTTTCAGGTGATGTCATTAATGTATTCTTTGGAGCTTCGGAGAGCAGCCGGTTTGTTACATCGGAGTCTGGAGAAGTCGCAAAGTTCAAAGGTTCGATAGATGTCGTCACTGGTGGTGGAGAAGGCCTGACTGATGATACGAGTCTTTGGGGTATATACCCCTACGATCCATATAACACATGTACCGGTACAGAAGTGACATTGGGACTGCCTTCTTTTCAGAGAGCAGCTGAAAATACATTTTCCAATGGGCTCTTTCCGCAGATAGCCCGTTCATGGAATTTTTATATGACATTCTACAATCTCTGTGGATGTATAAGATTCACTGTAGCTAATGATGATATAAGATATGTAACTCTGGCCGGAAACAATAATGAACCGATAGCTGGTAGGGCGCGAGTCTCAATGGAAAGCGTGCCGGTTGTAGAAGAAGTGATATCGCCTGAGACTAAACTTACAATGTATGCTCCTGATGGTGGATGCTTCAAGCCAGGAGTAAACTATTATTTTGTACTATACCCTACAGTTTTCTCCAAGGGACTGACCATGACCTATTACAAGGAAAATTCCAGTGCATCTTATGTGTACTCCAACTCATATTCTTTAGGACGAAACAAGGTTTCTCGTTTCAAGGATAGGGATGCTGGACTGACTTTCCGGAACATCCCGCTTGTGGACTGGGAAGAAGGTGAAAATATTGGTGGTGAGATCTAACCACTGTAATTGTGTAGTTGTCATCCTGAGCGAAGCGAAGGATATTTTAACTGAATATATTAGCAATAAAAAATATGAAACGACTAATTCAATTCATGACTGCTGCTGCCTTGATGGTTATGCAGGGCTGCAGCATCGAAGAAATGAAGGTGGACCCGGATGTTCCTCAGGGCGATGCCTTCAAGATACAGATTTTGGGTGACATCTGGCAGCAGCCTGCAACAAGGGTGACTACGGACGGTTTCTGTGCTGGAGACGAAGTAGGAGTCTATATCGTCAACTACGATGGTGAGACTCCCGGCACCCTCAAATTAGAAGATAACCAAGCTGATAATATCAGATTCAAGTACAACGAAAATGGCGACTGGGTGTCAGACTATGATATATATTATAAGGATAATGACACCAAGGTAGATTTCTTCGGTTATTATCCATATGCTGATCCGTCATCAATCGAAGCCTACCCTTTCGAGGTCGCTCGTGACCAGTCAAAGACTGCGGAACTTGGACAGATGGCTGCTTATGAGGCATCAGACTTCCTTTGGGCAAAGACCGCAAAAGTCACTCCGACTGCTTCAAAGGTAATCCTGACTTTCCGTCACCAGATGTCTTCTGCGCGTATTCGCTTCTCACAAGGAACAGGCTGGACAGATGCTGCAGAATATGCAGCGGTGGCTAAAGAAGTTTTGGTGACCAATACTGTCCGCAAATCAACAATCAACCTTGCGACAGGTGTTGTTTCCCCAGAAGGAGAGGCTCCGCTTACCGGTATTGTTCCGATGAAGGACTACGATGAGTTCAGAGCCATTGTAGTCCCTCAGACAGTGGAGGCTGGCAAGACTTTGCTTACGCTTACAATCGACGGCACTC
>JAEIGA010014153.1_pt1 | contig 12136 bp, 8 predicted proteins | sample 9270691 | NCBI WGS metagenome assembly JAEIGA01 (sample SAMN17057246, study PRJNA624740) | gut metagenome | biome: biome; isolation source: fecal sample | host: Bos grunniens | place: China: Xizang | collected 2019
ACGAATAAAAATCTGTTCTTTTTCATAATAGTTTTGATTTTTTAGTTAAACAATAAATTTAATTTTTAAAACAAAAAAATCGCTCGACTTCCCTCGAAATCGACCGACTTACATATAACTTACGCGTAGGCAAAAACGCCCTAAACGCCCTATTTCTTGTGTGTGTGTGTGTGTGTGTGTGTGTGTGTAGAAAGCTCGCTACGCTCGCAGCGGGTTTCTATCAAGAATAATATGTTACACACGTTTGTCATACTTCGGACAAATATAAAAAAATTCTTAATAAAACACTCAAACATCGAGCTACTAAAATTCACAATTTATTATCCTACTCAACGAATCTCTCAAAACCACAAACTCACTCATAGCATTCTGCGGAACAGGCTCTACCGAAGGAGACTCCATGGTCAAAGGGTTGATAGGTGAGCCATTTTTCCATACACGAAAGTCAAGATGAGGACCTGTAGAAGCTCCAGTGCTACCTACGTAACCAATTACTTCTCCTTGCGAAACATGCGAACCTACATTTAGATTCTTAGCATAACGTGAGAGATGTAAATAGGCTGTAGAATAAACACTATTGTGGCGAATTTTTACCGTATGACCACCACCACCTTTGTAACCTTTTTGCACCACAACACCATCGCCAATGCTCATTACAGGAGTTCCTGTTGGTGCGGCATAATCAACTCCCGTATGAGGTCGAACGGTTTTGTAAATTGGATGTTTACGTGTATAAGTAAATCCGGAAGATATGCGAGAAAATTTTAGCGGAGCTTTCAAGAAAGCTTTTCGCAAACTATTTCCTTCTTCGTCCCAAAATCCATTGACACTATCATTTTTGAAATAGAAAGCCAAAAAAGGCTTGCCTTTATGGGTGAATTTTGCAGCATGTATTTTCCCAATACCAATAGACAAACTATCTACGTATAGTTCATCATAAAAAACAGTGAAAGAATCGTTTTTTTGAAGTCCAAAAAAGTCGATGCTCCATGCATAAATATCAGAAAGTTCAAGAGCAAGTTGTCTGTGTAAGTTATTAGTAATAATTGCGTCCCAAAGCGAAGTTGTAATTGTTGCACTTGAAACTTTTTGCTCATGGCGAACAGTTTTTTTGTAGTTATTAGCACACAAGCTATCGCAAATATGAAAAACCGTATGATCCACTACTGATTGATGGTAAACCAAATATGTGAGTTGAGGAACTGAGTCTTTAGTGTAATACGCAGTATATTTATCGCCCAACTTAATACGTCTTACATCGAATATTTCTGTCGAGAAGTCATTGAGCTGATGAATGATTTCTCCTTTGCAACCTAATTTTCCAAAAATAGTGGACAGTGTTTCTCCTTTGCCAACAACGCCTTCCTCCGTATTGAATGAATCTACTGGAATGCCATATTCGTAGACGATTTCAATATCAGTAGGTTCTTCCTTTTGTGTCTCTTGCTCACCGTTTTTTTTGTTTTTACAAGCAGAAAAAAGAAATAAAACGCTTGCTACGATTAATAGTACCGGAAATTTCAAAATTCTTTGTTTTTTCATAAAAAAGATTTTTATAACAAATGAGGAATCGACCACTCGACTCCTCATTCTTTATATTATTGTTTTACAATCACTTTCTCTTTTGTACAATTCCCATTTACGTCAACAATATTTACTACATACGTACCAGCAAACGGAACTTTAACGGAGAAGTTTTCTTCATTGTTTTTAAGCGATTTTACGATAATACCGCTTAAGTCAACAATTTGGATATCTGAATTTGGTTGAATTTTTTCAAAGACTATTTCTTTTTCTCTTCCAAATACAGTTTCTTCTTTTTTTTTTACAGACGTATCTTTTACACCTGTCAAAACTTCTACATCAATACCGTTAAGCACTACAACATCAAAAGCAGGAAGATTGAACGTAATAGTTGCATCAATATCAACTTCTTCGTTGGTAATTCCTTTATATTGTGTTTGGCCATCAAATGCGTCAGAAAGATAAATCTTGCCAGTTACATAAGCCGGAATATCCAAAGCTTGACGCAATGTTGTTGTAAAAGTTTGCGATGTACTACATGGATTACGAAGCGTCAAAACCGATTTTGCACCATTCCATGATGCCCATCCATAAACATTTGCGCGAGATCCGTCCCAAGGATTTCCACCAACCCAGTGTGTATCATCAAGCACATCAGCATTGCTACGATGCCATTTGATACATTTTGCTAATTCGCCCCAAAGTTTACCATTTTCTTTAGCCGTCATCAAGGCATGATCGATATACAATTCTACCATCGCCGAACCGCAAGCAAATGCACAACGCATTTCTTTAGTAATCTCTGCTACTGTACAAGCAGAAGCATCATCTTCCATTGCACGAGGAGGATTTCCGCCTGCATTTCCATATCCGGAAACAATCAAACCATGAGTCATCAAGCTATTGATTGGACAAAGTGGCGAACCAACGGTAAAGTTTTTGTAAACCATATAGTCGCGGTAAGTGATCCAGCGTTGACGAGCATTTCCTTGGTTTCCAATTGTGCTCCAGTCTGCATCTTGACGCCAAACTGCATCAGCAAATTGGAACCAGAATGGAGAAGCCCATGTTCCTACTGTACAATTCAAGAAAATATCTTCACGCGATTCTCTTAATGCTGAAGTTAAACGGATGAAATGCTCTGCATCTTCTTCATTTCCTGGGCCTACTGCATTACCAATATCACTGATACCATCAAATTTGAAATAACGCATGTCGTAGTCGTTGATCATTTGCGAACAACGTCCAACAAATGCATTGAAATATTCACTATGCGATAGTTTGAAGTTTGTAATATCAGGATCGTGTGTTGAGTTCCAGAATGCCAAACGTTGTTGTTTCGATGAACCATAACCTCCAACAGGGCCAAGCCAAGTTCCTGTACCTACGTTGTATAATTGGCAAAGATCGTCCAATTCTTTGAATCCATTTGGAAATTTAGGATAATAGAAATCCCATAACGAGTTGAAGTCATCCCAGCCATCGTCCCAAACAAATGCATCAATATAAACATCGTAAGGAACAAAAAGATTTTCTTTCCAAGCTTCTACAACGGCCAAACAATCATCTTTGCTCATGCGTTGATCAATCACGTTATTTCGGTCGATATTAAGTTCGTACCAAGAATTGTAGTGGATAAACGAACGCCAAGGCACTGCACGTTCTCTTTCGTGATAAGCCAAGAACGAACGACGTTGTTGACCTTCGGCCATCATACCAATAACCGACGACACTTTCCAAGTATCTCCGCTTTTCAAAGTGGCATTTCTACTCCATCGGCCTTGGAATTTTTGTGCAGAAGAAGCATCGCTTGAACCTCCATTAGCAATAGATACCGACACGCCAGAAGATGTTATAGCACCTGAACTAATAATAGTTTCAGTTTTAACCTCACCCAAGAATCTCAATGTATAAACTCCTGCGCTTGGTACATTTAACGTGTAAGTGTTATTATAAGATGCATCGCCTGTGTATCCAATGTGATAATCTTGAGCAACAACATTGCCATTAGAATCTAACAAATCAACACCTACAAGATTCATTCGATGATAACCGCTTTGGAATTGGAATTTGAATGTCAAATTTCCAGCCGAAGCAACATTTACCAAACCTTTCGTTTCAACAATCTGACTATTAGTGAATCCTAAGTTCAAAACGCCTTGTGGAGCGTTACCCGAGATTGTTTGCCAAGTATCCGAAGTCCATGATGTCAACGAGAATTCTTTATAAAGAGAAACGCCAACGCCTGAACGAGTGATATTTCCTGTACTATTAATGGTTTCAGTTTTTGTCTCTCCAAAAAAGCGCAATAAATAGTTTCCTGCAGAAGGTACATTTAGCGTGTAAGAGTTTCTACTTGCCAAAGTTCCTGTGTAACCAATATGATAATCGCTAGCAACAACATTTCCATTTAAATCTACCAAGTCAACTCCAACAAGATTCATACGGTGGTTTCCTGTTGCATAAGTAAATGTAAAAGTCAAATTTCCTGCTGCAGAAATTGTTACAAGTCCTTTTTTTGCTACAATTTGCGAAGCCGAAAACCCTAGATTAAGAATTTCTGATGGAGCGGCAGAAAAACTCGACCAATCTAATGCAGTCCATGATGTGAAAGAAAAATTTGCATCGCCTTCAACCGAAGCTGACGTGTTAGATGTAACAAGCTCGTTGTTTCCCATTGGGGTTTCAAGACCTACAAAAAAATCTTCGTTAACCAACAATGCACCGCGTGTATTCCCAACTATTGAAGGGATTGTTTTTCCACTTTTTAGTGAATAAAGCATCGCTACAACGTTTTTCATTTCTGTGTCTGCCGTTGCTGTAATTTCTAACTCTGTACGCAAATAATGAGAATTGTCGCGTAAAACAGCTCGCCAAAGGATGTTTAGGTTGTTGTACGAATAAGTTGCTTTTAGTGTTTTTCCATTATCTTTTTCAGATAACTTTACAGCATTAACATCGCCAAGCAAATTTTCAGTTGTAACATTCTTACAGTTCATTTGCGATGACAAAACCACTGTGCCATCAGCAAGAGTTATGCTGAATAAATCGGTATTGCCGTCCAAACCAAATTCTTCCGAACCAGCAAAATATAACTTATTGTCGACTAATGTATAGCTAGCCGAAAAAAGGTTATTTGACAAAGTCCAATTGTTTGCTGTAGATGTCATCGACGCAACACCAGGTTGCTGTTGTGAAGGGAATTTTACAACAGCAAACGCCGCAATTCCAACAAATACAAAAACAAGAGATAAAACTAATTTCTTCATAATTTTGATTTTTAAAAATTTGCACAAAGATACGTAAAAGTTTAAGAATCTAATCCTTTTTCAAAAACAGATGGTTTGTAATACAACTAGGCAACTCCTCTTTGTTATGCGTTACCATAATCATGGTTTTGCTACTTCGTTGACAAAATACCTCAATAATTTCTTTTGCCAAATTTTGATTATAGGAATCAAGTCCATGAAAGGGTTCATCTAAAATTATCAACTCAGGATCCTTTACAAAAGCACGAGCAAGTAACACCAAGCGTTGTTCTCCACTTGACAAAGATGTAAAAATCCTATCCTTTAAATGCTCTATGCCAAAAACACCAAGCCACCATTCTGAGATTTCTAAATCCTCCTTTTTTAGTTTTTGATAAAGCCCTATCGTGTCTTTCAATCCACTAGCTATAATCTCTATAGTTGGCACATGTTTCAAAAAAGCTCGATGCATCTCCGGACTCACATAGCCAATCCGTTTTTTTATATCCCAAATGCTTTCGCCTGAACCACGTTTGTTGCCAAACAACGATATATTACAAGCATAGCTTTGAGGATTATCAGCACAAATCAAACTCAACAACGTAGATTTTCCCGAGCCATTATTACCCATCAAAGACCACTTCTCTCCTCGCCTAATATCCCACTCGAGATTTCTCAAAATAAAATGATTTTCATATTTTATACTAACATTATTTAGCTTTACAATTTGCTCACTATCAAAAGATTGTTTTTTATACGGAAGATTCAGTATTTCAGCTATCACTTCATCAGACAATTGATTATTGGATACATCATTTTTCCCCCCGACATATGCTTTTAATGGAATTTTCGCTTTACAAATCATATTTTCTACCTCTATTACATGAGTAACAAATGATGGTATTTCTTCTCGATTTGACAAAACTAAAATAATTTGGATTTTAAAATATTGAATAAGTTTTTCTAAAAGTTCCACCAACAAGTTTTTTGTAGGCAAATCCAAACCTATAAACGGATTATCAATAATCAAAAAAGAAGGTTCATTTAACAACGCTTTTGCAAGTTGAAATTTACGCAGTTCACCACTTGACAACGAAACAATATTTTTTTCAACAAAAGACTGAATATCAAATATCTCATAAATTTCCTCTGCAAATTGTTTATTATTCGTACTAGGCAATAAACTTTTTACCAAAGGAGTAATCTCTGCATCTTGCGAATTAAAGCGCTGCTGATAATACAAATACTCACTATCACCATAAGAATCGCGAAACGTAATGTATTTAACATTATCGTAAACTGTATTTGTTTCTCCGTCGAAATTATATTCTACCTCGTTTTGCAACAGCGGATAACGCCCTATTAACGTATCTATCAAAACACTTTTACCAGAAGCATTTCGACCAACAACCGCTATTTGCTCACCAGTATTTATCTCTAAATTTATAGGTTCTTTAAATCGATAAAGCGGATGCCTAGCCACTCCATTTGCAATTTTCAAACTACTCATATTCTTTTTTTGCTACAAAGATAATTAATCCCATATTTTATTATGTAATATATTTTGTTTTAATTAGTTGCAGATTTATCTATAAAAAAGATGTAAAAAGTTTTTTTTTTAGCCCATTTTAGTTACCTTTGCAAAGTTTTTTAGCCCCGTAAAAAAATGAATATTTTAGAAAATTATAATATATCGCTAAAAAACATAAAAGAGAAGAAAACATTTGATTTTAATTTAACAAATGATTTTTTTTCGGCGGTAGAAAGTGCAGAAATAAACATTGGGAATATAGATGTAATTCTTACCGTTACTAAAAAAGCATTGTTCTTTGAATTTTTGTTTCATTTAAAAGGCAACGTACAAATTGCTTGCGATAGATGTTTAGAACTAATGTCTTTACCTATAAAAGTTGATAAAACTTTTACAGTAAAATTAGGCGAAGAATATTGCGACGAAGGCGATGATATTATTATTGCTTCAAACCAATCAGAAGAAATAAACATAGCATGGCTGTTGTACGAAATGATTGCGCTAGAAATTCCAATACAACACAAGCATAGCGATGGCGAATGCGAGAAAGCAATGTCGGATATTTTACAAAATTGCCTAGTAGATGCAAACAATGCTTTAAAAAAAGAGAATAAAGAAACAACTGATCCTCGTTGGGATAAGTTAAAAAATATATTAGACAACAATTAAAAATAAATTAAAATGGCACATCCTAAGAGAAAACAATCAAAAACGAGAACAGCCAAGAGAAGAACTCATGACAAAGCTGTTGCTCCAACTCTTGCCGTTTGTCCTAATTGTGGTGCTATGCATATTTATCACACAATTTGTGGTGAATGTGGATATTACAGAGGAAAATTAGCTATTGAAAAAATAGCAAACGCGTAAGATTCGATTTTTATCGAGAAATTTAAGAGATTCCAATTGGAATCTCTTTTTTATTTGATTGTTTGATATGAATAGTTTTTTGTTACAATTTGCTTTTTTATTTTTAATTTTGTAACCATAAATAATAAAATATGAATCCTCTACAACTTTTTGATTTATTTGCAACAACAGGCACATTTTCTTCGTGCTCTCCATTGGGTGCAGGGTTAATAAACGACACGTTTGTAGTTCGAACAAAAGAGGTTACTGCTCCCGATTATCTTTTGCAACGTATCAATCATCGTATATTTCAAAACGTAGCGATGATGCAAGAAAATATTTTTAGAGTAACTTCACACCTACGTACAAAACTTGAGCAACGTGGAATAGATAATACAGACAGAAAAGTATTAACCATGATACCCACCAAAGATGGTCAGTTGTTTTATTTTGATGGTGATTCTTATTGGCGTTTCATGTTGTTTATCCCCGACACTATTTCAGTAGATGATGTAACTGAAACATCTGCATATGATGCTGGTCGTGCCTTTGGACAATTTCAAATGGACTTATCCGATTTACAAGGAGAGCCCCTTGGTGAAACCATTCCTAACTTTCACAACATGGAATTTCGTTTACAACAATTTTTTGATGCAGTAGTAAACGACCCTGTAAAACGAGCAAAAAACGTTGTTGATTTGATAGACGAAATTGAAAAACGAGCTTACGATTTATGTTTACCAGAACGACTTTATCGCGAAGGGAAATTACAAAAACGTATCAACCACTGCGATACAAAAGTGAATAATATGCTATTCGACAAAGATGGTAAATTCCTTTGTGTTATAGATTTGGATACCGTAATGCCAGGATTTGTACTTTCAGATATTGGTGATTTTATACGAACAGCAGCAAACACAGGTGCTGAAGATGACGAAAATTTGGATAATGTTAGTTTAAACATGTCTATATTTAAAGCCTATACTAAAGGTTATCTAGAAACAGCAACTTTTTTGACTCCATTAGAAAAATCACTATTACCTTTTGGTGGTCGATTACTAACATACATGCAAACCGTACGTTTTTTAACTGATTATATAAATGGGGATATTTATTACAAAACAAAACATCCAGAACATAATTTACAACGTACAAAAGCCCAATTTAAATTATTACAAAGTATAGAAAAACACATAGATGAAATGAATGCATTTATTGCTTTATGTAAATAAACGTTTGATAAACACAAAAATATTATGAACAGAATAGTATCGAAACAACAGTTTTCGGAAAAAGTTTTTAAATTAGAAGTAGAAGCACCCCTTATTGCAAAATCGCGTAAAGCTGGTCATTTCGTAATAATTCGTGTTGATGAAAAAGGCGAACGAATGCCATTGACAATAGCAGGAGCAGATATAGAAAAAGGAACAATAACATTGGTTGTTCAAACCATAGGTTTGTCATCTAATAAACTTTGTCGCTTAAATGTTGGCGACACAATAGCCGACATAGTAGGTCCTTTAGGTCAAGCTACACATATAGAAAATTTTGGTACAGTTGTTTGTGCAGGAGGTGGTGTTGGCGTAGCCCCAATGCTCCCAATAATCCAAGCTCTAAAAGCAGCGGGAAATCGCGTTGTATCGGTATTAGCTGGACGAAGCAAAGATTTAATTATTTTAGAAGATGAAGTTCGCAAATCATCCGACGAAGTTATCATAATGACAGACGATGGTTCGTATGGTAACAAAGGTTTAGTAACAGAAGGAATTGAATCTGTAATTAGACGCGAAAAAGTAGACAAATGCTTTGCTATTGGTCCCGCCATAATGATGAAATTCTGCTGTTTATTAACTAAAAAATACGGAATTCCTACAGACGTCTCATTAAATACCATTATGGTTGACGGAACTGGTATGTGTGGAGCTTGCCGTGTTACAGTTGGAGGGAAAACAAAATTTGTTTGTGTTGATGGCCCTGAATTTGATGGGCACGCTGTTGATTTTGACGAAATGCTTAAACGTATGGGGGCGTTTAAAGACATTGAAAATGAAGAAATTAAAAAACTTGAATCATCAATAGATACTACAAACAACAATGTAGTAAAAACAATGCTTAAAGCAGACATGGAAGCTGATGCGGCCAAAATGACACAAAACACTCCAATAGCAGAACTTACTGATAGAGACGCCGAATGGCGTCAAGAGCTTCGAAAATCAATGAAGCCAAAAGAACGTACACAAATAGAACGTTGCAAAATGAACGAACTAGACCCAGTCTATCGTGCAACAACGAGAACAGAAGAAGTAAATATTGGACTCACAAAAGAACAAGCATTACTCGAAGCAAAACGCTGTTTAGATTGCTTAAACCCAGCATGTATGGAAGGTTGTCCAGTAGGGATAAACATACCTTCTTTTATTAAAAATGTAGAAAGAGGAGAATTTCTTGAAGCAGCTAAAGTTTTAAAAACGACATCTGCATTACCTGCTGTTTGCGGACGCGTTTGTCCACAAGAAAAACAATGCGAAAGTCGTTGTATTCATCTAAAAATGAAAGCCCCTGCTGTAGCAATCGGTAACCTAGAGCGTTTTGTAGCCGATTTTGAACGAGAAAGTGGAAAAATTGCCTTGCCAGAAGTTGCTCCTTCTAACGGAATTAAAGTCGCTGTAGTTGGCTCTGGACCTGCAGGTTTAGCTTTTGCTGGTGATATGGCCAAATATGGTTATAACGTCACTGTTTTTGAAGCATTACACGAAATTGGTGGGGTTTTAAAATATGGCATTCCTGAATTTCGTTTGCCTAACAAAATTGTTGACGTAGAAATTGAAAACCTCGAAAAATTAGGTGTAAATTTTATCAAAGATTGCGTTATTGGCAAAACCATTAGTGTAGAAGAACTAGAAAACGAAGGATTCAAAGGAATTTTTGTAGCATCTGGAGCTGGGTTACCTAATTTTATGAACATCCCTGGCGAGAATGCTATTAACATAATGTCATCAAATGAGTATTTAACACGTGTCAACTTAATGGATGCTTCGAGTGAAGATACAGATACACCTATCAATAAAGCAAAAAGTGTAATGGTAGTGGGTGGAGGAAATACAGCTATGGACTCTTGCCGTACAGCGAAACGATTAGGTGCAGATAGAGTTTTCATTGCATATCGCCGTTCGGAAGAAGAGATGCCAGCTCGTTTAGAAGAAGTAAAACATGCAAAAGAAGAAGGCATTGAATTCAAAACCTTACACAACCCAATAGAATATATTGCCGACGAAAAAGGAGCTGTCAAACAAGTTGTTTTACAAGTTATGGAACTTGGAGAACCAGACGAAAGCGGACGTAGAAGCCCAGTTCCAGTAGAAGGAAAAACGGAAACTATTGATATTGATATGGCAATTGTAGCTGTTGGAGTTTCACCAAATCCTATAGTACCAACCTCTATTAAAGGACTAGAATTGGGACGTAAAAATACAATTTTAGTTAACGAAAAAATGCAAAGTAGCCATAAAGGTGTTTATGCTGGAGGCGATATTGTTCGCGGTGGTGCTACCGTTATTTTAGCAATGGGCGACGGTCGTCGTGCAGCAGCAAATATGCATGCCGAATTAAGTGCAAAATAATTTGTATGAAAAAACTCTGGGAGCACATACGTTTTATTTTCATCCGTTCTTGGAACTTAATCACTGCTAACGCAGAAGAATGGGAAAAAATTGAAGAAGAATCCCAAGATACAAACAAAAGGTTTTTAATCCCTTTTGTTTGTATTTGTTGTGGGTTGTTACTATTAAGTGGTCTTTTGAGAGGCAAACCTATTCATATTGCCTTTTTACATCCTATATTATGGGCAATTATTTTCCTATTAACCATACCTTTCACATTATGGGCTTCACGTTTTCTATTACGAAAAATATATGATATTGGAATATCTGATCATTTAAACAAAAAAATTATTGGTTATAGCTTCACACCAGTTCTTCTCGTTAAACTTATTTTTGCATTATTTCCAAATTTCATACTCGCTCCTGTTTTTGTTTTGCTCGTTCCCTACATTTTAAAATTTGCAATGGATACTCTTTTGTCTATTGACGATTTATTATTAAAAAATGAGCAAAAATATTATTCTTATTTATTAACAATTTCCTTATCGATTATATTTACACCTTTTGTTATTGAATTTGCATTAAAGAAAATTGTATTCCAAAACGTTGAATTCTAATGCGTATGATTAACGATAATACCATTTGTGCTATTTCCACTGCAGCCGGCGTTGGAGGAATTGCTGTTATTCGTATATCAGGCAAACGAGCTATTGAAATCTCTAACAAGATTTTTAAACCACTGAAATCAGGCAAATCAATAGCCGAAATGAGCAGAAACACTATTCAATTTGGACGCATAATAAATAGCAAAAATGAAATTATCGACGAGGTTCTTATCTCGCTTTTTAGAGCACCACATTCCTTTACTGGCGAAGATGTAGTTGAAATTGGTTGCCATGGCTCACTTTTTATTCAACAAGAAATCCTGAAACTGCTTATAGAAAATGGTTGTTCTATGGCTAAAGCAGGAGAATTTACACAACGCGCTTTTTTGAATGGAAAAATGGATTTGTCGCAAGCCGAAGCCGTAGCTGACCTTATTGCCTCCAATTCAAAAGCTGCTCATCGAATCGCTCTAAACCAAATGCGAGGAGGATTTTCCGATGAATTGGCTCAACTTAGAATAAAACTGCTTGATTTTACTTCGCTTGTTGAGTTGGAACTTGACTTTGCCGACCACGAAGAACTCGAGTTTGCAGACCGCACTGAATTACAACAACTTGCTAACGAAATTGAGCAAAAAATCAGTCGATTAACCAATTCGTTTTCTGTAGGGAATGCTATAAAAAATGGCATCCCCGTCGCAATTGTCGGCGAAACAAATGCTGGGAAATCCACCCTACTCAATCGACTTGTTGGCGAAGAAAAAGCTATCGTTAGTGACATCC